>Ga0233431_1003145_pt1 | contig 20641 bp, 33 predicted proteins | sample SI_118_April2016_FD_179867 | JGI IMG/M metagenome (GOLD analysis project Ga0233431, IMG submission 179867) | Seawater microbial communities from Saanich Inlet, British Columbia, Canada - SI_118_April2016_200_MG | ecosystem: Environmental > Aquatic > Marine > Inlet | place: Canada: British... | reverse complement strand
ATTAATGAAAGTCAGGACGGTGAAGTTGATGATGAACCTATCCGTGCTCCTCTGAGTGTTAATAGAGCTGCTCGTCTTACTGAGTCAATGGGTCGATAGAGGTATTGTTATGTCAAGAGCAACTAATTTATTAGCAATGTTTGAAGCAAATGATAAACAAATTTATAATACATTAACATCTCAAAAGTTTGCTACTTGGTATGAAGGACCATTTCTAAGTCATATCAGAGGTGATAATGATCTTGATAAAAAAGGAATGATCGAAGAAAGAAATAAGATCATGAAAGATATCAAAGATTTGTTTAGATGATTTTTAAAGGTTAAGGTAAAAGTTTGGTAGAAATACCAATTTTTAATAAACGTCTGCACTTTCAGACTCACATAAGGAGTTATTTACTATGATTTAATTAACAAGGAGATTTAATATTATGCATTCTATTCATGAAGAAGCTTTGGGTAACAAAGTAGAGAAAGACGCAGACAGGTATGAAAAGAAATTCCGTACTCAGATGAGAGTTCTTGAGAATAGCCCGTTGGCTAAAGTAAGGCCGATTACGCCTTACGATCATTATGCACTGGGTAAACAGCTTGAGTCTTTTGAAATTTATAAAAGTCTCTGTGAAGATGATGGTACTCTCGCACAGCTGGGTAAAATTCCTAACGTAGCGTTTACAATGTTAAGCGCCAGTTGTTAGTAATGACAATTTGCAAATCCTGTGAATTGCTGGGATACCCTGAAGTATGGGCAATCAGCAGCCAAGCCAGATTAGAAATGATTTGGAAGGTTCAACGACTAGGAGAAAGACTAAGTTCAGAGATGAATATGTTGATAAACTCCATAGGGTCCAAGTGGACTCGAAGCGCAGGACATCCTACCCTATAAAATTAGTTTTAGGGGGCCTAACACTCCTCTGACTAGGAGTTATTTTAAAATGGGTATATTGGTATACGTAGGATGATGATATAGTCTAATCTCATGTGAAAGCATGAGCAGGTTAATTCAGTTTAGTGAAGGACAGCCCCGGCCAGGGTTGAAATGGAACCTATGCAAACCATTTCTTACTTCGCTAATTTAACTTATCGCATAGGGAGAATGTTATGAATTGTTACGTTTATGTTTATCTTGATCCAAGGAAACCAGGAAAGTATGAATACAATGGGATACTTTTTGATTATGAGCCATTTTATATTGGATACGGTTCTGGTAATAGAATAAATGATCATAAGTATTCTTTGAACAAACCTAATCCTACTGGAAAACTATTTTTGATAAAGCTCAATGAAATTTATCAACGAATAGGTGAATTACCTCCAAGGTTTAAAGTAGAGGAAAATTTATCTAGGGATACAGCAAAACAAAGAGAAATTTTTTGGATTGCTACGATAGGTAGGGAAGATTTAGGTGAAGGTCCATTGGCAAACCATACACGTGGGAGTGACGGGGTAGTTGGTTCAGTTCCAGAAAGAAATAGTATGTATGGAAAAGGTTATAAAGTAGAAGGAAAAAACCATTGGACTTATAAATTGAAGGAAGAAGGTGGAATTCATCCACTTATTGGTAAACCTGGACCTTGGAAGGACAAAGTAGTTCCTAGAGAACTTGTTGAAAGACGTACTAAGCATATGAAGGGTGATAGTAATCCACAATGTAGGAGAAAGAAATTGGGATTACCTACTACTGCTGAAATGCATCACAAAGGCAAGACTTATGAGGAACGATTTGGTGTTGAAAAGGCAAAAGAAATAAAAGAAAAGTTGAAAAAAGCCCAACAACAAAGAAGAAAAAGAGAAAAACATAAACTTAATTAAAAAGCCGGTTTCAGCCTAACTAGCTGAAATGAATATAAATGTTGATATAATTACGGTCGCTTATGGTACTTCTCCCATTGCCGCATGTTGTTCAGTGCAACCTATCGATGAAGAGAACGGAACTGTCTGAAATGAAATGGACAGTATAAACCATTTGAATTGCTGGAACATCCTAACATTAAGTTGAGGACAATCAGCAGCCAAGTCCTTATTAAAGGAAAGGTTCAACGACTATCGAAACCACATCTTCATAGGGAAGATGGAAGGGAGTAGAGTACACCCAAGCGGGTGGAAGCGGATGGCACTTAGTATTTCTAAGTGATGATATAGTCTAATCTCATGTGAAAGCATGAGCTGCATGTAATGATGCGGGTAAGGATTAGCGAACCTTATTGAATATGAATGATTTCAAAAACGTAGTTGCCCAGACCACAAGGGGTAATGTTACAGCTGACGATACGCTGACTTCACCCACGGCAGCTGGGGATGTTATTCCTAGAGGCTACGCCAGTGGTTATATTACTGGTGAGGTGATGGATACCACTTCTTATGGTACCCTGAGTTATTCTGCCACTTTGGCAGCTCTGCCTGTCCGTCCTTACACTGTGACCATTGACGCTACTGTTGGTGGTACAGCGCTTCAGGCTACTGATGATGGTTCTGGTTTTCTGAAGGGCTATGACATCCAGGGTACGATTGATTATACCACTGGTGCCGTAGTTGTGGAATTTACAGATGATCCTGGTGATGGTAACTCTGTTACTTGTTCTTACCATCAGGATTTTGAAGCCGCTGATGACATTCCGAAGATCATCAGTAAGCTGACTACTCGTGGTGTGTTTGCTCACGTTTATGCGCTGAAAGATACCATTGGGCTTGTTGAAATTCAGGTCCACTAAGAAGTGATTCTTAGTTAAAAACACTTTTAATTGCTGGAATCTCCTAAAGCCTATTGGCTACAACAAAATTCGAAAGGATAATTGTGAACGCTAAAAAACAAATAGGATTTGATTTACTTAATCAAAATGGACAATCAGCAGCCAATCACCCTCCCGTTAAGATCAATGGTGACATTGTTAAAGGGTGCCGGTTCAACGACCAGTCGAAAGACGTAGGATACAGTGTATCCGAAATGGAGTGCTCTTGCAATTGCAAGATGAAGATATGGTCTGATCTCATGGGAAACCATGAGCTGCAAGAAGATAGTTATGTATATGCTTATTTAGATCCTAGAAAAATTGGACCTTATACTTATGGATGTTTAGAATTTTCTCACGAACCTTTCTATATTGGTAGAGGTATAAATGGTCGAATAATGCAACATTTGAAGAAGGCCAAACAAAAAGGATATTCTCCATACCGTAGAATTAATAGAATTAAAGGAATACTTAAAAGTGGTAATAGACCTATAATTTTCAAGATAGTTGATAATCTTATTTACCAACATTCTATTGATTTAGAGATTGATTTAATTTCTATTGTAGGTCGTAAAAGTGTGAAGGAAGGACCACTTTTGAATTTGACTGAGGGTGGAGAAGGATTTCGTGGGTTAAAACATTCAGAAGAAACTAAAAGGTTAATAGCAGAAAAAGTATCAGGAAAGAATTCTGGATTATATGGTAGAAAAAGAACTCCAGATGAGATTAGACGAATTTCAGAAAAACAAAAAGGCATACTTAGGCCAGAATCAGGACCAAAGATTTCTAAAGCCTTAACAGGTCGTAAATTACCCAAAGAAGTTTGTGAAAGGATGTCTGAATCAAGAATGGGTATGGTTTTTACTGAAGAACGTAGGGCTAATATTTCTAAGGCTTTGAAAGGTAAGATGTGTGGGCCTAAAGATACTAAAATGATTTCAAGGATCAAAAAAGTAATTAAAATTATGACTCAATCTGATTTGTCATTTAATGAGGCTAATTTTGACGTGTCAAGGTATTATTCAGGATGTTTGACTTACAAAAGTGCTTTGAAATGGATGACGAAAAAGGAAATGTTAAAAATATACAATAATTATCTTGCGGTGTCAGAGTAACGATCTGACATGAACATAATGTGAAAGTTCCTATGCTCTGCGTAGGCGTTTCGGAACCATTGCCGAGGACGAAATGGCTACTGATCTGATCAGTGCTATTAATTCTGAGTTGATGAATACAGTGGTGTACAATGCCAATGCCAATTATCAGGGTTCTGTTAATTGGAGTAATACTCAACCCTCTGGAGTTTCTTACTTTGAGCATAAAGAAGTTTGTGCCATTCACTAGTAATAGTGGATTAAACATTCCGTGAATTGCTGGGACACCTTACCATTAAGTTGAAGGCAATCAGCAGCCAAGTCTGATTTGAAAAGATCAGAAAGGTTCAACGACTAGGAGAAAGGCTAAGTTGAAAAATATGCCGATAATCTCCATAGGACTCAAGTGAGTTCGAAGCGCGGGACAACCTTTTACATGAGGTTGATGATATAGTCTGAACTATATGGAAACATATAGCAGTTGAGAAATCAACGAATGTTGTTTAACGAGCAACATTGAACGTAGTTGAAACAGAGTTTGAAAGATTACATCCAGAGAGCAGAAGCAACTATGCTTGGTAATGCCGGACGTGGTGCTATCAATGTTATTATTGCTGGCCGTAACGCTTGTTCCATCATTGGAACCCTGCCTGGATTCGTCAAGATTTCCGACGGAACCATGCTGGGGCCGCATTTGAATTAAAGTGCCTTTTGTCAGTAATGACAATCGAAAACTCATTTAATTGCTGGAAACTCTTAGTTTATTGAAAAATGATTTGACAGAAATTTATGATCGGAAGAGTTAGCTACTCGTCCCATGCCACAACATGGGTCCGATCACCTAAAACCTTTGTGGAGGTTTGCAGATGAGAAAAGTTGTACAAGAACTGTTAGAAAAATATCAATTATATGGCACACCAGATATATTCTTAGGTCATGATAATAAGTATCATTATGTATACTTAACGATTAATAAGATAGATGAAAAGTTTTATATTGGTAAAAAATCAACCTCTAATTTAAATGAAAAATACTATGGGTCTGGAAAGTATATTACGGAAGCCTTAGAAAAATACACAGACGAGGCTTTTATCGTATACAAATTAAAATTTTTTAATTCGGCTCAAGAGGCATTAAGATTTGAAAAAGTTTTAGTTCCGAATAGAGTTAGAAATGACTCTTATTGTTATAATGTTAAATTAGGTGGTGGTTCTGGTGGTTGGGAATTGTATAATTCCGATGAATTTGAACCTGGAAATAAAGGGTTGAAAGCCGACCTTCTGAATCAGCAAAAATTTTAATTAAAGAAGTAAAAAAATTAATAACCCAAAATAATCGTAATGTTGATTATCGTTATCTAGCCAAGATAGTTGGTAAGGAAAGTTGGGTTATTAAAAAAGATATTAAACGTTTTATAGGGAGATTGTGGCTCCCACAAGATTTAGTTTTAGTTTAATCTGTCAAATTTCAATAAAAAGACAATCAGCAGCGAAGTCCTTATGAAGTTATAAGGAAACGTTCAACGACTATACCAGGTGAAATAACTGGAAACATCTTATGATGTTGTAGACCGCAAGCCTATGGCGGGTTCAGAGATATACTGATTTACGAAACGGTGAGGGTCCAAAAAGAAATTTTTGGATCGTGATATAGTCTGCTCTGCATGGAAACATGCAGAAGTTCATAAGCGAACTGGTAGGAAGTTGCGATTCTTACTGAACATTAGGATTTATGGAACACTCGATGGAATTACGATTATTCGTATTTCCAATTCCGGTAGTTTGAATGCCAATACGATGCTGTGTATGTACAAAGGGACCAGTCCTTTTGAGGCGGCTATGGTATATTGTCCTTACATGCCATTAGTGGTGACAACGGCCTTACCAACAGGAACTAATCCCCTTTTGAACCAAAAAGCGGCGGCCATCTGGGCAGCCATAGAAAGTTTAGTTCCTAATTTTATAACTAGGATTCAGATAACTAATTACTAGGAATTTCAGGTAGTTAGCGAATAATTAACCCCATTAATTTCCCTTGATTTTTAAGGGAAATTAATATAACCTAATTGATGGAAGGACAGGCTTTGCAAGGCTTGAATAGTGCGGCAACATTATTCTAACTTCCATCAATTATCCTATAAGAGGAACATCTCTATGTCCAAAGCAATAGACATAATCAAATTAATAGAAGCCTCACCACATACTGTATATGCCAATAACTCAGGTGCTGAGTTTTGGGGGAATATAGGTGCAGGTGTTTTGGCTATTGCTGAATCTACCGGTAGGATTCTTGTTTCTTACAGATCAAAATTTGTAAATGAGCCAAATACATGGGGTGTCGTGGGTGGCAAATTAGATGACGATAAAGGTTCAGTTCAAAAAGCAGCCCTAAGAGAATTCAAAGAAGAAACAGGATATTCTGGACCATTGAAATTGGTACCCGCATTTGTATTCAAGACCAAAGGATTTACATATCACAATTTTATAGGTTTGGTTAAAGACGAATTTGCATCCAAACTGGATTGGGAAACAGAAAGATTTGAATGGATGACCTTTGAAGAAGTGAAGAATTTAAAACCAATGCATTTTGGATTGAAAGTCTTATTGAAAGACGGCAAGTCAACTAAACTTATTCAAAAATGGAGTAAAAAATGATAAAAGCACAATTAATATTAGATTTGGTGACTGAGGCTAAATTCAAACCAAATATGCGATTATTAAAAACGGCTATGAATCCCCCAAAGAATTTTAAAGGTGGGTATGTCGAATTAAACGCACCCGATGTAGTTGAATATGCCGGTGGCTTGAATGTCCTGAAAAAGAAGTTCCAATATGTTGAGGATGCTTGGGCCTATTTGACTTCTAAAGAAAGTGAATTGACTGGTAAATTATTCAAAACATATTCTGAAATTGGAGAAACTGACGCTACGGCTATGTATCAATGGGTTTTAGATAATTGGACAGATTCAAAAGGGTCTACTTCTTACTTGTTTAAAAAGTATCCTAGTTTTAAAACTGATATGATGTTATTACATAAACAGTATGTAGATGGTGGTTATGATAAATCAAAAGAAGGGAAAGCCATCGAAAAGGAAGTATTGAAAAGAGTCAAAGTTCAGCTGAAAAAAGTGGATTCAAAGCAAGATTGGGGTGATGATCCATTTTATATTCAAGATGATATTCTCGATGGTAAATTTTAAATGGAGTCAATGAAATGTCAAAAGCAAGTGAAATAATTGAAAGTTTGTCCACTATTCAAGAGCGTAGCATTTACGATGACGTGGAGCAGATTGGTGGAACTGTCCGCATTTATGCTGACGGTGGATTAAATACTTCTATGTGGTCGGAGCTGAAAGGTGATGAACTTAAATTAGCAGATAAGTTGCTGTCTAAGTTTAGAAAAAACAAGGAGCGCTATAAGCCTGGATGTCCAGAAAATAAGTTAGGTGTTCCATTTAAACCAAAAGGCGGGAACAGGGAATACTATGCCACTAATGTTTCTAACAATGGTGTTATGTTATGGCTAGTGGCATATGATAATCGGGCCGAACAGGGTGGATATGCTTGGTACGTGAATTTTTACAGGGAGAAATAGCATGTCAAGAGCAACTAACGTAATAGATCATTTATCTTTGTTTGAAAAGAAGGGTAAAAAAAGTTAAGGTTCCCAAATTCAAAACAAAGGAAGAAGTTATCCAATTTATAAAAGGTTTGGGGTTGGATGATACACCTATGGAAGATGTTGTTGATCCTGAGTTTGGTGAAGTTTTGATGGAACCTGGACAAACAAAACGGGCTAGGTTGAAAAGAAAAGCAAAATCAAGTAATGAACCAGAAGGTCTTTGGGATCTTGAAGTAGGTCAGTTTAGAAATCCGAAACATTGGGTAGATTTGTATGATAACGATTTTAATGATTTTTATAACATCGTTACCAAGTCTGTAAAAGACGTAATCGATAATCCCGAAGAAATGGAAAACGCTGATTATGATATCTATGCATTGATGCCAACTGCTATTTCTAGGAAAGATGGAAAACCATTTACATCTACTGATCTTTATAACATTGAGCAGTATATGAAATTTATGGAAACTACAACTATTAAATTATGGTTTCAAGGTAAGAAAGGTGCTAAAAGAGGTACTTTTTCACCAGTATTCGCATAACAATAATATGAGGAAAGAATAATATCAAAAGCAAGTGAAGTTATTGGATGGGCGGCTATCGAATCGTCAACAATTATTAAGGAGAACAGACATGTCAAAAGCAACCGGTATTATAGAAGGATTGAATAATGTGAAACCTATAGATGAGGCAATGAAATCCGATGTGATTATCATTGATGGTGATCCAGATTGGAATTATATTTCAACTGTGCTGCGTGGTTTTGGTTTCAAGGGAACAATAACTGAAGTAGATGGTGAGGGTTCATGGGATGCTTTGGTTGTTACAAATGGCAAAGTAAATCAGAAACAGGCTCAAAAGATTTACGATGATTCTGTAGAGGACTTCTCGTAGAGGGTTGGCAATATTATTTACTTTTTCACCAGTATTCGCATAACAATAATATGAGGAAAGAATAATGTCAAAAGCAAATAATGTATTAAAACAGTTGGATTCAACAAATGAAACATATGTTGAATTATTTGATATGGATGATGATTTTACCAAGGGTTTAAAATTGATTAGAAAGGCCTGGGATAAGTGGAAAAAAGGTCCGGAAACAAAATCTAGTGATGGACCCAAAGCAAGGAAGGAAGTGGCCAATTATATTATGAATAAATTGATGTAGGAGAAAACTATGTCAAAAGCAAGTGAAGTTATTGGATTGAGTGAAAGTGCTGCTAGAGCTCCTATTTTTAAGGTTGCCAAACAACTCGGTGATTTTATGGATGATTTTGAAAGAGGGATTGCCGGTGAAAATGGAAGTAAGGATGAACAGGCCCTGAGTATGATAAAGTTTTGCCAATTATTAATGAAATGAGAGCTTCTCTTAAGAAACTTTCCGGCTTTCGTTCTAATATCTGGTGTAGAAGTGCTATTTCAGGGTACTAAAAATAAATGTATAGGAGGATTTTTAAATGAAGATTGCTAACAATACCAAAGGTAAAATTACCATTAATAGAGAAGGTATTGCATTTTCACTGTTTCCAGGTGAGTCAACAAACTTGAATAGAATTCAACTGTCCAAGATTAGAAATTTAGTTGATTATTTCAACCTTACCATAGAGGAGGGTAAAGATGTAGCTCCTCAGTTTCGTCGTCCGGCACCTAAGAGAACGATACAACAGATTGAGACGGTTGTGGGTGATAAAAAGAAGGAAGAAAAACCAATTATCAAAAGAAGAAAAGTTGCAGAACCAGAAGTTGAAGAAATAGAGCTCGAAGAACCAAAGATCGAAGAACCAAAAGTAATTGAGTTGACTCCAGAAATGGAAGCAATGAAAGAAGAATACGAAGATAAGACTGCTGCGGAATTGAGAGCTTTGTGCAAAGAAGCAGGGTTGGGTGTATCAGGAAATAGAGGTGTATTGATAAATAAATTGGTTGAACATTTTATGGGGTAGGGATATGTCAAGGGCAACTAAAATTATAAGTGAAGTTGGAGATGGAATTGCGTTAGGAAAGCAAGATGGAGAAATGGAAGGTAAAGTGGATGCCCTTGGTAGAATGTAGTGTTGAACGATAATTTGGAGTACTCTGATGACCATAACACTGACGGAAATGGAAGAAATTATAATGCTTGAATCAGGAGAATACCTGCTTGAGAGTTTGGAGAATCTAACATTAGATGCTTCTAAACTTTGGGTATTAGCCAAAAGGGTATTAAAATTTTACAATAGCAAAAGACCATTTACATACTCACATAATGTAACAGTAAGTGGTAAGTCTCATACATATGTAACTGGAGTTAATTATGGACCCCCAGTTTGGATTTCAAATGTTGTTCCTGTTACTTCTTCTAACGTTATGGATGTTTACTCTATGATGTCTAACAAAACTATTGGTGAGATGTCTTCTTTAGAAATACCAAGGGCATTTGTTTGGAAGTACGAAAATCCAAAATTATATTGTAGTGAAAGTGGAACAATGGATGTGACGGAAGTTCATGACCATCAATATGAATTGACTACGGATACAACTGGAAAAGTCACAGAGGTTACTTTCTCAACATTGAATGAAAGGGATGATCCTTTATTTTTTGAATTGTTGGTAGCTAGATTCTTGATGATGTTGGGTAGAAGTCGCAGAGCTTTTACAATGAACGATTTGCCTATACAGATGGATGGTTCTGAATTGGTAAGTGAAGGTCAAGAATTATGGCGCGAAACACAAGAAAAACTTGAGGAGACTGATCGTTGGTGGCTCGCACTTGGAGAGGGAACGGGGGTTTAGAAGAACAATTATGCCAAATATAACAAAAGGAATGCAGGGTGTTTTATCTAAACTTCCTGGATCTGGATATAAATGTCCTGAGTGTGGGTTTGTGGTTCCGAAATACACAGGAAGATATCCTGGTAAGTGTCCTGAGTGTGGAACTGAATTACTCAAGAGTGAAAGTAGAGCATCCAATATCATTACATTTTTAGCTGCAAATAAAGGTGATTAACTAGAAAGCCATATAAGGATATGGGTATAGCCGTTAGGTACGAGTCTGACGGTGTTGAGTGCGTTGTAGGGCTATTTGAGTAGAGAGTTTCAGTCTAGAAAATGGAGTTGTGAAATGGAGCCAAACATGGCAAGGGAAATCATAGCAATTTTAAACGAGGCGGATCAACCCAAAGAAAACAAGGGTGCTAGAATTGCTGTTAATGTGATGCTGAAAAATGCCAAGAAACTATTCGGGCGGGAACATAAACAGGATAGGAAAGTTACGATACAAGATGTCAAGCCTTTCTTTGGTACTAAATGGACTAGATTTGATTCTGAATCAACTGGTGAAGGTACAAAAAGTAGTAATCAAATGTACCAACAAACTATGATTTTTTATGATATGGAATTTGAGGATGAAAAAGATGCCGGTCACAAGCAAGTAATCAATTTAGTTTCTAAGCATGGAAAGAATGAAGTTGTTACCAAATGGGCTGCTCCTATCGATGCAAATAGTAATCCTTGTGCCGTATATTGTAGTTGTATGGATTTTAGATTTAGATGGTCCTGGTATTTAAAGAAAGTTGGTTCCTTAGCGGCAGGTAGAAAACCTATACCATATACAAGAAAAACGACAACAAGACCATCAGTGAATCCTCTGAAAGTTCCCGGAATGTGTTTTACAGAGGATACTTTAATTTCCTTGCTTGATGGTACTGAAGTTCCTATAAAAGATTTGGTGGGTATGGATCATTTCTATGTCTATTCTAGGGACTTGAACACTAATAGGATAGTAGCCGGTAGGGGTCATTCTTGTAGAAAGACAAGAAAAAAGAGCAAATTAGTAAGAGTGACATTTATTGATAAAGATGGGAAAATTCAATCAGAAAAGTGTACTTCAGATCATAAGTGGTTATTGACAAATGGGAGATATGTAGAAGCTCAAAATTTAAAAGAAGGAGATTCGTTATCTTCTTTATATCGTAGGGTACAAAATAAGGAAAGTGAATATGTAAATGTTAATGAATATGATAGAGGGTATGAAGAATTATTACAACCAGATGGTTGGGTACAAACTCATATTATGGTTAGAGATTGGAAATATGGTGGTAAGTTAAATAATCTTAATACCGTACATCATTCATCTTACAATTCTAGGAATAATGATCCCAGTCAATTGGTGTTAATGAATTTTAAAGATCATTTTATGTATCATAGTGAACATTGTCGTGAGCATAATGAAAAATTATGGACTGATGAATACAGAGCGAAAGTTAGTGCTTTTAAAACAAAGTGGTGGGAAAATAATTCTGAACTCAAGAAGTCTATGCATGATGCTATGGTGGAAAAATGGGATGATTCTGAATATAAAAAGTTTATGTGTGATGCTATAAAAAGTAGTTGTGAAGATCCTGAACGTAAAAAACAAATGCATGATATGATGATAACTCAGTGGGAAGATCCAAAATGGAGAGAATTAGTTATAAGCAAAATTATAAAAAGTAGAAACACAGAAGAATCTAAACAAAAATCAAGGGATATGTGGAAAGATCCAGATAGGGCTGCTCGTATGTCTGCTAATTCTGGGGCTATATTGAAGGAGATGTGGGAAGATCCATATTGGAGAAATTTATTCACAGAAAGAAGTAGAGAATGGGCTAATTCAGATGAATTTAAAAAATTGACTAAGGATAGGATGACTACTAATAATCCTATTTGGAATCCAGTTGTTGAAAAAAAAGTTCATGATGCCACAAGAAAGGCCCACAAGAAATTATTAAAACAAGGAAAGCATAATTTTCAGATAGATCATCCTATGAAAAAGGATGGGGCTACAAAAAGTATGGTTACACAGAGAATAATAAAACGATTCACACAGCTTTTTTCTAATGGCATATTACCAACAAAAGAAAATTATACATACGAAAAATCAAAAGGCGTACCTAAATGGGAAAATATCACAAATTATTTTACATCCATTAAAGAAGCTATACAACTAGCTGGTGATTACTATACAGATAATATGAGGGTTTGTGATCGTAAATATAAAGAAGATCAAAAGATGGTAATTAATCATAATGTTATATCGGTTGAATATTTAGTAGAGGCTGAGGACGTATACGATTTTGAGGTGGATACTTACCATAATTTTGCTCTATCATCTGGCGTATTCGTTCATAATTGTAAACATTTATATCAATTGGGATTGTTGATTCATAAAACTTACCCAAATTTGTTGAAAAATTTTAAGGCTTAATTAAGGAGTTAAAAAATATGGGAATTCAAGAAATGGACTCATTACAAGTCAACGAGGGAAGTCAGGCCGATAGAATTCTGCGTAAGGTGATTGGGAGTAGTGAGTACACTTCTTCTCAGATTTGTACTTGCGATTCTTGTGGAAACAAAATTGTATCTGATAATGGAAATTGTGATATAGGTTGTGCTAGATGTGGATCATCTATGAGAGCACACACTGGTATGGTAAAACACACTGCTGCTCCTATTCCTGACGAAGATGGTTTTGTTGCATAAAGGGAGAAATGGTTTAAAAATGAAAGCAAGAAACTTATTACTTCTACTTGAGTATATCAAACAACAAAAATTTAATCCTAGTCCTAAAATTGGTTGGTGGTTGGATAATGATCCAATTACTTTTTATCATGGTACTCACATTAGAAATAAAGAGTATGTCGAAAAGGAAGGGTTGATGTCGAGTGAAGGTTGGGTGAGTTTGGCATTGGAACCAAATACAGCCTTTGGTTATGCCTCTATGTCAGGAGTAGGTGGTGAAAAGAATTTTAGGAAATCCACTACAAAAGTAGAGTATGTTAAGCCAAAGGATAGAATTGTATTTGTTGTGAGATTACCAAAGTCTTTGATTTTAAAAAAGATGGCTCCAGAAAGAGGGGCCATGCAATCAACCAAGACTAAATTAGTTAATAAAAGTGAATACGAAGGTTGGAAAAAATCCGATCAAGAATATTATGCTTTGACGGAAATTAGAATTCCAAAAGTGGAACCAAAGTATATTGTTGGATTTGAAATTAAAAAATAGGAGTTTAGTATGTTAACAGCAAAAGAGATTATAGAGGCATTGAAATACGATAAAGCGTTTGTGAATAAGAGTATCCAAAATTTTAATAGTGGCATATTTCCATATAATGGAACAGAAAAATCGAATCTTGAAAATCTGACTGATTCCATACTTAAAGATTTTATGTGGAAAAAGAAGACAACTCGCCCTGCCTTGTTGGATCATTTACATTTGTCTATGAAAGGTGGTAGAGTTCGTACGGATGCCAATGATATTTTAAATGCGATTGGAGCTGGATAACTTTGGATTTAAGAGGAAATGAAATGTCAAGAGCATCCAAGATACTTGATATACTTGAAATGCAAGGCAAGGGTACAGGGCCAGAAGGAACAGGTGGCACTGATGTTTGTGTATGTCCTGAATGTAATAAAGAATTTTCACACGAAAGAGGTGTTCCTTGTAATGAGAATGAATGCCCTGATTGTGGTGTTGCTTTGACTGGAAAGGGTACAGTGGGTAGTGAAGTGCATGAATCTTTATTTAAAGTGGTAACTAATTTTTTAGGTACTTTAAAGAATTGGGAAATTGACAGTGATGAAGTTGGTATGACTTTAGAACGGAATGATAATCCAAAAGCTGATAAACAATATAAGAAAGCAAATGGTCTATTAGTTAAGGCAATTTCGGAATTTCGAAAATTGGATAATATGATTTAGAGTTAGGAGATTACAATGTCTAAGGCAACTAAAATTATTGAAATGATGTCAGAGGGTAAAAATTCAAAATATAAGGTCATCATAAGTCGAGATAGAGGTAAAGATAGAACCACCGAAGGAACCATTGCTGAACTAATAGATTATTTTGGTTATACGTTGGAAAAAGGTAAGTCATGGGAGAGTGAAAAAGGTAATAAGAAAATCAATATGAACCCAAAGAATATAAAAGCTCTCATAACTAATTTGAATAATTCTGAGAATAATGCCGCTGCCAATGGGTATAGTGGAACAAGTTACGATTTTGAGGAAATTTAATCCAATTTAAAAGGTAGTTCAAATGACAACTGCAAAGCAAATATTACAACTATTATCAGAAGCAAATCCAGAAATAGATGCTATGTATCGTAAAGAGGCTGAAAAGGCGTATAAGGCTATTTTGAAATTATTGTCCAATCGCAGTTTACGTTTTAAGTATTTGCATCCTTGTAGAGAGACACCATCTGGTCAATGGAGTAGTGATAGTGATCCTTTGGTTGGATATGATTTGTATTCTGCTGATTTGGGTGATGATTTTGGATTGGATAAAGATGGAAGAAATCTGATTATTTCTTTTGCTAAAAACCGTTCTGATCGTGGGGGTGGTTTTAGTTCTCCAAGGACGATAACACTAAACATTTTTGATCAAAAGGAATTGGAATCAAAAGATGTGCATAAGATCATACGCAAGAAGTTTGCTGATGCAAATGGTAAAAGTGTATTTGTGCATGAGTACATTCATTTTTTAGATGACATTAGATTTGGTCTTGGGAAGAGTAAAACTTACGATACTGATGATCCACAATATTTTAATACCCCAGCAGAATATAATGCTCATTTTCAAAATGGTATTTCTAAATTTGAAGATATGCTTGAAAGAACTCATTATTTTAGAAAAATGGAAATACTTAATCTTTCACGTAAAAATCTTGTTGCTCAGATAATGTTTAGTTTTCGTAAACCTTTCAAAAATTTTGATAATAAATATATGAAAAAAGTATTGTCCCGTGTTTATCAATATATTGATTCTGAAATACCGAAGATAAAGAAAAAGGAATTGAAATCACTTAATTCTGCAAAGGGTTTTAATAAATTGTGGAAGGAAATCAAAAGCTATTTGATTAAGGCAAGTAAATCTCCAATTATGCGGGATAGAATAATATTTTTGTTACAAGATACTAGTCTAAAAAAGTTGGAAGGTGAAGTTGATAATATTAGTGGGATACGTCCATTTTTAAACAGAAGTTACAGCAAAAAGTTAGATGCAAAATTGCAAGAATTGGTTCCTGAATTGGTGAAATAAATGACAACTGCAAACCAAATAATACAAATTTTAGAGGGAATTAAACCATCTTTGAAACTATTAGCTGCTGAAGCTAAAAAGTATGATAGTTTTGAAGAGTTTGAAAAGGCGTTTACTGTCCAAATAAAGAGGGGAGAATATTGGCATATTACTGACAATCCTGACTTTGTTATTGATCCAACAAAAGGACCAAGAGATATGTCTAGTTTGGCATCTGGAGGAATGAGTGTTGGGGAATTAATGGTAACTTCTGATATTGAATATTGGGCCAATTACTATGGTAAGGACAGACCTTATGCAGCATTAATAGATTTATCAAAATTACCTATCAAAGCATACAATCAGATTAGCCGTGGATTCGGAAATGAATTCTATATAGATAAATCTTGGATTTCTAAAGCCAAAGTTGTGAAAGTAATGCCTGTAAAAAATGCCATTAGTATGTCTAAAAGATTTACAAAAAATGGTCCTCAAAGTAGAGAAGAATTGAAACAGTTTTGGGATAAAGTGGTTGACTAATATGTTTAATGCAAAGCAACTAATACAACTTTTAGATGAAGCATTAGCTGGGTGGAAAACTTATGTAAAAAGTATTCCAATGTTAAAAGCTGGTGTGAAAGTTCTTGAGAAGATCAACAAGAAAGGTTTTAAAGCCTACATAGTTGGTGGTACTGTCAGGGATTTGGTTTTGGGATTAGATGCACATGATGTGGACATCGCTACGAATATGCCCATGGATGCTATCAAAAAATCTTTTAAAACCTATGAACTAGGAAAGTCTTCAGACTATGGAATTGTGGTTGTTAAGGAAGGTGGGTTCGCATTTGAACTGGCTCAATTTCGCTCCGATGGATCTTACACAGATGGACGCAGACCGGATACAGTTGAGATAAAAGGCTCATTTAAAGATGATGCCGAAAGAAGGGATTTTACCATCAATGCAATGGGTATAGACAAAGATGGAAACATACTGGATTATTTCAATGGTCGAAAGGACATTAAAAATAAACTTCTAAGAACCGTGGGTGATCCTAAGAAAAGATTTGGTGATGATAAACTTAGAATGATGAGAGCGGCAAGATTTGCTACCAAGTTGGATATGAAGATAGACAAGGGAACAAGAAGTGTTGCCAGAAAGTTGGCAAAAGACATTACCAAATTATCAATGGAAAGAATCAGGGATGAGCTTTTCAAGTCTGCTGAAATGGGAAGCAAAAAGTTTGCCCAGTACCTTAGAACATTGGATGATCTGAAAATACTTCAAGTTATCTTACCGGAAATTACAGCTTTGAAGTATAAGCCTCATACGAAACAACATCATCCAGAAGCACCAGATGTATTTGGTCATGTTATAAAAGCATTGGAAGCTACGGATACAAAAGATCCAGTTCAACAATTGGCCATTTTGATGCATGATGTAGGAAAGTTGGTTACTCAGGATATAGGGAAATCTTCTGCCCATCATACTTATTATGGACATGCTGAAAAAGGAATTGAATTAGTTGATACCATAGCAAGACGGTTGAAGCTAAAGAATAAAGATCGGGAAGCGATTCTTTTTGCAGTTGGAAATCACATGAGATTCCACGAAATTATTGGAATGCGTCCCTCAAAAGTGGCAAAACTTGTGAATTCTGATAACTGGGAAGTGTTGAAGATAGTGGCTTTTGCAGACAGAGCAGTTAGATCGAGATCAGAGTCCACCGATAAAGAATACGAAGCTATTCTTGCTAAGGCTATTGAAATAAAAGACAAGTATGGAATCAACAAAGTGAGTAAAGTTTCTACTTTGGCAAGTGGAAAAAGAATCATAGAATTAACTGGACTCAAGCCTGGTAAGGAAATAGGAAGAATCAAGAAAGCTACTATTGATTGGATTATCAACAACGATATAGACAATCAAAAAGAAGTGGATGATTATATTTTGTCTCAGGTGAAAAAATGAGCAAAGCAACTAAATTTTTAGAACAGTATTTAGGTTTATATTCAACCAGAATTAGTGATGGCAAATTTACTGTTTTCAAAAATCCATCAAAGAAGGAAATGAAAGAGGCAGGAACAAACGAAACTACTAAACGTTTGATTATTAGATTTATTGCCGATTCAAAGACTAAAACATTTTATGTTTGGCCGGCATTTGAAGGACTCCATATTGATATGTGGAAACAGTTGGGGACAAATTATTTTGTTCAAGATGTTCAGAATTTAAGAATATTTTGTGGGTCCGCTGAATTAGAAGGTAGTAAGTGGGTTGTTACAAACAGCGATGCCTTTGAAGTATATGGGGATGGTAAAGAATGGGAACAATCCTTTTCGTGGGTTAGTAAGTGGGTTGATTATAAAGACTACGTAGCTAGTATTTAAGAAGGTGATTAAATGAGTTCTTTACTTACGCAGGCCGACATACATTTAGGATTACTGATGCCACAGGTTATAAATAATTTGAGGCGTTATTGTTACGGGTATACTTGTGATCTATATTTCCCACAAGTATCTGATAGTGACGAAGGTGCAAGTATGTACTTAGATCACGATCAGGATTATCAGTATGTTTATGATGAAACTGCTGGTCCAGATATTGAGGATAGGGAAATTCTTTTTACTACAATTCTTGGTGAAAGGTTTGAATATTTGTCCGTTGTTGATTCATTCGATCTTGAAATTACAGCTTATGTAACTGCATCTATTCCCCAAAATACAATGATAGAAGCGAAGTTGAAAAATGGTGATATATCTCGTTGGAGAGTGATGGATAGAAAAGAGTTTATTGTGAATAGTGGTGATTCTGTTTTATCAAGATTGGTGTTAGTGCCATATGCGTAAACTATATTTTTAGGAGATGTTAAAAATGTCTAAATCTAAATCAAAATTTCTATTAGAAAAATTTGATGAAAAAATTGGAGATTTTGAATATTTTATTGATAAAAAATCGTTTGTTTCATTTGCAAAAGCTATAGATCATGCTTTTAAAAGGTTTTCAAAAGAAAACATAAATGTTTTGCGAATAGAAAAAGTAAAAAAGATTGAACCAACAGGTTTTATGAAAGCAATAAAGTTTGAAACAGTCGGCACAATGGTTATAAAAGGTCCAAGTGGATATAAGATAGAAGCAATGCAACAAGGTTTTTAGTATGTTGGAAAATAAAGATATATGATTAGTGAGGGACATCATGAAAACTTCACTCAATAGAAAAAATGTGTTTTCAATTTATAAGGATGCCCCGCCACCAAAGTTAAAAAAAGAAATCGAACCACAAAAAAGAATCATTGAAAGAGTACCTGAACAACAAGCACCACAAATAGAAAGAAAACAAGATCAGATTATAGTCAACCCAACTCCAGTTATTGTAAATTTTCCTGAACCAAAACCTGAATCAAAACCTGAACCTAAAAAAGTCGAAGTTAAGGAAATTCAAAAGCCCAAGGTTGAACCTAAGAAAGAAGTTCCAAAGTCAAAAAAGAAAATATTTCCAATAGGTGACTTAGAACTTGAAAAAACAATAAAAGAGGTTGTCCAAAAACCCATCTATGTTTCAGAACCAAGAAAAGCACCAAAGCCCAAATTAGCATATAGGGCTACTGGTATGGATATATTGGAAATGGGTGACAAGTTAAAGAAGCTCAAAACATGGGAAGATTTTAGTTCCTTTTTATCTACTTTATCTTCTAAGAATTTAACATTGATGGCAAAAGGTCAGGCTAGTCCTCTTGATAATTTTACATTCGATGGCAAGTGGTTGATGTTTACAGTTAGTGGGGTTAAATCCAAACAGGTCATTCCAGGATTGTGGAAGACTGCAATAGTGGGTAGAGTAATATGATTGCTAATGATATAATTCAAATGTTGGAAAGCAAAGCACCAAAGATTTGGTATCATGGTTCTGATAATCCAGACATAACCAAATTTAAAACAAGTGCGACTTCTTTTGCTTTGTTGGGTAAAGGTGTCTATTTTTATAAAGACAAAAAAGCAACAAAGAAATATGGAAAATTCACATACAAAGTTTCGTTACCAAATTATATTAAAATATTACCACTTGGGTTTAAATTTTCTGATAGTCAAATAGAAGGATTATCACAAGATCATGCACTAGATTTTGATAGATTTGACATTACTAAAAGATTTGGTGGGGCAAGACTTCCAATTTGGTGGGTTACAGAAGGATATAAGTTTATAGGTAAAAAAAGGGATTTTGTAGCTCAAAAAATGGCATCATTTATTAAAATCATGGTGGGTGTAAGTGGTATGATGGCAGATTATCCAAATGGTGGTGTTGTTTTATGTCTGTGGGATCAATATACAGAATTGGAATCTGAATTGATTTTTTGATAAAGAAGTTGAAAAGTATTTAGGAATGTAGGGAGAATTAAATGTTTATTTCATTAGCAGTCCAAACATATCTTGAATACATAAGGGAGTTGCTTGCTAGGTATGAGTTTCCTATTTATGAGAAAAACTTGTACTTTTTCAATGATCTTTTCGATGATCGAATAAAGAGAGTAAGGGGTAAATCGGCCTGGTTTCAAGACATCCTAAAAAGTAATGAGGATTGGATAGTTTTGGGGATGCAAAGAACACCGGCTGTTCCTAGTGAACCAGATACAAGAACATCATGGACAACAACAGAAGTTCCAGAAGCAGATTCAGCAGAAGATGTGTATCATGGGTATAAAAGCAAGACAAACTTTATACGATATGATTTGACAGTGGGTTGGGTTTCTAATTCACCAGATTTGATTGAATACATAGAGGAAATATATCTTGCTGAGATATATGATAGAGTTGCTGGTATAGATATGGTTATACCAGATTTTGGAACCTTTATATTAGAATTGATCCATAAAGAGGGTAATGATTTTTCTTCTTATGGTCATGATGAAGGCACTGTGTCTTCAGTTTTTAAAATGCAATATGAGGTTGAGTTTAAGCACGTTGTGTTCGCACTACCGACACAGCATCCGGTTATCCGACAAATTAATGCTAGGTTTAGGGATCAAAAGACTAATTTGTTTGATATTGTTTCATACAATGTATAGTAGTGAGAATTATGACTTGCTAATTTCTATTGATGGAGGGAAATTTATATGTATCTGTTAAAGAACAAAACTAAGTTTCAACTCAATGTTGACCTATCACCGTCAGC
>Ga0233431_1003140_pt1 | contig 20689 bp, 52 predicted proteins | sample SI_118_April2016_FD_179867 | JGI IMG/M metagenome (GOLD analysis project Ga0233431, IMG submission 179867) | Seawater microbial communities from Saanich Inlet, British Columbia, Canada - SI_118_April2016_200_MG | ecosystem: Environmental > Aquatic > Marine > Inlet | place: Canada: British... | reverse complement strand
TGTGACTCTTAACATGTTGAATCCTCCTTGTTGTAGTTTATTGATAGTTTAACATCTACCTTATCACTATTGAACATACCATCTGGAGTTAAAACCAAATTCCCACCCACCATCTGGTAATCATCTTTAAAGGCCCAACCACATAAATAATCCGTGAGTTCAGTACAATAAAACTTCTCATTATCAGCTTGGAAATCATAATCATATGGAACACATCTATCTGCTAGGGCTTTTGCAATTTCACAAACATTTGGAATAGGATCACCCACAAGTCTTAATACAGCAACAGCATCGGCCCTACAAAAATTCAAAATATCTTCTTGAGTGCATCCTTGACTAATCGAATGAACCACATCGTTTACACCAACAAATAAACCCGCGTGGCCCCAAAATCCAGGAGTCATCAGAGTGTTTACATATTGATCAAATCTTCTTAAAAGTATATCTCCAGGTTCTACAACTTCCAAAACCTTACGAACATCTTCACCTCTTACCCTGTGAATGTCTGGTCTATAAATCAACCACATAGGATATTTATGAAGATATATGTGTCCTGTGGCTTCAATCAGAAACCGTGGGACTTTCCATTTCATCTAACAACCAATTTTGCATTATTCCACCTCTTGTCTGATCAAAGGATTCCAATGTTCATTACAATATGGAATTGATCTAGCCCCATCTTCTGGAAAACATTCACAACCATCATATATCCATTCGGTTTGTACTTTTTTCTTTACCTTATCTTTTTTCCGTAACCACTTTATAAAATTTCTTACCCCAGTTACAGACACACTTATTTCAAAATCATCTGCTGATGGAATTTTTATTTGTTGTGTCTCATAATCTCTTTTTGGATATTCCATCTTGTGCCTAAATCAATTTCTTAAAGGATTTTCCCAAATCCTCAGTGGTGATCATTTTACCAGTTACATCATTAATGGCCCTTTGTAAATCAGCTAAAAAACCATTCCAAGATGGAACTTCCACCTTTTTAAAAACCTTATAAAGATCACCAGTTTTCATACCTTCATTGAGTTCAATTACTTCTTTGGCTTTTGACATGATTTTTCATCCTTATCTTTATCATCGTCTGAATCTTTGTCATCATCATCTTTATCCACGGAGTAAGATTTTACAACTTCCTTACTCTTATTATCCCTTTCTGTACCTTTCTTCTCGTCATCTTCCTTATCTTTTTCGTCTACCAAATCCAAAATATCATTTGCAGTAATCATTTTAATTCACCTCAATCTTTTTCCCAGGGGAACACCACCCACGTATCTTGTTCCACCTTCAGGGCATATTCATCCACTACATTATCTGCCATAGGTTTCATAACCAAACTACAAAAAGCGGCACTAGGCAACCAACTTTTAATATACCGAAATGATTTACCCGTATCGGCAATATCATCCAATACTAACCAACCAGTTCCACCCATCGTATTCAAATTAGGAACGTTCAACATTTCGAATGTAGTTTGTTCTCTATCTCCGTAACTTCTTAAACAAATAGTTTCTATTCTTCTAACAGGAAGTAAATGGGTTAACATTGCGGTAGGAACCAAACCACCTCTAGTCACTGTCATAATTCCATTTTCATAACTTTTTGGATCCAACACCTGGCTCATTTGATGTACATATTTTTCAACATCTGTCCAAGTTAAATCTAAAGTCATTTAGGCCTCCTTATCCTTGGTAAATTTTATAACCCGATGTAGACTTCAATAATTGTGCATCATTCAAACAAGGTATTCTTTGGAATCCTCTACTGGTCTGAACTCCAAACAAACAAAACTCCATTATTGTTTCGTCATCCAATACCTCCTGCTTGTATTGCTCTTTTTCCAAATCAGTAGCAAAATGTTTCTTAAAAAATGCACCAACCAATTTATCTTTTCGATATAAGGCTTTCTTAACCGAGTCAAAAATATCCGTATTACGAGTTATATGAAAAGACTTTTTGGACATTGAACTAACTTCTCGAACAATATCCCTTTCTATCTGTATTGGTATCACATTCAAAACGAACGAAGTAAAGGTTATATCAAAACGCTCTTTTGGGAGGGTTGCGGCAACTCCATTCCAACCGTCCTTGCCCGATCCATTGAAGGGGTCATAACAAAACACATCACACCCTTGTTCTCGAAGGTATAGACCGTTGCGGCCATATTTACCAGCACCATAGTCCAACACTTTATCAGTCGTTTTGATATACCCTTTACCAAACAGCCACCTGACACCAGGGGCTGCTTTACCTTGGATACTGGTCCCACCTTTCTCCAAAGGTTTACCGTTATAATATCCTCTTGGAGAAATGGTACAAGGATCAATACTTGCTTCAAATAAATCAATTATATCTAGTGCTGTTTGCATTATGTAACCTATTTTGGAAGTGTTATCAAACTGATCTTATCAGCCGAAATTACTCCTTTCTTGATAAAAGAAGCCTTCGTATCAGAAAGGCTTGTTACAATTGCATCTTTAGCTGCAAAAATAACCACTATTTCATTACCTGACTTTATAGCATCTATTACCTCTTGCGGATTACGCCACGCCCATAAATCCATAGAACCAGCAGAACCATACCCACCTGGCTTGCCTGTACCTGCTAGTAAACCTGACTTAATTATAGACTTTAAATTCTTTTTAGGAGATGTATGAAGCAACAAAATCTCATCATGACCAATTTTAAAGACTGGGTTCTTATATAAAATCTTATGGTTTTGCGGAACCATAAATGCTTCAAATAAATCAATTATATCTAGTGCTGTTTGCATTATTACTTACCGTCTTAAATAGTTATACAAAGCTCTGACACGGGTCTGACTACGACCTAATGGTCAAACCCATACCAAAGGCCTACTTCTTAAAATACCCGTTAGCTACATGCCAAATAAGATGTTTCTTATCATCTATCCATTGCTCATGTTACATGACCTCTGAGGCTTGTACAACCAATTCCTTTTTGGATTTACAAGTCAGAGTATTCATAACATTTATGATATTCCGTTCTAATTTTTTATCCGTAACAACAAATTCTTTTTTCTTTGTTGCTTTTTTTGTTTTCTTTGCTGTTGCCATTAGTCGCTCCCTTCTAACAATCGAATCCATTCTCCACCCTCTTCAAATGTCAGATACTCATCATCCCTCTCTCTATTGAACATCACAACGTCCACACCATCATTCCCTTGTTTGACTGGCAACATAGGAGGTAGAAGTTTAAGTTCATTGATCAACTCTTCCACCGTATTGACAGTCACATACCACTTTTCATTTGTGAACAATTCCAACTCCCCTACAGGTTTATAGTTAAATCCCTCCACACTTAAAAGGATTGTGACGATTGTATCTCCAAATATCAAATTTTTCCCAAAGATGCCAAAGCACAGCGGCAATAAAAACAAAAGGTATTGCTACCAACTGTATAATACCAGCAATTGCCGGAGCTATAAACTCTCTAAACATCTTTTCACCATCTTTTTGAAGTATTCCCAATCTGCTTTTGATGCTGCCCGTTCCACTTCTTTATGTAATTCCGAATTTGCTGATTCATAAAACTTAGCCAATTCCAAAATATCAACATCAGCCTTGTATGCTGCTTCCAGCATATTGAGTTGAATAGTCATTGTCCAAATCTCTCAAAATATTCTTCGTCCGAACAATCAAAATTATCATAATCTTGTTCCAATTCATCTTTGACAGGAAACATAAGACTTGATGCTTCAAATACCGTTAATCCACATTGCACCAATAAATCTTTGAACATAATCATTTCCTTTGTTGAATTGCTTCCCAAATTTCGTCAGCCGTGGTATGTCTGGACAATCCTATTTGAACCCACTTCAAATCTCCATCCGTTTCCTGAACATCTACACCTTCATCCAACACATAACTAAAACCCAACCCATATCCATAAATATCTTCAAAAAGAAATTTCAATCCTCTTTTAAAAGTAGGTAAATCATTGTCCTCACAAGCCATTTGAAGTACCTTAATTGTTTCTTTTTCGAAATCCATATAGTACCTCAGTATAAAGATTACACAATTTTCTAAACTTATTTGAATTATCTCTCATCAACATCAGTGTCACATCCCGTAATACTTGATGAGTATGATAAAGATCTAAAGACTTAGATTTGTTATTTTCATAGTCTTTTAGAAAATTATCTAAACTTCGATATTTCAAAGAAAGACACCAGGCTACTTCAAATGCTCTTGCCGGATATTCCCGACCTGAAAAATACTTGCCTACTCCTACATCCCCTAATTGCTTATCTCGTTGTCTTATCACATGAGAAAGTTCATGTAATAATTTAGCTTTAAAATCTTCAGAACTGTAATCACCAGAAAATAAAATATGTTTACATATATAAATTATTGTTCCTTGCTCTGACCACATTTCTACGTCTTCTTGATCACAATCAACCTCTACAATTCTCAATCTCATCTGTGAATTCGAAAATGTTTGGACAAGTAACTTTTTAAGACTATCCCATGGTATATCTAAATCTTTCTTCAACCAACCCAAAACTTTCAAAGCATAATTTTCATTCATCAGGTTTTCAAGAATATCTAACATGTCTGATGCTTCGGTCATCTTCTCTTCCTCATTCTCAAACCAATGCCTCTGCGATTACATGTTAAAATCCTACGATTTTGAAAAGTCCTTATCACCTCATTAACATGCAACAAAATCAATCTTGCCCTTAACGCATCATACCACATCATCTTGAGTTCAACTCTACTGGCAAGAACCTTCTAGACGAAATAATGTATGGTTCCCCAGTAACATAACAACTAGAATCCGTAGGAGAAGTATCACATGTATCCCATGTAGATGTATCAGTACAAGTTTCATGATTGGATATCATCATTTATAATTCGCTCCCAGCATTATAGAACTCCCTGCATGGTCAAGGTACAATTCATCTTCTTTTCTTACTTTTCCCCAAAATGCTAATTCGTCATCAGCAGCTTGCCTTTCCCTACGATCCTGATAAGTCCTATTACCTTCGCACCATGGGCATCCACCATGACACTGGCAAGAAGTATCAAACGCAGCCGCTCCAGTGCGATCTTTCCTTCTATCTTTGCGTGTTTTATACTTTGCCATTATCTTTAACTTCCTTTTCAGCATCAGGATACATATGTTGTTATCTCATATTTACCAGATTGCATTTTGTACCACTGAAGATACAATGCTGCATTTGTAAAAGGAATATACCTTGTAGCCCCATTATCTGTATATTCAGAATCTTTAGAGGCTAACGGAAATATAACAGTCTCGGCATCACCAGATAACATACCGGACCATTCAGTATCATCCTCTTGCAAAGGAACCAAGCCATGTTTTTTCAAAATATTAAAAAGACCCTTCAAAGGAATATCTTTGAAATAAATACCTGAAGTGAACTTAATAATTTCTTTGCCGACCTTTTTCCTGAGAGCAACTTTCAATGTTTCTTTTTTTTTCAAACAGATTTAAAACTTCTGTAGCTTTCATAACATCTCCATTATTCAAACCATAAATCATCATGTTTCTAAGGGTCCGTCTGTGTCCCTCACAAGGTTTCTCCACGATTCTCTGTGACTTCCAATTTCATCGAAACGTTTGAGAAAAGAGTCTGCCAATGTATCTATGATGGTTTGCGGAAAGTTATCGTCTGACAATCTCTCATCAATTGACATCAATAGCCTATATCTACCTTCTGTCATTGGACATGTGTCTACCATCAATACCACCCTAGCAATTTATTTCAAAAAGGCATTCAAATATCTACTTACATCAATCCACTTTTCAACCCAACTATAATCCTTAATCACATCTTTGGCTTTCCGATTATATTTCAATGTATCAGATCCGGTCATTTGTAGTTTGCCTTCTAATTTCTTAGCGGGCAAAATCACCTATGACAAAAGTTATCAGAATATAAGTGTTTACAAACCATATTAGTTTGAATTGACACTTATTCAGTTTCTCCAAGCATTTCCAAAACCATACTAGCTTTCATCTTGTGTTTCCTTTTAAACTTTTTCTTTACTTCATACACTGAACCGGAAAAGCAATTTGGACAATACTCGTAATTCTCTGTATCCTCATTAACCCAAGTTAGATCTTCCTCACTACCACTCCAACCACACGATGCACATTTCATGTTGATACTCATTTTTCAATTCTCCTGCAAATTTCTTTTCCCTGTTTTCTTCTAGCCTTTTTGGAATAAGATTTGAGAATTTCAGTGCTCTCCCATCTACTTCTACCACCATTACTACCTTTCATTCCTGACTTAATTTTGATGCCCATTACCTAAGTCCTTTCTAATAATTCTAAAAACTTCGTTCTTACTGACTTCGATAACTTATTCACATATTTTTTTGTTAGATTATTATATTCAATCAAACGACTAACATCGTCATAATCTTTGGTGCGACCGGCATTCAATTTCATCTCAATCAATTTTTCTAAACTTAAATACCAAATTCCACCAATTTTCATGCGAACCAATTTTGGATTTGGAATCAGAACCGACCCTTCTTTATCACCTTCAATCAAAATATCTATAGCAATCTTCTTTGGACCAGCATGGTAATACAAATTCTTTTTGGACCCTGGTCTAAATGTATACCCTGATCCTATTAAAACTTTTTCAATTAAATTAAATGACTTTTTAGAAACTATTAAATCAATGTCGTCTGTATAACGAGAATAATTATAAATGTTGACGGCTATTCCACCCACAACACAATACTTAATATTATTCTCATCAAAATCTCTAACAATCTGAGGCAACTGCTGGACCGGTGAATATAGTTCTTCCAACAACATTAAAATCTCTCTAGCTCTTCGTTTTTCTTCGTCATTCATTATTACCACCCTGCTTCAAAAAGTTTCTGAGCTTCATCAACCCTCTGGAGCCAGCAACAGGAATTGAACCCGTGACGTCCTCATTACAAGTGAGGTGCTCTACCAACTGAGCTATGCTGGCTAATATAACTACTTCCATCCGGCTTCAAAAAGCTTCTGGGCTTCGTCAATCCCTTCAGGATCAGTCATGGCCCAATCTGGTGTGTCTGCTTCATACACCAAACCTTTTTTATCCAGCGAACTCATAAGGCCGGAAGCCTCGTGTTTGGAAAAACCAGCTTCCGAGATAGTCCAAAGAGAGAACCATGAATAGTTGTCTTCAAATAAATCTTTGGGTTCATCACCACCCATGCCCCAAAGGGCGTTGTCCACAACCGCTTTAAAAGCTTTCTTTTCCTTATCAGTGAGTTCCATTTTCTTCTCCTCGAATGTTTCCATCAACTACCCTTATAATATAAGCATTAATTGAAAGAAATCAAGGGAAAAAATTAATTTATTTTAAAGTATTTTTACTATGGCATTCAGAACATATCATAACTACACCTTTTTATTCCTAGATAATGTAACCACGGCTTCTACCAAATCGTCATGTCGTATACTCTCACCACACCGGACACATGTAAAATTGCCTATCTCAATTACAGGTTTCGTATTTTTTATTTTTTCTGTGGTCATTCTAGCTTTCCGATAATTTTCATATTATTCTGTGCCGCCTCCAATAATATACTAGCAGAGGCATCTTCACTAATCCTATCGAATTCTTTAATTTTCCTAGTATCAAAGTGTAATAACAAATATGTTTCTCTTCAACAATGTCTGCTGTCTCTTCATTAAAAATTATCATATCTTCATCCCTACAACCATTGTTTATAAAACTTGGCATACTCCTTATCTTCAAGGGATTCCAACCACTTGATTATTTTATTGTACTGTTTATCCTTATAAGCCACCAATACTTCTATGGCTTTTTGTCGTGTGGAAATATCTGCACCATCAACAACCATGTCTTGCAACTCAGGGATAACAGTATTTCCAATCCATGACTCCATCATCAAATCATCTATAATATCTTTTGCTCTGGTCATTTTAATCCCTCTACTTCTGTGACAACAAATCATAAATCAAATCGGTGTAGGCTTGTAGGTCAACCCCTTTTACTTTTCTAGAGTCAATACCCAACAGACTAGCTATATCGATATAATTTTTCATCTTAGGAATCCTGTCCAACTTGAACCCATAAGTTTTCATATTCTTTCGAATATCTTTTTCGTTGTCCCAAATATATTTTTCTAAATCCTGCAACGAGATCTCAGAAGACTCACTAAGAAGATCCACAATCCGTTTTGCTCTAGTCATTATTTATTCCTCTTCCTCAAAAATGCAAAAATAAAATGTATAGGGCCAATACAAATAGTGTTTCCATAATATCCATCTTTTTTAACCCTACCAATATAGAACCACATTTCGTATTGTTCTTTTGAAATAGAAGTCACTTGCCAGACAGATTTACCCCATGCAAACTTATAGATAAATCTGCTCCATGCCTTTGTCATCCTAAATCCCCTTGTATGTTTTCAGAACCCTACAAATGATTTCATTTGTTTTTGAACGTAATTTAACATCTTACTTCCAGGCTTACCATAGAACTTCTGCATTTGCTCCTGAGCCCACTCTACGGCTTTCTTACCTACCTCTGGAGCTGCTATTCTATACAACTCCTCCACCCAATCGTTTGCCAGCTTATCCGGATCTCCGTCACCAAAGTAATATAGCCTACCGTGATCGAAACTTGGTTTTTCAAATAATCTAATTATGTCTTGAGCATCCATTTTATGTTCCTTGTTTATTCCAACATTCTTTACAAAGTCGTAACCATTTACCTTTTATTTTTTGTGGGTACATATGACTTTCCACCCGTTTATTACACAACTGACATTGTTTACCAAATTCTTTCATTTTAATTACTTTCTATTTTATCCAATATTCTCTGTGTACCTTCAGGCACATTAATATTACCATTCTTAATTCTTTCTAATCTTTCTAACAACTCCGATGTCTTGCTCATAAGTATCCCTATTGTAATTGAACTCCCACCACTTTTTTGATTAGAGCTTTGTAGGCATCCCAATCACCAGCTTTGCAAAGTTTCTCCATTTCTTTTTTTTGAGCATTTGTTGCTTTTTTAAAAAACTGTGTCATTTCCACAAATCCGATATTTTCGGGGTACGATGCTTCCCATAAGTCCTTTACTATCTGATATGCCTTCATCTTCTTAACCCTTTTCGTCTATAATAAAATCCCAAAGTCGTTCTTCAACATCCTTCAAAAAACCCTCCTGATTTATAAAAACCGGATACGCTACCAGTTCATACAGATCAGTATCTCGCAAATTCGTACCGGCTTTGATCTTCCTACCGGCAAGGGAAAAATCTTCTATAACATTCAATTCAGTTACATCGATAGTGGCTGAATAACCTGGATCATCCCATGTTTGATCTTCACCCGGGTCATAATCAAAGACTGCCTCAAGAGTAATCTCTTTATCCACATCGCAATCTTCGTCTATGTAAACTTCGTAATGGATATCTGCTTTCATTACACCACCTCCACATTCAACTCAGAGGCGTAATTATAAGGAAGACCCAACTCAAAGCAAAAGTACTCACCACCATAGGCATAATCCATTTCGGAAGGTTCAAGAGCCTGAACGATCCATTTGATTGCCGTTTCTCTGTCAGGAGCACCAAGACTCATATTTCGAACGATCTCCGCTTCGTATTCCTGAATGGCCTTTTCCTGCATAACCTTCTCTTCGGCCATAACATCTTCCAGACTGCTCAGAAGGAAATCCCACATGGCCTGTTTTTCATCTGGAGTAGAATTGTAAAAGTTGTCGCTTCTAGGACGGAAACCATAAACGTCTTTGTGAAGGTCTGAATAGGTATTATCGTCGTAGGTATGTTCCATTTTCTTCTCCTTATATTAATTTCGACTTCCCATTTAATATAAGGATGAATTTGAATAGTTCAAGGGAATAAATTAATTTATTTACTATATTTTAATCGGAATCCATTTGCAAAGGCATTCTCAAGTTCGTAATCCAAACCTTTTGTTGCCAAGGCCTTTATCAAATCTGCGGCGTAATCCTTATACTCACTAGGTGAAAGTTTCACCTTACATTTATATACAATAGTGTCATCCGTTTCAGCATATAAATTGTCTATTTTCGGATCTATATAAAAAAAGTCATCGTCCTTAACCCACTTTTTTAACTGATCGGTCATCTTACGATCAATAAACTCATTCACCTTCAACTGTTTTATAACCTCTCCTGCTCTACTCATAACTATCTCCCTATTGGAATCCCTCTATTGACTACAAAATCAAAGAACATATCCTGTTCCCACTTCCTCAAACTATCTGGATCATTTACATACTGTCCCAAGGTCTCTATAAATTTGGCAAGACAAAAGGCATCACACACATCGGAGGAACTAAATTTTCTATTCCAACGATCCATAACCTCCAACAACATAAATTCCTTGCCAGACGCTTTTCCTCTACTTGGACCCAGTACAAATTTCTTTAGAGTCTGTGGTGCAACTTTAAAAAAACCAATTCCCTCTTTCAATAAAAGGGATTTGACACATCCACCCAACTCTGCCAACTGGGCTACGGAGCTTCCTCTCAAGCCAAATGAGTAATCCTCTATAACCGCAATAGAATTGGAATTGGTTTTTACAAAATTGGAAAGGGTATCTACAATATCAACAATCCGTACATTGATATGATTACCTTTCTTCTCACTCTTGACCAACTGACCATAGGACGAAGCAGAGTTGACAACAAACAAATGAAAGAATCCCGTAGCAGAAGTACTCAAATCAAAACCCATTATAGAAGGTTTCTTTTTAAACATCTTTTTCAATATAGGTATGGTGGATTCAAAAACTTCCTGTTTTTCTTTTTTATTCAATTTCTTTTTCTTAGGCATTATTCCCCGTTATTCATATAGGAGTTTACAATCAAATTATCCTCAGGTCTACTAGGTATTCCAAGGGAAGTGGAAGCCCCATAACAATCTACTTTTACTTTTCCATCGTCTGATATCAACTTAACAAACCCAGCAGATATTACATGATCCTTACCCAAACGATTCGCCATAATTTTATGATTGCCCCATATTGGAAAAATAACAATACTTTCCATATCCCCAACATCACTCACATTATCCATTAATAGGTATTTAAGAATGGTTTCCACGTAGTAGCCTCAAAAAGTTTTCTTTGTTGTCGTTACATTATAGGCGGAAATCAACTTTGCTTTAGATACGGCAAATTCTACACCTCCATGATCCGCTATAGCAGGTGTAGAATTTGGATCACCGTCCGTTACATCTCTTAAACTATATTCAAAGGTGAGCAACATTTCATACTCACCTAAATCCATTTCATTCGGGTCATCGATATCTGAACCATAATAAGTTGAGACATACTCTTTTGTAGTCCCCAACCAAAAACCTGCCCTGACATTGACTGATGAATTCTTCTTCAAAGGTAATGTCAATCTGGCATCAGCCATAGAATGAAGTTTCTTGTCTTTATCCAAGTAGGTCATTATTTTATAACCTTGTAACTTCTTATTCATAGACTGCATTATTTCATTTGCCGTAATCATAGTTTATACCACAGTAAAGCCTCTTAACACCCTACTCACTCAATGTTCTTTTAAAACCTAAGGCTAAAGGTCACACCTATGTTACCACGGCCTTAGTTTGTAATCGGAAAATTTAAAGCCTTCAGGCCATAATTCGTGCTTATACTGATCTGGCCTTGTTTTTATTTGTATTACTTTATTCAAATTTTGTAGTTGAATCTCATATGTATGATTATTTTTATACTTACTATTTAACTCACCTACGGCTAAATCAAGGACATCTTCTGCTATTTCCTGGAAATCCTCATCCTGTGTGAACCAATATCCTTGAGAACCTTTCACCTTATTCCGCTTTTTCATATTCATCAAAGCTTTGTCCATACTCTTAATGTATTGTAATTCATTCCATATACTGACCCTTAAAAAATGAGTCAAAAATGGTTTCATGTACCCATTGATTTGAACCACTGATTGGGATCGTTTCGGAGACATCTCATCAACTTTGTCAAACACATCATCTTCAGTTATTTGACCTGATTCAAACTTTTTTAGTAAATCTATCAAAACTCTAGCTTGGCTCATTGTAAACTCCAATCTATCTGTAATGATTGTCATTTGTTATTATCGTATTATTTTTTGGTAACTTCATTCTACTGATAATTTTATCAACCATCGCGGGATCATTTGTTATTCTTTTATCAGCTACCAAATCATATTTTTTAATATCCTTATCATATACTACTCTACCTCTAGGAAAATAGTATGCGTCGTATTTTTTCCACTCTGGATGATCTTTGAGAATGTCCTTCCAATAAGTAGGATGCATTTTAGGATAAATTTTATATCTTATTGATCCTTCTGCGTACCTAATAGGAAAAAGTCCAACATATGGTGCTTGACTTTCGTCAGCATTTGTTATATGTCTATCTTGAATAGAAGTAATCAAATTATGTAAACCTTCGGATTTGGTCACCTTCCTATCGTATACCATTTTCTTTGCCCAACTCCTTTTAAGATAGGTTTTACTTCTCCCACTTTTCATCGAGTTTGTCAATCACTTCCTGTGGTTCACATCCATACCAACGAGTTTGGACAATTCCATCAACACTGCAGCAATGAATTCCATACTTTTTTTAGAAGCAAATACACATTCAGCTTTGTCGTCAGTTTTCCAACAGTTACGATACTCAGTGTTTTTCATTTTGTTTTTCATTTCGTTTTTCTTTCTCCATTTAAAGTATGAAGTTAAATCAAATCCATTACGTAATCTGGTTCCAAACCAAACCAATCTTCGCAGATATCGTAAGCAGAACCTTCACTACTATCCTCTAATCGAAGATACAACTCAGCCCGGGCCCGAGTAATCATCTCATCTGCTTCACTAGACGTCAAATTCTCGGTTCGCATAATAGTGGTTTTTAAATCGTCCATTTTCTTTCTCCATTTAAAGTATGAAGTTAATTCAACTTTTTAAAACCCATGAAATCCACCACATGGACACCATCAGGACGTTTGACTACGTCACCCATCATCATACTGGTGTGGGCCAACCCTTTGATACGGATTGTATCTCTTGCTTCACCTTCGGGACTCCAAATTTCGCCCTGCATATTATAAAAGACTTTTTCCAGATCATGTTCATCACATTTACCCAACAGAGTATGAGTAGCTTCCAAATTCTCAGGGTCACAGGAGTCGGTATCCATACCAGCATGATCCTGAAAATACTTAGGAGTCTGATACCAAATCTCTACATCACCTTCTTCAAATGGCCAATACACTTTTTCCATTTTATCTCCCCTTAAGTTAATTTCGACTTCCCTTTTAAGATAAGGGTGAATCTAAATAGTTCAAGAGGAAAAATTAATTTATTTTAAAGTTAATTGTTCCAAACCTTACGTACCATTCCAGTTCTTATCCTACCTTTAACTTTTGTTACGGCCCTAACATCTTCCTCAGTAAATGAAATAGCCGCATCCCTACAATCAAAACTACCGGCGGTTTTCGGTCCACCTTTAAGGGACTTTAAATTAGAATTCATACAATCAAACTCACCAGGAATATCCTTGGGACAACCTTGCAAAGATACGAGTGGATTATTACCACATATAAAATAGTTGCCAACCTTTTTCGGAGCACCCTTCAGATTTTTTAATTTATTAAGACTACAATCAAAACTACCTGTAACTTCTGTCGGTCCGCCTTCTAATGTAGTTAAATCAAGCATTCTACAATGATAGTTACCCTTAACTTTACGAACTTTAAATGGTAACTCAATGGTTACACTACCAGTTACATCATATGATCCATCAGAATTTTTAGTATAATCCTTAAACCCATAATGTTTAGGAGTCCGTTGGTCCATAGGAACATTTACTTCCAACATCATGTCAATAATATTCTTTGCCTTATTCATTATTCTTTCCTCCTCGTTAAAAAAGTATCATAAGATCTGTACTCTGGATATAAATTTGGGTCCACTTTCTAAACAAATGGACATTCCCAACATCTACATCTAATTCAAGACCCAACACGGTCACAGGACTAGCACATGTTCACTAAAATTTTATCCGCTTTTGTCTTTGTCATTTTTCTTTCCTCAAATTTTATTTTTCACAATGATTTTATTATCATGGACTGCTTCACCGGGACTATTTTTAGTGAGTGATTTGGACTTGGACTGAGTGGAATCAGCTTTTATAACTTCCCAGGTTATTCCCTTATAATTATACTTATCCCCTACCTCTGTTTTTGCTTCCATTTCCAACATATCAATAATGCCCTTTGCTCTGTTCATTTTGAATCTCCTAATTGTATAGTTCTAAAAGTTCATAAATATGAGACACCTGATAACTAGCAAATCTCCATCTTTTGTTCACATTCATCTTTGCCCAATCTTTTGGATCAGTTCCTTTTTCTTCTGCCATAGCCATCCAATCAGCTACCTTCTCACTCATCTTCAAAATCTCTTCTGCTCTAGACATTGGACACCTCTATTTATTTTTTCATCTCACTTTGAATCTTTATGAGTTGTTCCATAATTCTTTGATTGTCTTCTTTCTGTATTTTCATCATATCGAGTTGATTCTGCATAAGTTGTTGATTAGACAACTTTTGAGTCTTACTGATCTTCTCAATCTGTTTCTCATTATCCGAAGATGTTTCACATGATGCATAGGTTCCAGTTGTTACCCAAACTCCCCAGGCTAAAATTCCTGAGATTACAACTCCAATGATTGTATTCAATATTACTTTGGACATCAAAAGTATACCTCAATCCATTTATCAAATCTATTGTCCAAATCAATGTACTTATTTATCCAGGAAATGCTTTTCACAAACTTCTCTGCGTCAGACTTTTCTTTGAAACTCAGAAGCAACTCTTCTACAAAATGCCCACCATCAAAACCATTCATAACTAACTTACCACCTTTATTACTGGCATACCCAAGAATGGTTTTTCTATTTAATGTATCATGGTAAAGATTCCTACTTTTGTCGGACTGCCAGAAGTCCTGATGTAGCAGTCCATATTCATTCCAGACGTAAACTTTCTTTTCTTTTAAGTCTGCTATGAACTTAACCATCTCAAAAAGATCACGTTTCTCTCTAGTCGAAGGATTAACAAAAACTTCGAAAGATAGATCCTTGGCATATTTTGCTTTAATCCTTGTGTAATATTCTTCTGGAATTAAATCTATTATGTGTTTTGCTTTTAACATATATCTATACCACTTTAAATTGAAAAGTATAACCCCATTTGAGGATACCATTGTCAGCTTTGAAATCCAAGGTCATCATACCATTCTTTTTTTCACCACCACCAGTAATAATCCCTACCAACTCGTTGTCGTATACAACTTTTATTTTATTCTTTATTAATTTACCAATGGCTTTGTTTGACAATTTTGTCAAATCCTCATGAACCTTCATCACTTCAATAGCTTTTGACATTTTAGCATTCCATGCCCATAATTCCTTCTTATCATAATTGGCTATAAAACGAATACCACCATCCCCACCTACATCGTTTAATTCCTTAACAGTAACAGAAGGCCCAAACAATTCAAAACTTTTACCACGTACTTTGATATAAGAATCATGTTGTTCCAATAAATTTGTAATATCCGTTGCTTTCATAATTCACCAAGTTATTTTCCTATGATACTTGAGTCACTCCAGTTGCTTTGTTATTCAGCCAACTTGTTACGTATCAACCCATTTGAAATTCTTTATCAATATCTTGTATTCACTAAAAGGTTTCCCCTCCATCTGATCACCAGAAAACATTACCCATTTACCACCCTTCTTATGAGCAACTCCTAGAAGGACTTTATTAGTAAAAAGTAAACGTTTCAAATCTGCCTTTGACATATCACATTCCCCTTATAGTTTCATATCCCGGTTCGTAATCGGTCATATCCCAACGGTTAAAGTGAGACGCAGGGCGATTTGGACGCACAATCAGAGCAAACAAACCCTGTGTTTTCGCTGCCACATAAGGTGCAAGGAACCGCCCCGCTTGCCCGGTCGGGCTCTACTGCTTTGTTATGAGGCTTATACCCCTTACAAAACTTCGGGTTAGATGCCCAAGCTGTTACGGCGCATCTATTGTAATATCCGCGAAGACAATCCGGGCAGTCTTCATTTTCACAATCTGGTATGTCATATTTCATTGCGCCGTCCTCATAACTACCTCCCCATAAAAAAGCGCGTGAGCTGTCTCAATGGCCTGTAGACCATCCCGGCCCTTGCGGGTTCCCGGCAACTCACGCGCGTATATTCTGTTTTCACAAAAAAAAATGCCACTTGGCGGTTGGCCTCCGCTACAGGTTTTTGAGAGAGTCTCAGGATATGCCCTCTGTTTTTTTATGTCAATCTTTTTTTGGGAACTAGGTCCGCTGATCCAACACTGCATCCATCTCGGCGGTTCTATTGAAGCGTTTCATGCTGTTCGGTGGTATCTTCGCCAGGATCGGGGGCGCCACCGGCTGCCCATTCAAAGGAAAAAACAGCCGCCTCTATGTTCTCCGCTTTGTCCTGCAGTGAGTCGGCAATAAAGGCAAGCCGGTCAATATTCATGGTTTCGGCGTGGTTGGCGGTCGTCATGATCCATTCGAACATAATTTCAGATAACTCTTTAATGCCGCTCACCTGGTTATGTAGGTTCGCTATCGTCTTGGATAACATTCTGTCCCTATCTTCCATAATGGGCTATTCCTCCCCTTTTAAGACACTCACCCGCTGATCCAACACTACATTCAGTTCGGCGTCGTCGGCTTCAGCTTTCACGGGTTCGTAATGCGAACAACTCTTGCATGGCAAAGAAGTCTCAAGCGCCCTGGCAGCCCGATCAAGGCATTCATGATATGTCCGACAATCGTAAAACCTCTTTGGGCGGAACTTGGGCTTAAAAGTTTTCATTCGTTAAACCCTACCAAAGTGTAATTTTTAGATCCGCTCGCCACTCATCTTCCGGTGGAAATTTAAGACGATATTTCTTTCGGCATCTTTTTTATGGGCATCCCAAAGTGGTTCAATCTCAGGGCGGGAGGGGATCATCATCCCCGCAACGCTTCCCAGGCTCCGTCCGCCGTGTTTGCGCAGGAAAAAAAATTTGGAATCAGGATCGCCAGCCTTTTTGAGTCGCCCGCCGATCCCGGCCAGGCGGCGGCCAAGCTCGGTGCGGCTTCCGCTGTATAGAGTGTCAACAGCACCCCCCTCCTGATGCAAATTTACGAGTTGTTTCCATGATCGGGTATTTATTTTCGGGCTGATAAAACCGACGTCAACGTTTAACTGGCCATTGTTCGTAGTCGCCTTGTAACGGACCATGGGGGCCAGCGAAGACAGCGGCTTCCTGGCTTTCTTGCGCCTTCGGCCCGTTTTCGTGCGTTTAGCGATCTGTGATAATGGGGATAGTTTTTTTCCGCCTGGGCGTCCGGCGGCTACTTCCTCTTTAAATGTTTTGAAGAGGCGAAACCCCTCCACCTTCACGGCGGTCTGATACGCCTTGATGCGTTTCTTGTCATAGGCTTCCAGGTCGCGTTGAAGGGCTTTAACTTTTGCGACAAATTTTATTCCCATCTCGTATTACCTCCATTTAAAAAATATTGTTTGTTCTTTAAAAAAAATAATGAGGACACTGACAACATACTCTTTTTTATAGTTGTTCACCCCCTATTATCCCTCTGTCGGGTCCAATCCGGATAGCCCTTTTTGAAATTTTGACGTTTTTCGCATTGAGACGCGGGTGTATCTCTTGAACCAGTCCTCTATATTGTCGGCGTGGGCAACCCATCGGTTATCCTCATACCTGGCGGGCATGCCCAATTCCACATATTTGCGGAACAGGTGGTCGCTGACGTTCCCCACATAGCTCATGATTTCCTGCTTGCTGGTCAATATCTTTTTACTAACCATTTTCAACCCCTCCGCTTATGACACGCCGCCGGGTCGATTTCGCGTTCCCCCACTGCGGAGTTGATGTCACACCATCCGAAACACCAATAACGCCCTGGGGCCGCCTCAGCACATCAAGGCCTCCCAAAAACTGCGTATCCGTACAGGCCATGGAGTATATTTCGCAGTCCAAATAATGATTCTCCCTTCCCTGGATCTGAACCCATGCCTCCTTTCCGGTCCGTGGATCTCGGCGTTTGTATTCGCTCAGGAGTTGGGTTGCATACTTTTCTGTGGTTTCTGCATGGAAGAGAAAGGCGCCCGGTTCATCCTTCCCCAGGGACAAACGATAATGAAGGGCCTCTTTAAAAGCCCCAACATCGAGCAAATACAGCACAATGCCGCCCGGCAGGGGTTTACCAAAGGCGCCCGGCATCTTATCGATAATTTTGTGTTGAACCCGAATTCCGGTTTTCCAAGAAGCCCCTTTGATCCCATGAATCATACGGCCAGGGGTCCGCCGCAACCATCCATAGATCTGTTCCGTCATGCTGGGTCCTGCCTCCAGACGTGTTCCACCTGTATCAATGGCGGCCCTCCAAACCCTCATCACCCTTTCCTCATCGCCTTGAATGGGATATGCCCTTTCAAGAACTGCCTGGCGCACCTCATCAAGAGAAGGTAAAAAACCATAGTCGACAAGGTAACTGGTCCGATCCCTTTTCCATGCCCTGACTACGAAATAGAACCCGGTCGCCTGGCTATCGATCCCCATGGTTAAAACAAAGGAATCCGCCGGCACAATCCCGGGGGGCAGGTCCACGACATGGCTGTCCAATATTTGGTGGGGGTCCTTCTTTTTGATTGAAGCGTTTTCCCAATCTTCACCCAGCCATCCATTTTGAAAGATTTGGAACCTGGGCAGATCGTTTTTCACCTCAAGAAATTTTGCGGCAATGGCCCCCCAGGTGAGGAGCGGGCTATAGAGAGAACTCAAGTGGAATCCGATTGACGTGGCCTCCGGATCTGGCTCGCCTCCATCCTCCCGTAGCCACTGGCCCTGTTCAAGGATCTGGTTTTTCTGATTATCTGAAATTGCCTTCTCACAGTGCGGGCAGACATAGAAAGCTGATTTCCGCGCCAGGCGCCAGGAGGCAGGGTCCGTGCTGGGCAGGCCCTCCGTATCCCATTTGATTTGTTTGAATCCTATGGTCTGCATGGCGCCACAGTGGGGGCAGGGGACGAAATACGAAAGCCTCTCTTCACAGGTGTCATAGTACCGGCTTATTGCACCCTCCGGAGTGGTGGGGCTACTGACAAGAATGGTTTTGGAAGAATAGGGGAAAGCCTTTTGGCGCTCCATGGCCAAGCCGATGGGGTCGCCTTCATTTCCTGCAAAGGTGGGGAACTTGTTCAGCTCGTCACATATCAAGTATTGAATGGGCATGCTGGCCAGGTCGCCGGGCACCTGGGCGGAGACGGCATAGAGAATACAGTCCTGGAAGTGTTTCTGTTCGATCTTGGCATTTTGCGGGCTGGGGTGCTTTTTGGCGCTCAAGGCAGGGCAGGCTTCGATCATCGGTTGGATTCGGGTGGTGCTGACCTTCCGGACGATCTTTTCAGAAGGGTAGACCGCCAGTATAGGCCCGGGGGCCTCATCGATCACAAACCCCATGGTATTGAGTTGAATTTCCGTTTTGCCCAGCTGTGTAGCCCATTTGAGAACAATCAACCTGACCTTGTTGGATGAAAAGGCATCCATGGGGCCTTTCTGGTATTGGAAACGGTCTGTTTTCCACTTGCCTACGTACTGGCTTGAGTGTTTAGTCAGTCGCCGGTTCTTATCCGCCCAGGCCGCCACATTCCGGGTGAGCCCTGGGTGCCAGGTGTCCCATACGTTTTTCAGGATTTCGTTTTCAATCATGTTATCCGCTTCCTGATCTCTTTAAAACTGGCTCTTTCCGCCATGCCCTTTAGGATTTCATCGACTGCCCCTTCCAGGATGTCTTTGTGCTCCCCCGGATCTTTGCCGGCCAAAAGGGTAGGTAACTGATGCGGCAACAGGAGAAACGCCCGCTTGGTCACGCTGATCAGTTCGGCCAGGGCCTGTTGAACATTTTCGGCGGGCAAGAGTTCGCTTCGCATCCGGTCAACATCGATTTCAATCTTATCCGCTCTGGCCTTCTCCCATCGCTCGCGGCTATCAGATATCTCGGAGTTGTTTTTCGGATAATGCTCACTCTCCGCCCACCACTGAATGGCTGAGCGGAGATCCCATTTACCGGCGGAGATAAACGCCACATCCAGGCCCCGGGTGTTCTTCCAAACCGAGATGGTCTTCGCCGATTTCTCAAACAGCCCGGCAAGGTATTTTGTGCTGACGGTAAAATCTGTGGCCATATTATTCCCTAATTTTCATGGGCCTCCCTACGTTACCTTGAATTTCAATCTCGAATCTGCGAACAATTGCCCTCTCGGAAACCGTGTTGGATAAGGTCCGTCGAAGGACCCAATGTCTATATATATCAACCACTTACAGTTTTTTGTAAGCCCTCCCCTACGGGGATAACACTTCGAATGCTGGCCCCCGTAGGGGTTCTTAAGGAGGCAAGGCCCGGGCCAGGCGCTTGTTGGACGCCAGCATTCAATAGCGGCTGGCGTTATCACTCGCCTTGAGGCCCACCGTAGGCCCTGACCTTATTTTTTGCTAAACAATCGAATACTGCCGGCTGCTTCCGCCTTCGCAAACGCGAGCCAGCGTTCC
>Ga0233431_1003138_pt1 | contig 20704 bp, 26 predicted proteins | sample SI_118_April2016_FD_179867 | JGI IMG/M metagenome (GOLD analysis project Ga0233431, IMG submission 179867) | Seawater microbial communities from Saanich Inlet, British Columbia, Canada - SI_118_April2016_200_MG | ecosystem: Environmental > Aquatic > Marine > Inlet | place: Canada: British... | reverse complement strand
CTCATTAACAAATTACCCATGTAGAACCTTCAGGTACAGTTACAGTTACACCTTCATCTACAGTTACAGGTCCTGCACTGATAGCATTATAATCTTCTGTAATTGTCTTATCTGATACTATTCTTTTATTGTGTTGAAACATACCTTGAGAAGTTGTATTGCCAATAGAGCCAACTCCTTCTTCAATAAGGTCTGCAATACCTGCTACCGCTTCAATGTCAGCTAGTGTTTGAGTATTAGCTAAGATATTCATATCCTCTAATACCTCAACAGCTGCAATACTATCTATAGCACCATAATGAGGATTAACTAATGCTTCTTTTTCTACTACTGTATTTTTTAATTCTAAGGCCGTACTTGCACTATTACTAGCTTCTTGAGCTTTAGCTATTGCAGTATCTGCGTTTGCACTTGCATTTTGAATCGCTACTATATTTGTAGCGTTTGTATTAACATCTAATATGTTGTCTGCTACTGTTTGTATAGTTGCAACACTTTGTGCTGCTAGAACCACATTATCCATATTAGCCGCAACTATACCTGCATCTGTAGGTGTTAGTAACAAGTCATCAGGTGTTGTACCTACCTGTAGTGTTAGTGTACCTTCTGCAGGGGCAGTGTGAAACACCGCTGCATTGTTAATTAAATCATAGTCATCTGCACTTATAGCTACACCATCAAGGTATATTTTAAGATGGCTCTCACTTAATACATTTAATCCTATTGTAAATATTCTCTGACTACCATTTGAAGGTAGTACTTTATCACTTACCATTATATTCCTTTACTATTATTAGTATATAAGCCTTCATAATTCAATGAAGTAATATTGAAGCTTGTGCTTCCACTATCTTTAAGTGACAGGATAACATCATCTGTATTACCCTGTACCATAAATTTCTTATCATCAAGAGATTTAGTATTGTAGTAATCTACACTACCTACTCTTCTCTTATTTTCTACCACTAGTGTATAGGGCCCACCATTTGTATTAGCTACCCTAACTGCCTTAAACTTAAGACCACCACTTAATGTGTCTACTCCAGCATTACCTGTAGATATACCCCATTTACTTAATTCAATTGAAGCCTCATATGGAACTACTCCATCACTATATTGTGTAAGTGATGTAGGCTCTAGTACTATATGGTGTAGCTTCATAACACCTTCATCCACTGTCATAACAGCTAGTGTAGAATCTACCATAGCCATGTTTATAACATTCTCCGGCATTACCCACTTGTGCCATGCTGATTGTGCTTTCTCTTCACCCTGCCAGTAGAAACTATATACATAAATGATATTATCACTACCTGTAGCCATGAACAACATATCATATTTAGAACTACCTGCCATAACCTTCATACCTGTTGGTACATATTGTGGACAATGTGCTGTAATATTAGCCGCATCATTAGCCGCAGTATCAGGTACTACAAAGTATTCTCTAACTTGTGTAGTCTCTTCTTTATTAATAGTAAAGTATACATTAGGTCCAAGTCCTACTGGTTTAATGAATCGGTTAGTATCGAAGGCTGTTGACTGCTGTATTGATACATCTTTAGGTGTTAGTGTTTCTGCACCAGATAGTATGAATTGTGCTTTGTCTCCAAATAGTAACAGTTCTTTATTAAATGGTATAGCATATCTAAGTGCTACCACTTGACTACTATCTACTGCTACATCTATCGGGTCACTATCTAGTACATCAGTTACTGTTGTAGGGAAGAAGTTATAATACTCACCTACCTCTGACATAACTATATTCTCTCCAGATATAAGACCTAGTCTATTCTTAAAGAAAAATACATCAGTAATTGTATTACCTACAAAGCTTGGCTCTGATGCACTAAGCTCATCACCTGCTGTACGCATACCCCAAGAACTTGTGTTTAGTATGTTACCATATTCATCTTCTAGTGGTATTTCAGTACTATCATTAATCACATCAAAGTAGAACTTAATATCACCAGCTGCATCTTGTCCTCTAGCTAGGATGTGTGGCATTGTAGATGCATCAATTGTATTATATAGGTTAGGCTTAACTGTTTCTTTATACACACCCTCTATATATTGTACATAGTATTCATCAAAGTTAGATTTATCATCACCTGTGATTTGAATAACACTACCTTCAAAACCTAAGTTATTAGGTAAATCCTGAAGCTTCTTAACACGTCCCTGCCAACTCTCACTAGCTTGGTCACCCCATGAATCACTACCTGTGTATGCTTCATTACTCTCAGCTACATTCATAACTACTGAGCCTCTAGCAATACCTCCAATAGCAGCAGCTAATAAGGAAGCAGCTTCTGTAGAGTCATGGTGTATTGCTTCCGTTAATAATGCCCCATTCTTATATATGTAGTATGTGTGCCGTAAGAGAGCATTGTCACCTGTTGCTGCTCCAGCACTACGTTTAACCCAATAGAAGAATTGACTCTCCCATGCACCTGGTTCTATCTCTATAATTGAATATGATGTAGTACCTTCAGTACCATGTACAACATCTACCCATGCTACACCTAATGTTATAGTGTGTGAACCATCAGAAGCTAATCCTTTAGGCCCACTATGGTTAATATCTTCTATAGCTATTACTATGTCTACTAATGCCTCAGCAATTAGTACTTCAACTTCAGTATTATATTGTGCATCCTCTGTCTCTAGAGAGGTATTAATATCAAGTGTCTTAATATAAGATGTACCATCTACATTAACTGTAACTTCAATAGTACCTTCAGTGGTATATGTATAAGGGTATCCTCCACCTTCACCTACTAATGTATAGTTACTACATCCTAGTGTCCAGTATGTTGTTTCTACATCTGACCCTAGTGTTGTATCCATCTCTACTGTTTTAGTCTTATTAACAATATATGTTATATCCCCTATAGTAGTTAATGCAAATGCTTCTTTAGCTGGTGTAGTTCCTGTAGTCAAATAGACATCTGTACCACTATTAATAGGAGTACCATCTAAGTCGAAGGTATACCAGCTACCCCCATCAATAGCTATGATGTACTTCTCTAAGTCATCTCCTCTATCGTATGTGTGAACAAATACATCCTCCGTTAGTGATGTATTATTAGCCATGTATTCTAGTGGTGGTCTTTTACCTACACCAGTAACTACACTAGGATAACAATTTATCATCTCCTCAACCTGTGTGTCCAGTCTGAGCTCAGGTGCTTGACCACTAACTCCATTATATAATCCAGGTAGTGTTTGATTAATTAACATTATCTATCCTTTCAATCCTCTAGGATTTGTAGTTCTATTTATAATCCTCATAGTTGTACTAGAGTCAAATACGTTATAGTCCCCTATATCAGAGTCCCAATTTAACACTTCTACTTTAGCTTTCTCTTCGTCATTAAGTAGGTATTGTAACATTGTCTCATTACCTGTTAACCTCTGTACCAACATACGCGATGCTCTAGTAACAATATAGTGTTGTACAATTAAAGGTACATCATCAAATGGTACATCCCATATAACCTCTGCCTCTACTGTAGATGTGAATACATAAGTAACATCATCTTTATTATATAGCTTGTGGTCCTTAACAACATAGTCCTGTCCTGTATCTGTAGGGTCTACACTTAGTGCATTATCAGGTATAGCTATGTAGCCATCCATATCAGGTACAAACTCCCATACCTTATCTGTATTAAAGTTATAACCAAATGCTAACACTTGTGTTTTAATCTCGTCTAGTACAAGACTAGCTTGTTCTGCTTCAAATATACCATCTATAGCTTCAGTAGCTCCTAGTGTTTGTTCTCCTAGGTTTTGTAGTATGATATTAATTGCATTATTTAATTTATTCATATCTTTCCTTTAGTTTATTATAGTTGTTGTTGGCCTCATATCTCAAACCAAAAAAAAGGACCAGCTAAATTAATAGCCAGTCCTTATAAATTGCTTATGCTTATGCAGCAGCAGCGTCGATTGTTACTACACAAGCTGGATTAAGTACACCATAACCCATTGCGTAAGATGAAGTCATTAAATCACCTAATTTCTCAGGGATGTAGTTAGCTTCAGATTTGATGTCAAGTAATTTAACAATACCAATTGCATTAGTAGTGAATACTACAATCTCACCAGTAGCTAATCTATTAGATACTAAGATGTTGTTACCTGCAATCTTAGTAATCTTACCAGCATCAATACCACCGTTACCAGATGTATAGTCACTGTTTGTACCTTTATCAGATTGAACTAAGTTGTAGTAATCAGCAGGAGTTACAACTACGTATCTCTCACCTGGTACATCTTTTTCATCTAAGATAGTTTGTGCTTGGAACATAGCATCAATAATCTTGTTACCTTTAACAGAAGCAGCATCAGCAATTAATACACCTGCATCAATTGCAGCAGCTTCTGGAGTAGGTTGACCTGTAGCAGCGGCAACACCACCAACACAAGTTCTAAGAGTAGTAACTACGTCACCATCAATTGTTTGTGCTAACTTTCTACCCATTTCAGTAGAGTATTGTCCTCTAACTTCATAGTGAGACATTGCTTCTTCGAAGTTATCTACAAATACAGATGCATATTTTAAGTTATCAATAGTAATAACTCTTTCACCAGCTGCGATTCCTGATACATCAATATCAGTACCTGGTACGTGCTCAGCTACAGCATCAGTATATGAACCAATAACTGGGAATTGCATTTCCCATTTCAATAAAGTACGTTACCACTTTACCCGTCTTGTCCTTGGTAGGAGACAGACCGCTATATATTACTATATAGATTAGACTATATCTTTAAAACTGTTTAAATAATCAATTGCATTTTGTAATCTGTGTTTAGAATCTTTTAATAGTCCTAAAGCGGTATTACAGTTTGTACATAATAGACCTCTAACTTGACCTGTCTTATGGTCATGGTCTACAGCAAACTTAGTATATCTATTACTATTTAGTTTGCAATTACAAATCTTACATTGACCCTCTTGCTCAATAAACATCTTCTCATAATCTTGATTAGATACCCCTAATTTCTTAACTCGTTGTCTTTCAATACGACAATCTTTGCATTCATTAGTGTGTTTATTTGAATCCTTTCTAAAGTAGAATTCATCGAGTGGCTTTTCAGTCTCACAGAGTGTACATATTTTCATATATGTTTCCTTTTAATTTATTTTGTTTTACTCACCGCTTCCATCCACTTGGATGTACGTGCACAATGCACTAGTCGTTGAACGTTCCTATCTTTCGATTAGGCTTCGCTGCTGATTGTCCCATAAGGAGGTCCCAGCAATTCAATGAGTGTTTATAGAGAACCCTTTATGTTAAGCACTCTTACCTGAAGAAATAGTTCTAGTTTGTACTAGTCCCATGAAGATGTTGTTCTCTTCGAATGAAGTTAATACTTCTCCTGAGAATACTTTAAGAGCGATTGCTCTGTCTGAGTGTGCATCAAGTGTGTTAGTACCGATACCATTTGAGTGAATATAATTTGCCATGTTTTAAATGTCCTTGTTTTATTTTTATGTTTAATATGTTAGCCGTAAGTGGCACCTACGCGTGATATTAATATGTATTGTCTTTTATTTCCATCTTTGGTATCCCTATAAATACACCTCGATATACTTAATAGGGGCATCGATTTTATAATAGTTTTAATATTAAAAAGGTAGTGACAGGCGTTTGAAAGCCTACCGACTACCTAAAAGAGGAGTAAAGAAGTTTGGTCTTACATCATCAGTGTTAAACTTGTCTAGGACATAGGTTACATCTCAATGCCAAACACACCTTACCAATTACTCTTCGCTATCTTATTTTGTACCTGTGCTCTAAACGCAGGGTCTTTCTTGTACCTAACATCATGCATATCCTTAGTCATCTCTTGACTAGATTGATACCCTTGTGATGATGTAGTTGAATTACTACTGGCTTTAACTAGTGAGGGTCCTCGTGTAGCTTGGAACCTAGCATACAATCCTTGGATAGCAAATTCAGCTTGTCCTTCATTTTGTAAACTAGAGTTAAATGCTTCCTTATCACCATCCGATAATGTTTCTCCTGCCCATGATATCATATCTTGATACCCTTGCTCTCCACCAGCTAGTGATTGCATCTTAGATAAGTTCTGAGATACAATAGCTTCTTGTCCTGCAATATAGTTATCTACAGTAGCTTTATCAATACCCTTACCAGCCAATGATGCGTATGTATCCTCAGATAATACACCATTGTTAGCAAACTCTTGATTCAACTCTGTAAAGTCAATGCCCTTGCTTTCAGCTAACTCTTTAGCTTCAGCCTCTGTAGATACTGTATCACCCTCTTCCGCTTCAGTAGAAGCTTCTTTAGTCTCACCGTCATTACTACCTAACTTACCTTCTAGTTCTTTGTAAGCTTGTTCCATATCTTCAACAGACTTGTACTTACCTGCATATAACTTAACTTCATCAGATGGTAGTGGAGCATCATCTGCTACACCCCTCTTATCAGCATCACTTTGTAGTTCCTGTTGTGTTTGGTTTGTGTTCGCATCCATCTTGTCCACCATCGCTTGTTCGTGTTGACTTAGGTTTACGTTTTCTTCTTGGCTTTGTTGTATTTCCATCTTTAACTTCCTTCTTCTTTATCTCTCTTGTGTATGGGGGAGTGGGAGGAGCCATTGTAACTGGCAACCTCACTACATCATCCCTTGTTCAACTGCTGCTTGACCACCAGCTTGTGCTGCTGTATCTAAACCAGCTTGTCCAGCTTGTTGCATCATAGCTTGTTGTTGTTCCTGTTGTCTCTGCTCAGGTGTCTTAATCAGACCCTCTGTATCAATACCCAGTGATGTACCTATTTGTGCAATAACTGCATCTACATTTGAATATTGTGCAAATATCTCAGGTCCTAATAACTGCTGTAATGTTTGTGCAAACTGTACTAACTTGTTGTAGTCGTGTCCTCGTCCTAGTGCCTCTACACCAGTAACAATTACAGGCTCTACTAATCCCTCTGGGAATGTAACTTTAGATGTTAACATCATTAACTTAATTAATGGTAGTTGTAGTTCCTGTGTTAGAATACTATAGATACCACCTAAGGCATCCTCTAGTTCTCCAGCCATAAGTCTTACCTCTTCTGCCGTACCTTGTATTCAATAAAGTGCGTTACTTCTTTACCCGTTCTCTTATGAACTGCTATATATTCCTATATAGAGTAGACTATATCTTGTGCTTGTTTCGCACCTATATGTTTCGAGCCACTCGGCCCTACTCCCTCACGGGATAGTCGTTACACTAATTTACATTAAATATTATCTGTTATATGTGTCCAGTTTTTACCCTGACGCACTGACTTAACTGCATCTATAGATACATTAAGCTTAAGTCTGTCTCTAATCTGTCGAGCTGTTAAGGATGAGGATTTTAAAGCCCATATCTTTTTAACATCATCTTCAGTTAGTTTTGCAATAGGATTTTTTACACCTCTATTAGTCTTAAGTCCTGTCTTGTATGCGTGTTTCATATTATGTGACTGTGTACACCACTCTAAGTTATTTATTGAGTTATTATATCTATTACCATCTATATGATTAATATAAGGTAATTCCTCATGGTTAGTAATAAAGTGAGAAGCTACTAGCTTATGTAGCGGATAAAATTTATCTAGGTGTATCTTAACATATCTATTATTCTTAGATATTGATGTCCCTCGTAGTGTTTTACCATTGCTCTCATTCCGTACTATACCTAATGTATCTATAGTATAAGTGTGTTTTAAGTCTTTTATATTTAATGTGATTTTTCTGTATTCCATTTTTTCTCCTTTAGGAATTTAGTTAAAAATCTTAATTAGCTCGGGATTGTCCGTTCTGGAGTTCCCCCGAATTAATATAATTTATAGAGAGCTATTATGTCAACTCTCTCTGCATCTCTTCTTGCTGATTCATTTAGAAGGAAAGCACTAGCTAGTCTTCTCTGTATATCATTAAGTGTTTCATATGCAATACGTAAGTCATGTGATTTATCCACCTGTAGTGTAGATACATCCTGTGCATTACCTTTGATGATTGCTCCACTCTCTGCTTTAGCTAGTGTCTTGATATTCGTAGCACCCACTGGGTTAACCATGAATACAATCTTACTTGCTGCTGCTGATGCTTCTACAATAGACATTGTCAATGCTTCTAGTGACCTCAAGTCACCTAGGTATTGTTCAACTAAACCTCTACCATAATCTTCATTATGTATTGATGTCCATCTTAATGGTAGATAAGGCATATTCTTAGTAGTATATACACCTCGAGTACCTTCAAGTTCTTCATCACCAGCTTCTTGCCATGAGTCATACTTCTTAGTCTCTGTATTGTATTTAACAATTGTATATAGGTCTATGTCTTTATCTTCACTATCGTATTTACTAGGGTCAGGTAAGTCACTAGGCTTAACTCTTTCAAGAGTCATTATCTCTTTAACTACACCCTCTGGACTCCTCTTAACCACATAGTGACTTAAGTTGAATACCCTTGTACCTTCATCTTTATCTCTAAAGACTAATGCATTACCAGTAGCTACCAGTAGTTTTAAAGCTTCAAATATAGGCACCCTTAGTGCTTCTCTCTCAATCTGTGCACTAAGTGCTCTCTCAATATCAGCTAACTGTTCGTTAACTTGTGCAGCGGCTCCTGCTTGTGCTTGTTCCATCTCCATCATAGCAATCTTATCAGGTATGAACCTAAAGAAAGGAGCGTTAGGTGGTAATAGACTCAGTAGTAATTTACTCGCTAAGTTGTTAACAGCTCTAGCACCTAATGATTGATAAGGTGTAGCTAGTCGTGTATCCTCTGTGTGTGTCGCATCTACCAGTAATGAAGGTATAGTTAATTCAACACATGCTTTAGCTCTATCAACTACAGCATTCCTTTCACTATCTAGTTTGGACCACCTAGTTTTTAGGCTAATGTCTTCCATCTATTTAGGGATACCTAATCCTGAAGATGCTTTACCTTTAGTTAATGGTATCTGTAGCCTCTTCTTTCCTTGTGCTCTTTTCTTAAGGTCACCTCTACCTTCATCATCACCACCTGCTTTAAATGTTGCTTCCTCTACTGGTGCTGCTGGTGGGATAGGTGCTGCTGGTGCTGGTGTTTTAGATCCAAATAATCCGCTCATGTGTATTAATCCTTTTCTTCTATTAATTGTTTTATATATCTGATTATTTCTAATCTACCGTGTTGTCTTCCTTGATCATAATCGGATAATCTAGCTATCACTATCCTATCAGGGAATGCTTCTTCAAGTATCTGTAGTATTTTCTCTACATTCATCTTCTCTCCAATTCTATAAATAGAAGGTTCCAGTTCTTTTATCATGCCTCATCCTGTGTGACACTGAACCTAACTACATAAGTAGGTATACCCTCTCCTTGTATCTATCGGTATCTGCAACAACTCAAGACTAGAAAGTAACTCTAGCCTCGATGCGGAGGGGTCCACAGTACTACACCTTCCCCATCATATTGATGCATACACGCCAACCTCATAGTATTGATAGCACTACTTCTTCTTAAGCCCTTTGACCTATAAGCTAATAACGCAGCTACCCACAACTCTCTTTCATTAGTACAATCCTTTAAGGCTTTCTCAGCTCTCTTAGGACCCATACCAGGAACACCTTTATAGCCATCAACAGGATCGCCCGCTATACATTGGTAGTATTTAAAATGTAAGGCAGTCCACTCATCTACTGTTACATCTTTTTGTTTACCATAGTTATAGTGAGTACCAACTGATTGCATTAATACATCCTTATCGATAGCACATAATATATAATCCTCAGGATACTTAGTCTTTAAATACACAACAGCATCATCAGCTTCCCATCCTTTGTGTAGGATAGCTCCTAGCTCTTCAATCATGTGTTGCTTTAGTTCAGCTACCCATTCAGGTACTCTCATGCCCTTACGGTTGTGTTTATAGTCACTAACTACTTGATCTCTGAAGTTACCACTACCAGTTAAATGAAGCTCATAATCATCACATCCAGTAGCGAATGTAATAGAATCAAGCATACCATCAATAGCATCTTTCATATCCTCTATCTCACCATGGTATGTAGTTTCTCCATCACCCCAGTCAATAGCTTCTTCTACACCAAATCCTGCTTTATATATCATACTGTCTGCATCTATTAGAGCTTTCATTTATTATCCTCTTTTAATTATATCTTTAAGTTTAGCGATCACTCGCTCTAGGTATTTACATTCTTCATTAGTCTTGCAGTGTCTATATTCTGCTTCTAATGTTTCTACGTAGTGTCTAAGTCTCTTTTTCATTTATCCTCCTATCGTTATCCATCCAAAGTTATTCATAGCGTTGGTTATTAGAAACCACTCCGCTACTACTGTGTTTATTATGAATATTATTTTCCAATCATCAAGCGACATCTTGCTTTAAAGTGTCCCAACTACCAGTCAATGCACCCTTAGCATAATCAGTTACTCTTCCTTCGAAGAAGTTCACTAAGGATACACCAGATGTAACATCATCCATAAATGGGAAGGGGTTCTCTTTATGCCCATAGTTCTCTTTCATACCTAACTGTTTTAAAGCATTATCTGCCATGTATTCTATGTATGTTTTAACTGTATCCTTATCCATGTGTGGAGGATTCAAGTAATCAACTAATGATTTCTCATATTCTACAATCTCTCTTACTGCTTGGTATATATCATACTTAAGTTCATCATCCCAGATATCACTATTCTCTTTGATGTATTCTCTAAATAGTTTTGAGTTACCTTCTTGGTGTTGAGCTTCATCTTTAATACTCCAGTCTACAATAGTACACATACCTTTGTATTTGTTTTGGAACTGATACTGTAGTAACATAGCAAACTGTGCCATTAAACTAATACCTTCTGTAGCTCCAGCATATACTGCTAACATCCTAGCGATGGCTCGTCTAAATTGTTCATCAACTTGTGCATTACTCATACCATCAGCTTTGTAGTCTTCAAACTTCTTTACCTTAGCTTTATCAATATACTCAGTCTTACCTTCCATTAATGGTATCTCTAGGAACTCACTATAGATTTCATCTCCAAACCCTAGAGTCTCAGTAAGTAGAGCATAGGCACTAATGTGTGTATTCTCTCTGTTGGCGAATGTTCTTAACATCATCTGTACTTCAGTAGGCTTAAAGATTCTAAGCATAACATCATACCCAGCACCAACCATAATATCATTCTGTGTGAATAGTCTTAATACTTCAGTAATGAATCTAACTTCATCTGCATCAGCATTATTAAAATCTTTAATGTCATCAGCTAGAGGAACTTCTTCCTCCGTCCAATGCATCTTCTCATGTGTTTTCCAGTAGTCATAAGCCCACGAATATTTCATAGGTTTATACATCGGGTATTTAGTTGTTTGTTTAATTAGTGTGCTCATTCTTTCTCCTCTTTATTGTTACTGACAGCTTAAGCAGCTATCTACTTCTATTATTTCTCTATCTCTAAGTCCTGCACTAGCTCTTGTAGCTGCTGTTGACCTACAGTAATACAGTGATTTAAGTCCTTGTTTCCAAGCTCTCACATGTAGATTATACAAGTTAGCTACTTGCTCATCAGCCGGTAGGAATAAGTTAATACTCTGTGCTTGATCTATGTAAGGTGCTCTATCACACGCCATATCTACTGTATGGAATTGATTTAACTCAATAGCAGTCTTGAATACTTCTTTATCCCAAGCTGACAGACCTGGTATCTTTAGGTTCTGTATTGAACCAGCTTCCTTACCAATAGCTTTCCATACCTTATCTGTATTAGCTCCTAATTCAATTAGTCTTCTCTCTAGGTACTTGTTCCTTTGTGTATAGGTACCAATGTTAGTCTTGTGAACATAACTATTAGCTAATCTTGGATCAACTCCCTGGCTAGTCCCATTACATAACGTACTAATACTAGCTGTTGGTGCTATTGATGTACTATGTGTATTCCTTATGTAGTGGCCATATCTTTCACCTAATGGACAAGGTCCAAACTTAATGGCTGCTTCATGATTTGCATCATCTACTGCTGCTTTAATCTTATCAAATACTGTTATGTTAAGGCCTTTACTCATTGGTGAACCCCAAGGTAAGCTCTTCTTCTGTAGTAGTGAATGGAACCCCATAGCACCTAGTCCTAATGATCTCTCAGCCATAGCACTACGTCTTGCTTTCTCAAATCCAGGCAATCCCTCAGTTAAAGCAATAAAGCTTTGTAATACATTATCTAGGAATCTAGTTGTATCATATACAAATTGCTCTAGTTCAAACTCAATCTCATCCCAATACTCCAAGTTCATTGAAGCTAAACAACATACACCTGTGTAGTTTTCATTTGTATGTAGTGTTATTTCAGCACATAGGTTACTTTGAGTAACTTCATATCCTGCGTCTTTATATACCTGTGGTCTAGCATCATTTACATTATCTTTAAATAGCATATATGGCTCACCTGTTTCCATTCGAGTCACCAGCATTTTCTTGAATAGGTCAAATGCATCTACAGTCTTAACTATAGAACCTGTCTTAGGAGATATTAAATCCCATTGTCCTCGAGACTCAACAGCCTCCATAAAAGCATCAGGGATAGTAACACCATGATGTACATTAAGACTCCTACGGTTGGCATCACCAGTTGGTCTTCTAACATCTATGAACTCTTCAATCTCTGGGTGAGAGACATCCAAGTAGACTGCTTGTGAAGCTCTTCTAAGTCCTCCCTGAGAGACTGCAAGTGTTGAGCTATCAGATACTTTGATAAACGGGATGATTCCACTTGACTTACCATTAGCTCCAACTCCCTCACCGATTCCTCGTACACTAGACCAATCTGTCCCAATTCCTCCACCATAGCTTCCAAGCCAATTATTTTCTGTGAATGTGTCAAAGATTCCTTCCTTACTATCTTGTGTTTTGTTTACATAACAACTAATTGGTAGTCCTCTTTCTGGGGCATTACCATTACTACTAACGGGAGTAGATGGCATAAACCAATAGTTATGTATATATGTTTTTATTCTCTCAGCCATTGCATCATCATCTGCAAACTTAGCCATCCTGTCTAGCCATCCCCTGTAGTTCTCACCTTCTAGGAAGTATCTTTCTTGATACATATCCCTAGAGAACTGAGGTAATCCACTCCAACCTCTTGTGTCACTAATCATCATTACTCTTCCTCATGTATAAATTTATCTATCGATACTTGTGAATAACCTAATACTAATAACATAGGTACTATCACATCTTCAATAACTGTTCTGACGTTTGAAGCATCATCTATCTTAATTGTTGTTACTTTTCCATATGCTGTACATACGAATTCCATATCATTATTCAATAACATTGTTTTCAAGCTCCTTAATCCATTCTTCAAGATACCAAGAAGCTTTCTTTAAATCTTCTAACATATCATTTTTTTGTCTCATATACTTCAGTACGTTTTGTTTACAAGCACCTGTAATCTCTAGGTGTGTAGCATTAGCAGTAAAGTATGCCCAAGGCTGTATAGCCATGTCTTGATAGTGACTACCACCTACTTGTGTTCTTACATTATCTTCCACATTATTTCCTATTCTATCTAAGAAGTCATCTACATTATCTCTATTTATATTAAGTATGGGTTTTACATCTCCCCTATGCTCAAACTTTGTAGCTCCATTAGTAGGGACACAATTATCAGCCTGGGTACAATGATCAAATTCTCTATAAACACACTCCTCGCATATATCAGTCATCCGTGAGTCATTAGCTGAACCTCTTGATTTAGCTTCATATTTAGATTGAAAGCTGTTAGTAGGAACACAGTAATCATCATTCATACATATTCCGTTGCCTCCAGGTGTCTCATAATACATACAAGAATTACAGATACCTTTAGATATCCTCTCACTATTGTCTACTGGTTCATACATATTAAGCATCCCTAAAATCAAAGTGTTGTTGTTCAACATTCTTTCTAAAGATACCATCACAACCTAATGTACCTCTTCTATCCTTGATCTCATTATATGCTTGATCTACACACTCTAGGAATTCGATATCCAATACATTACATACGCCCCTAAGAGTAACATAGACGTCACCGATAGCATCTCTAATTTCTCTGTCATCGCCTTTATTAATCCCTTCTAATAACTCAGTTGTTTCCTCTAGTGTTTTGATTGCTTGCCCCATGGCTGTACCATTGGTAGTGATACCTCTCTCATAGAACCAGATGTCAATACCATTATCTAAATCTCTTCTCTTAATCATTGGATCTAATGTGTTCATTGCTCCTGCCATTATGATACCCAGCTTTGCATAAATAGTACTTCATTTGTGTCTATATCAAAGTGCATATTACTATTATATATCTTTAATGTGTATGAGTCAGGCAGCTGTACTGTCTTAACTACATCATTATATACTTCATCTCTACCGTCTGTCATTAATACTCTTATTGTCATCATATGTCTTTTATCCTCTTCCATTGCTTCTCTTATCCATCTTTCTGGTGAACTCATTTTCTTTTATTCCAATCATTTACTTCTGTAACACCAAGGTCTCTCTTGGCATAGTTAATTGCATCCTTCTTTGTAGGGTAATTACCTGCACTAGCTACTTGTCCATCAAGGAGGAACAGTAAGTGCCACCTCTTTGTTGTTTTATCTTTCTTATAATATGCTACCATTAATGTGTATCCTCCCAAGTCTGACCTACATCATAACTACCTCTTAAAGGTATTCTAAAATTTAACTGTGTTGTCACAGCATCAAATGCTCCAGATGCAATCTTACCTATATCATGTGCAATCTCTTCATCACATTCTATCTGAGCCTCATCGTGGATATTCCCTACGAACTCATATTGTGTGCCAGCTTCATACTTCTCTTGTAGTTGTTTATCTAATTCTATTAACCAATACTTCATAACTAATGCACCACATCCTTGTAGTAGTGTGTTTAGTGCTGAGTGTGGTGACCTAATATAATATGGATTACCATCTAGTGCTTTGAGTGTACCATTCTTCTTAACTGCTTCTTGAACACCCTCTGATAATTGTGCAATAGCTGGTATTTGCTTTAAGAATTTCTCCTTAAGTCTCTTCCCGTCTTTAGCTGTACCTTTAACGATCTCTCCAATCTTACCATCACCTGCTCCATAGAGGAAGGCGTATATGAATGTCTTTGAATCATCTCGTGTAGGGAGTCCAGCTCCTTGTTGGTTAAGGGTGTGGATGTCTGTACCATCTTCTTTCTTACCTTCATCAACTGCTCTAGCATAGACACCTCCATCATGTTTTGCCATGTAGTGTGATAATGTTCTTAACTCAAGACCATCAGCATCACAACCAACTAACTTCTTACCTTCACTTACTGTGAATAACTGCCTACACTCACTACCCATGTATGCTCTAGAGCTTGGTACCTGTGCTACGTTAGGCCTAGAGTGTGTACATCGTCTACTAACTGCTCCTAGTGTGTCAATACTACCATGGATACGTCCATCATCCTTAACCATCTTAAGCCAAGCATTGTTACCTTCAGCAACCATAGCTATGACCTTCTTAACATTAAAGTAATGAGCTAATATCTTTCCTTCTGGGAACTCCAGAGCATTAAGTATCTTCTCATTAATAATGGGGTTACCTTTCTCTGTGAACTCAGGACTAGTCCAACCATAGAAGTGCTTTAACCATCTTGATATATGTTGTCTAGAACCAGGATTAAACACAAGTTCTTTCCAGTGTCCCCACTCTAGGTCATCATTAAAACAAGCACCTTTTAACTCTTGTGATTGTCTTCTCTTATTTAGACTACCATCCTTATTAAACTTAGGGGCTTCCTTCATTACTATCCAATCTTTAAGTGGAGTAAATACCTTATATAATTCATCTTCAGCTTCCTCTGCTTCCTTTAGCAATTTAACGTGTAGCTGTTGTGCTTTATCAATATCAAACTTCCACCCATAGTGTTCTTGTCTAGCGATGATGTGTGCAAAGTCTTGCTCTAATCTCATGGCTTCATCTGGTATTTGCTTCTGTATTAATCTCTTATATAACTTAGCTGTTACCTCAGCATCTTGTCTACAATATTCTACCATATCAACTGATAGTCTTGACCAATCTTCATGCTCATCTTTGTAGTTACCTAATCTATAACCCCAAGCTTTAAGTCCATGACTACCTTTTAACTTACCAGGTAATCTCTTTCTATTAGCATCACCTAACATTAGGTTTGGATGACTTAACTTAGATGCTATTAATGTATCGTATGTATCACCATCGTATGTCCAATCAGGGTATAGCTTCTTAATAGTTGGTATATCGAAGTTAATAATGTTGTGTCCTACAAGGGTAGTAGCGGCAGTTAATAACTTTAAACCATCTTCAATACTACCAGCACTACCTTTAATAGGTCTATTTGTAAATACCTGTGTTGCAGGAGCATCTGGTTTTAATATCTTAACACTCATACACCAGACAGTAGTGGCTTCATAATATAAGCCATCTGTTTCAATATCAAATATCGCTATCATTATTAATCCCTCTCCTTTTAAAATCAGGTTCTTCTAACCCACATCTACTACAAGATTTCATTTTGATTCCCAATTAGCACAATAGAATTTATCCCCAGTTATATGCTCGCTTGTTATGCCTTGATTCTTAAATCCAACACACCATCTTAATGCTTTGTTTGGAGATTGCACCCAATACTTACAACTCTCACAAGTTCTAGACTCAAAACTAATGCAAGTATCAATGACTGAATTTCTAATTATATTAAACTCTCTAGTCGTTAAGTTAAACTTACTATCTAAATTGTTTACAACTTTATCTATTATATGCTCTCTAGTCACAACAACTCCTTTGTCTGTCAGTCTCACAATGTGTTTTAAATATCATTAATAATCCTCCTCATCATTTATTAGATCTACTTGTTGTATCTCGTCACTCTCCATTAAGATACCAGTGTCGATATCATATATAAACCCTATTGTTTTACCAGTAGCCTTACCAGAGAACCTATCTTTAATACACCTTACTAGACCCTTCTGTCTTTCCTCTGGGTCATCATGTATTGTGTTTCTTTCAACACCTAACATAAAACTACTCCATCTCATGATAGCTCTTGAGCCTGTGAATTGTGCTTGTTCTACTCTACCACCAGCTTCATGTGCATTACCTGTCTTGGGTGGATTAAGATGTGATACAACTAGTATCCATATATTTAATTCCTTCGCTAGTGCAGCTACATCAGCCATTAAAGCATCTAAGTTACGTCTCTCATCTTGAGCATGAGCATTAAGAGCAGTTAAGTTATCAATATAGATATGCTCAACACCATAGTTATGCACCATGAACTTAATCTTATTACTAATTGTTTCCCAATCAATAGCTCCGAAGTTATCGTAGATATAGAGGTCCTTTATATTAGTAATTGTATTCCTTAAATCTTCAGGGTTGTGTTCACTGTCTGGTAGGTGATAGTGTTGTCCGTCTATCTTACCAGCAATACGTAATAAGGTTTCTCTTGTCTGTTGCTCCAGCATAAAGGTACCTACTTTATAACCTCTCTTCATATCATCAGATATAGATTGCATTACAAAGTCTGTCTTACCTACGGATACACCAGCACCTAATGCTACTACCTCACCTAATCTTCTACCATATGTTATGTCTGTCATCTTCTCAAACATCCATGGTCTACCATATTCAATAGGCTTTAGTGCCTCCTCTAGTAGTTCCTCTGGTAGGATAATACCTTCTGGTTTAAACATCTCAGCATTATAGAATGTATTAACTACTCCTGCTTTACCTAGATGTTTTAATACATCATTAGCGTCCTTGTAATCAACGTGACGGGCTATCTTTACTTTACCAATAGGTAGTATAGGGATAACACTATCGAGGGCTTCTCGTCCAGCTCTGTCGTTGTCGAACCAAAGTACAATCTCATCATAACCTGATATAAACTCTAGGTGTTTAGCTATTTCTCTTCTAGCACCAGAGGCACCAGATGATATAGATACAACATCCCACTTGTTATCAAATGCTTGACTCACAGATAAGGCATCAATCTCACCTTCAGTTATAGTTAGTTTCTTACCGTTACCTCTACAGTTTTGTTGATTAAACATTAGTGCTTCTTTTGTATTACCAATGAATACAAAGTTCTTATCTTTATCCCTTACCTTTTGAGCTACAACTTGACCATCAGTATTATAATAGTTAGCTACTTGTACTGGCTTTCTTTTGTAGTGAGCATTACCATAACCCATGTGTCTACATGTTTGTTCATTGATCTTACGAGCAACCAGTGTTACTGGATCAACATCTTGTATTAAGTTGCCTGCCATGGTTCGATGTCCTTCATGCTTATCAGTGGTTTTGCCAGCATCGCCATTAGGATTATAGGTATTGCAACTAAAGCAATAAGCACCGCCGTCAACATAATACCTAACAGCATCGCTACTACCACAGCTATTGCAACCATGACATCCAGGAAGTAATTCACTATTATCTTCTCTAACATAACTCATGGGCTTCTTCATAGCATGTTCTATAGTAGTCCCACATCTCTAATGCCTCATGGTATTCTAGGTATTCATCTTCATACATTAAATCACTTATATAATTCCCTTTACTTATCATTCTTTATTCCTTTTATTGTTACTTCTATTCTTGGGCTGTGTCTGTCCTGCTCCACTACTTCCCAACTACTGCTGGTATGATGCTGTACATTATCATCATCAACTATACCGTGTTCTTGTAGTGCGTCGAGTAGAAATTTACCAGCTACAGCTACAAGATTATCACCATCTGACACCTTATTCTTATAATAAATTTTAAAGTGAGTAGTAAACGGAGATGTTATATTAACATCATTTTCTAAGCTTTCTAATACTTTGCCTACTCGTATACTATATTCTTGTTTTACTTTATTCCTCGCTCTGTAATGAGCTGTACCATACCAATTTAAACCTATCATATACTTCTTACGGACTCCGTGGTAGATGGGCACTGTTATTTTCAGTGTCCCACCTTTTGTTACCTTGGCTTCAAACATCTATTAGAAGTCATCCGATAATGTATCATCATCTGATTCAAACGTATCATCATCAAATAGATCATCAGATCCACCGAACTCAATGATGTCTTTTAATACAACTTTGTTTAAGTAAGCTGTAACACCTACTTTACCTTGCATTACATAAGGTTTTAAGTATAACTGTGCCACTACTGTAGAACCATTACCTACTAATACATCATAGTCTTTAATAACTTTCTTACTGCTATCTAGGATATCTGGTTGGTTCTGATTAGCTGTAGAGATAACTGATGTACCATCTGCATCACCATCAGCATTAGTACCATCTTGAATCTTAGATACCTTAGTTGCTTTCTTGCCTGTGTCAGTAGTGTATTCATTATAGGCATTATCTAGTAACTCACTAACGATTGCACCGAATGCTTTTCTACCCTTAGCTCCACCATTCTCTTTGAATGATACCTCTTGATTTAACTGCTCTGGTGTAAATACTAGTTTACCACCAAACTTACCTGTGTATTCGTTTACTTCTGCTAAGCACATGAATAATGTTTTTGCCTCTGGAGTAACTACTGTTACTGGATTTGTGTTGAAATTGTAGCCTTTTGCTGCCATTTGTTTTCCTTTTGTTTTATAATTGTTAACACTTTCATGCACCTCTTTACTCGGTATCTGTAACACCCTAAGTAAACTTTAAGTTAGGAGTTAACTAAATATGTATTTACTATCTCTTACTTCGTTTAAATCTAGGGTGTTAATCATAACATCATCATCATATTCAAGACCTATTTCCTCTGTCCAGTTCTTAAGTATTGGCTCTGAGAACAACTCAATATAAGCCTCCCTTACCTGTGTTGACAATGTTTCTGCATCATTAGGACTTACACCATAACTATCATGGATTAACCAGAAGTTATCAACGCCTTGTTCAATACACCTCTCTACAGTTCTATACATAAGTACGGCATCTAATTGATGTATAAAATTAGGTGCTATAGAGGATAACATCTTTTGTTTATGTATATTATCTGTAGGTTTTCTTATTAAGAGCATACCTAGCTCCGTCCTCAGTCTGTGTTCAGTCCATCGTGTTACTTTCTGTAACATAGGTAATCTATATATTGGACTATGCCATTTAAGATACCCTCCTTTAGATGTTATTTGTCTAGTGACTTCCTTAATATATTGTTGTCCTTTAATAGCTCCCTCAACTACCTCATTAATAGCTTGTATATTGAGAACAGTTATCAATTTGGCTACAACCCACTTATCTCCTTGCCACCAGAGGTTATCATTAGCTTCATCCTCATCTAATAACTCCTTTACTTGGTCAAACATACCTCTATCCGTTACTGAATAAGGTGTAGTCATAACATTTCTCTTAGTTAATCTCCTATTTATCTTCCCCTTGAGTCCTTTAGCTTCAATCCTAGTAGATATAGTCTTCGCTACACCATCGGATGTCTTAAATGTTATCTCTTTAGGGTAGGAACCTTCTTCAATTAATCTATTAGCTACCACAGCTACATCCATATATATGTCACTACGTACAACTCTCTTTATTTTTCTCATCTCTTAACCTTTGGTGTTCTCTTCTATGACAGTTAGCACACAAACAAATACATTTATCTAGCTCTGTTTTAATTTTCTCCCATCCTGAATTAAT
>Ga0233431_1003135_pt1 | contig 20711 bp, 26 predicted proteins | sample SI_118_April2016_FD_179867 | JGI IMG/M metagenome (GOLD analysis project Ga0233431, IMG submission 179867) | Seawater microbial communities from Saanich Inlet, British Columbia, Canada - SI_118_April2016_200_MG | ecosystem: Environmental > Aquatic > Marine > Inlet | place: Canada: British... | reverse complement strand
AAATACTTGTTTGGTTTATTATGTTAATGGTGAGATTAGTTTTTTGAACTTTTAGGGGGGATTTGGTTTGACAGTAACACTTGACAAGATAGATCATATTATTTTAGAGGCTTTAATGCACGATGGGAGAGCAAGTTTTTCAGCGATTGCAAGAGAAACAAAACTAACAGATGTTGCAATAAAAAAGCGAGTAGAATCGTTAAAACGAAGAGGCGTTATCTCCGGAATCTCTGTTGACTTAAATTACAAAGCACTTGGTTACGAGAATCCTATTTTTGTTCAAATCAGAAGTGAAGTTTCAAAAAATAAAGATATTATAAAAAAGCTTCAGAGCATGGATTTTGTTTTAGATCTCTACCAAGTTCTTGGAGAGTATAATTTAATTGCAAAATTAATTGTTCCAAACCTTGAAACTGCAGAAAAGTTTATTTCTCAACTTGGTTTGATTGACGGAGTAATTGATCTCAAAACAATGGTTGTTCTCTCAGAAATAAAACAAAATACTACTCTTCCAAGTAAAACTTTGCAGAACAAGATTTGAAATAATCAAATTTTATTAATCTGTCGATTTCCTGCGTGGATTTATAATGATTTTTCTTTCTTTCTCTTTCATGCAACTAATTATTTCGGAGAAAGCGATTGCAGGAGAACGAATAGCATCTATTTTAGCAGATGATAGCGTACAACAAAAGTCTATTGCAGGTGCAAGGGTATTTGAATTCAATTGGAAGGGAGAAGAGGTTCGAGTAATTCCTCTAAGAGGACATATAAGTGATGTGGAATTTCCAAAAGAATATGCTAATTGGTCAGGTGTCCCCTTGGAAAAAGTTGTGACTGCACCAATCATTTACAACAAAAAAGAGTTTAGGATAATTGATTGTTTAAAAACTTCTGCAACAGAAGCAGATAAAATAATTATTGCTACCGATGCAGATCGCGAAGGAGAGTCTATTGGTCTTGAAGCATTAACCTATGTAAAACAAGGTAATCCAAAAATAGACGTCAAAAGAGCTTATTTTTCTGCAATTATTAAAGAAGATATTACAAAAGCATTCAGCGAACTAGAAAAATTCGATTATAATTTTGCTGATTCTGCAGATACAAGAAGAGAAATCGATCTTATTTGGGGTGCGGTGCTAACAAGATTTCTTTCACTTACTTCAGGACAACTAGGAAAAAGTTTCTTGAGCGTTGGGCGAGTGCAAACCCCAACACTAGCATTAGTTGTGAATCGAGAAAAAGAAAGAAATGCGTTTTTGAAAAAAAAGTATTGGGAGATCACTGCTGAATGTGAAAAAGACAAAAAATTCACTGCATCACACAAAGAAGACAAGTTTTGGGAAAAAGACAAAGCGATGCTAGTAATAAACAAAGATATTACTGAACTTATTGTAAAAAAAGTTGATAAAAAACAAAAAACTATAAAAAAGCCTGTTCCGTTTAACACAACAGAGTTTTTGAGTGCAGCAACAAGTATTAATATTTCTGCAGGAAAAGCGATGAGCTTGGCCGAATCATTGTACCAAAAAGGTTTCACATCATATCCAAGAACTGATAACAAAGCGTATCCTAAAAACCTCGATCTTTTAGCAATTGTAAACAAATTAGCTTCTGTTGATGAACTTGTGAGTGATGTAAAAAAAGTTTTGTCACAAGAAAAAATAGTTCCAAGTAAAGGAAAAGAAACAAAGGATCATCCTCCAATTTATCCTGTTGCTGCTGTAAAAAAACCAAGGTTAAGTACTGATGAATGGAAAGTGTATGAGTTAATTTGTAAAAGATTTTTAGCCACACTTTACACTGATGCAAAAACGGAAAATGTTTCTGTGCTAATGGAAGGAAAAGAAGAAGAGTTTGTTGCTAGAGGACAAGTTATACTTGAAGCAGGATGGAAAAGCATTTACACTTACAGCAAATTAAAAGAAGTGTTTTTACCAAAGCTCAAAAAAGATGATAAAGTATGCGTATCAAAGATAAACCTAAACGAAAAAGAAACGCAACCGCCTGGGCACTATAGTCAGGGTTCGTTAATCAAACTAATGGAAAAGCATAATCTTGGAACAAAATCAACTCGCCCCAATATTATCCAAAAATTATATTTTAGAAAATATATTTCTGGAAACAAAAGTATTGAAGCAAGCGAAATGGCTTTTGCAGTAATAAATTCGCTAGAAAATACGTGTGCTATTGTAACAAAACCCGAGATGACTGCACAAGTAGAAAAAGAAATGGATGAGGTTGCAGCCGGAAAGAAAAAGAAAAAAGAAGTTGTTGTTGATTCTTCAAGTAAGTTAAGTGACGTTCTAAAAACATTACAAAAAGAAAAAGATGCTATTAGGTTAGAGATTAGAAAATCAGTCCACTCAAACAATGTTCTTGCGCAATGCAAAAAATGTGGAGAAGGAGATTTAATTATTCGAAAAGGGAAGTCAGGTAAACGCTTTGTTGGTTGTAGTAGTTACCCTAGATGTAATAATTCGTATCCGTTGCCACAAAAGGGTACTTTGACTTCAACAGAAGAAGAATGTGCTGTGTGCAAATCGCCAATAATAAAAGTCAAGACACGTTCAGAATTCAAAATGTGTCTTGATATGAACTGTAAAACCAAAGATGCATGGAAATCAAAGTCAAAAAAGAAATAACTTATTACAAAATAGCTTTATTAAAAAATAGTTTTTTTTGGGATCGTGAATCCTGTAAAGAATCAGATTAGCCTGGTGAGCCTATCCACAATCCCATTTTCCTCAAAATTTTTTTTATCAACTCTCTTAACTACCGCCTCCACAATATTATAATATTAGTATGATTTTAGTCTTAATAAGTATTCATGGCTCGTAAATGTAACAAAAGATACATTTAAAAACGAGAAGCTGTATATTTAAGTTAGCTAAGACATTTTTTTAACGGGGGGTGTTTCTATGGCCCAGAAAATGAAGATAGATGATGAAATAAGATTAAACGTTCTAAAAGCGTTACAAGAGAAGGGTAGTACACAACCCAACCTTAGAAGGATCAAAAGTAAGACAAAATATCACTTAGCAACAGTAAAGAGCTCTATTGATTTTCTTCAAAAAGAAGGCGTATTAAAGGGATTTGGACCCAAAATCGCTTTTTGGAAGCTAGGATACAAGCTTGAAGCTGTTGAATTATTACAGATAGATTTCTCAAAAACAATTGCTGTAGAAAAATATTTAGAAGCAGTTAGAAGCGATCCGCATATATATGCATTTAATTCAATAATGGGTTCTGGAAATTTTAACGTAATGAGTACTCAATTCTACAAAGATGTGGAATCATATCATAAAAATTTGCAAGAACGTTACGTTACAAAACTAAAAGAGTATTATGATGTGGTTAAGGATCGGCAAGTATTTTATTTAACTGAACCTACATTTAAACGAGCTTCAAGAACTGACGCAGTTATTGAGGTTTGGAGACAAGAAGCTGGTCTAGACTAGTGTATCTTTTGAGGCGTTAAAAATGGAAATCGAATTACAACTCAATAAAACTATTGAAGAAAATGCTACGCTTTATTTTGAAAAATCCAAAAAAGCTAAGAAAAAGATTCTTGGAATACAAAAAGCAGTTATTGCACAAAACAAAAAAAGAGAAAAAGATAAGCCAATTGTTAAAAAAGCGAGTGTGAGAAAGAAAAGGTGGTTTGAAAAGTATCGCTGGTTTTTTACTAGTGATGGTTTTTTGGTTGTTGGCGGAAAGAATGCACAGCAAAACGAAGAAATCGTAAAAAAGCAAATGAAAAAAGAAGATTTGTATTTCCACGCAGAAGTATATGGCGCACCACATTGTTTTATACAAGTAAAAGACGCGCGAGGAAGAATAAAGACTGTTCCGGAACAATCAATGAAGGAAGCTGCCGAGTTCGCAGTAACTTTTTCAAAAGCATTTGAACAAAAACTTTCTCAAGCGGATGCGTACAACGTTAAACCAGAACAGGTTTCAAAAAAAGCACCGAGTGGGCAATCAATGGGAACAGGAGCATTCATGATTTATGGTGAACGAAACTGGTTCAAAAACTCGGCTGTTAACTGTGCAATTGGTTACCACCAAAAAGAAAAAATTTTGATGGCTGGGCCAGTAACTGCAGTGAGAAAAAAATGTATTCGCGTTTTCGAATTAAAACAAGGTAATACCGAAAAGAACCAAATGGCAAAAGAACTACAAAAAAAGTTTAAAGACAAAGGACTTGCTTTCACAAACAGTGAAATTCTTTCACTCTTGCCAAATGGTAGTTTTGATATTGTTTAAATATAGCATAGACTAAAAAGAATTTTGAATTAATATATTGATATGGAAGTTGAAATTAAAGTTAAGTGTGATGAGTCTGAATTTGATCGTATCCGCCAAAAGATTACTGAGTTGGGCGGGACAAAAGCAAATGAAAAAAGACAAAAAGATCAGTATTATAATCTTCCTCAAAAAGATTTGAGAGGAACTCGAGAATATATTAGAGTTCGAGATGAGGGGGATGAGACGGTACTCGCTTTTCATAGAAATATTTCAGATGGCTTAACTCACGAATATGAAACAAGTGTTGGAAATAAGAAAATGCTCGATATAATACTTGAAAATTTTGGCTTAACTAAACTTGGTTTAATTGATAAGTATCGTGAAAAATTTTTGTTAAATGAATTTGAGATATGTTTGGATAAAGTCAAAGATATAGGTACTATTGTTGAAATTGAAACAGACGGAAATAAACAGAATTGGGAAGAAAAACAAAAGTCGTGTATTGAATTATTAACCAAACTCGGTTTGAGTAAAAATAAACAATCAAAAGAATATTTATGCGATATTGCAACGAGAAAATAAGCTTTTTTTTGTTACCATGGCTCTAAAAAGTTTTCTTCTGTAAACATAGTATGGAAGAAATTAAACTAGGAAAGTACAAGCATTTCAAAGGAGCAATTCACGAAGTAATTGGGGTTGCAAAACACTCTGAAACACTTGAAGAGTACGCAGTCTACAAGCACGAGGGTGGATTGTGGATAAGGCCAAAAGAAATGTTTTTAGAAACCATCGAACGCGATGGTAAAAAAATGAAGCGTTTTGAATTTGTTGAATAATTAGTATTATTTAACTATTGGATAACTAATTGATTATGAACCTGATTGAAAAAATACGAAAAGAAGCCCAAGATTATTTTATTGGTGCAAATGGATGTCATGCCTGGGATCATACTGAAAGGGTTATTTCTAATTGTTTGCATATTGGAAAAAAAGAAAATGCAGATCTAGAAATTTTAGAAATTGCAACAATCTTGCACGATATAAAGAAGCCAGAAGAAATGCAATTAAAAGGTGCGATTTGTCATGCAGTAGAAGCTGCAAAAGAATCAAGAAAGATTCTTGAAAAGTTTTCTTTTCCTGAAGAAAAAATAGACAAGATTTGTCATTGCATTGAATCTCATCGAAACAAAAACGAAATAGTTCCTAACTCATTAGAAGCGAAAATACTTTTTGATGCAGACAAACTTGATAGCTTGGGTGCGATTGGTGTTGGAAGATTATTTATGTTTGCAAGTGTAATTGGAGCTCGATTGCATAATAAAGATGTGGATCTTGAAAATACAACAGAATATTCGAGTGAAGATACAGCATATCGTGAATTTTTGGCAGCTAATATTAAACTAAAAGATAAAATGCTTACTAATGAAGGCAAAAGAATGGCTCAAGAAAGACATGATTTTATGATTAGTTTTTTTGATAGAATAAATAAAGAAGTTGATGGTGAACTTTGATATTGTTTAAATTTTTCTTTTACCAACCTTTCGGTCTAAATAACTTGCACTTTTAGCAATATTTGCAAGTGCTTTTTCTCTACTTGTTGTGCCTGCTTTGTATTCGGCGCGGATTAAACTTTCAATAACTTCGACACCATACCGCTGTTTGAGCACATTCTCTCTGCCCTCAGGAGCAAATGGTTTTCGAAATCTTATTTTTGGAGACATACGAAAATTATATTTGGATAGTTATTAAGAGTATCTTTTTAATTGTTTTTTAAGGCAATTACATAAAGGGTGTTAGATTGAGCGAAATTATTTTACAAGTACAGGATCCAGATCCTACTCATGTTGGTAGAAACATCGTTACGCTTGACAAACAAACAAAGATTTCGCTTGGAATTACTTCTGGAGACATAGTAGAAATTGAAGGGTCTAAGAAAACAGCTGCAATTGTGTGGCCTGCTCGTACAGAAGATGATGGTAGACAAGTTATCCGAATGGATTCGTTTATTAGGCACAATGCAGGCGTAGCACTTGGAGAGAGAGTAAAAGTTAGCAAAGGACAACCAAAAGAAGCAAAAAGAGTTACGCTAGCACCAATAGAAGAAGTTAGAATTATAGCATCCGGTTACGAGCGAATTCTAAAAAAAGGTTTTTTGGGTCGACCACTAACAATTGGAGACAATGTGTGGGTTAGTGTATTTGGTTCAGGTTTTATTTATCGTGTTGTTGACACACAACCAAGAGCAATAGTAAAAGTAACTGACGCAACAGTATTTGCGTTAAAAGAAAAACCAGTTGCGGACGCACTTGAAGGAATTCCGCGAGTAGCTTATGAAGATATTGGTGGTCTTGGTGAACAAGTAAAAAAAGTTCGCGAAATGGTTGAATTACCAATGAAGCACCCAGAGTTATTTCAAAAACTTGGTGTCGTTCCTCCAAAAGGAATTTTGATGCATGGTCCTCCAGGAACAGGAAAAACACTGCTAGCAAAAGCAGTTGCAAACGAAGCACAAGTACACTTCATTTCAATTTCTGCACCCGAAGTAATGGGAAAGTTTGTTGGAGAAGCAGAAGAGCGAGTAAGAAAGATTTTCAAAGAAGCAGAAGAGAATGCACCGAGCATAGTTTTTATTGATGAAATAGATGCAATTGCAGCAAAAAGAGATGAAGTAGTTGGAGAAGTCGAGCGACGAGTAGTAGCACAATTATTGTCTTTGATGGATGGCTTATCAACACGCGGCGAAGTTGTTGTAATGGCTGCAACAAATAGAGTAAATTCTATTGATGAAGCACTACGAAGACCAGGAAGATTTGATCGAGAAATAGAATTTGGTATACCTGATAAAAAAGCTAGAAAACAAATTCTTGGAATACACACAAGAGGGATGCCTCTTGCAAAAGACTATTCGGCTAAAAAAGAATCAAAAGAATTAAATGAAATGGAAAAATATATTTTCGAAATAATTGGCGCAAACAAAACTATTGATGTGTCGGATCTCACAAATTTTTATAATAAAGAACACGCAAGTGAAGGAAAAAAATCTATTTCAGCAGTTGCAGATGTATTACGCGAAATGGTAAAAAAAGAAGTTCTTAAAACAAAAGAATTTGATCTAGATTATTTTGGTGATCTAACCCATGGTTTTGCAGGAGCTGACTTACAAGCGCTAACAAAAGAAGCAGCAATGAAGGCGCTACGAAGATACTTACCAGAAATAGAAAAACTTGAGGAAGGACAACAAATCCCAATCGAAATCTTGGAATCATTAAAGATTACGCGCGGAGATTTTATGGAAGCACTAAAAGATGTTCAACCCTCTGGGTTACGTGAAGTTGCTATAGAGGTACCAAATGTTAAATGGGATCAAATCGGTGCACTTGAAGAAGTAAAAGAAGAATTAAAACAAGCTATTGAATGGCCGTTAAAAAATCCACTTGCATTTAAGAAAATGGGGATTACTCCTCCAAAAGGAGTTCTTCTTTATGGCCCTCCAGGAACAGGAAAAACATTGCTAGCAAAAGCAATTGCTACTGAAAGCGAAGCAAATTTTATTTCAATTAAGGGTCCAGAACTACTAAGTATGTGGGCTGGAGAAAGTGAAAAAGGAATTCGAAAGATTTTCAGACGTGCTAGACAAGTTGCACCAAGCATAGTGTTCTTTGATGAACTAGACGCAATTGCTTCAAAACGTGGGCGCGAAGCAGGAAGTAATGTAACTGAGAGAATGGTTAACCAAATTCTAACTGAAGTTGATGGAGTAGAAGCAATGCACGACGTTATTTTTATTGCAGCAACTAATCGACCAGATTTAATTGATAGTGCGTTACTACGACCAGGTCGAATGGACAAATTAATTATGGTTCCTGCGCCTGATACAAAAGCGAGAGAAAAAATACTTGATGTTCACACTAAAAAAGTTCCGATTGATAAAAAAGTTTCTCTAAAAGAATTAGCTGCAAAAACACAAGGCTTTTCCGGAGCAGATATAGAAGGTTTAGTTCGTGAAGCCGCTTTGCTTGTATTAAAAGAAAATAAAATGAAGGTAGTGCCAATCGAAATGAAACACTTCGAAGTAATTCTTAACAAATTAAAACCTACGATAGATGCACAAAGCGAAAAAGCTTATGAAGAGTTCAAAGAAAATGCTTTAGACTTCAGACCAAGTTACGTTGGTTAAAACTTTTTTTAAATTGCAAGTCCAATTGTCGCTAAAAATAAACCAGGCATGAATGCTAGTATCCCAGATATTGCAATTGCACCTAACCACACAACAGGTTTCCAAGCTAATACTTTTGCTCCGTCAAGAGGATAAATTGGTAGTAAATTAAACAATGCAAACCAGAAATTTATGAGTGCAGCATATGACAGGATTGTAACTACTAAGTTGTCAACAATAATTGCACTCAAAATCAACAAAGACAATCCAATTATGATATTAATTGCGGGACCAGCAATACTAATGATTCCATTTTGTTTTCGAGTAACATTGTGTGCGAAAAAATATGTTGCTCCGGGAGCAGCAAAGATAAATTGTCCAAAAGAAGCTATTGCTAAGAATAATGCAATTAATAATCCAGGGTACCATGCTCGAAATTCTGAAATAAAACCGAAGTGTCTAGCAGTTTGTCTATGTGCTAATTCGTGGAAAACAAATCCAGTCCCAACAGCAACTAAAGCAATTGGTAAAGACACGATCATATTTGTTAAATTAAAAAAAATCGGATTAATCACTAATGCAAATGCAATACTTAGCGTTATCCAAGAAATAAATAAATCAATTTTTTCTTGTTTGCTAAAGTACCAGAATCCTTTTTGTTTTGGCATAGTTAAGATGAAACACAACAAGTTTTTATTAGCTTGGAAAAGCCCATATTTTTAAATGTTGAAAACATTTATTGTATGTATGCCTAAACCTAGTAAACTAGAAAACTTTCGCAGTTTTTCAAAAATGTATCATACTTCATTAAGGCATAGATGTTCAATGAAAACTCATAAAAATGGTTTTAAACGAATTGAGAGATGTGGTCGCGAATTTATTGTTGGAACAGGCAATTTTGGCAGTATAGCATTTGCTCATGCATCTGAATTAATCTTTTTAAACGGGCGCGTGAGAAAGTTTTTGGATGCAGTAGCTGCAAAAAAGATTCGACCGCAAAAGTATGTGTTTCGCAAAATGCAAAATTATCCCGAATTGCAAGTATGTGAGTATTTTTCTGAATTATCAATGCATGAGATTCGAAAGCGAGATGGAAGACTAAGCCAGGATATTGCAGATGCGTTTGCAAAATTTAGAACAGATTGGGAGAAAATTACAAATAAACCGATTAGCAGTAGAGATGTAGTGTGTTTGGGAAGAAAAGATGGTAAGTTTGTTTTTACTTTGGTTGGATTATCTGATTATTATAAAACTCCGCGAACAAGAAAAAAAATTCCCACTAAAAAGAATCAATTTGGTCAAACTGAGTTAATTTCTGCCACGGATATTCGGCAAGTAATGGGTGATTCGCCTGCACACGCGGCAATGTTCTATCTAAAACCGATTAGTCAAAGTGGTAACGGTAGAAAATATAGGCTGACTGAGTTTTTGGATGTTATTCGAAGAGGCAAAATTGAAGCGCGTTTAGAGGATCGCGGACATAATCCACTAGTGATTAAACGATGGCTGGAGAAAAAATTGCAAATATTAGATGATATTGTGCCTGCCGGAAACTGAATAAAATATCTTTCGTTTTTTGACGAAGTTCGAAAAACCTTTTTAAACTCCTCAAAACGCGTGTATTTTATGATTAAATTATTTTCAGAAGAAAGAGCACAAATCTCAGTAGAACTAATAATTGTGTTAGCTGCAGTAGTGGCAGTAGTACTAGTACTTGTATCACAAATACAAGCTACTTCAGAACAAGGTTCACAAAAACTAGAAGAAACTGCAGAAGATGTGTTCAAAAAGATTGATGATATATGATGCAAGCCGTGAAAGGACAGGTTTCAATAGAGTATTTGTTATTGCTAGCTGCGTTTTTCTCTGCGTTAATAATCATCTTACCACAAGTGTCTTTTGCAGTTGACCAGTTCTTTGCTACAAGTGATACTTTGCTTGCAAAACAAATTGCAAATACTCTGGGAGAAGAAGTTCGTTTGTTTGAGTTTCTTGGAAACGATTCAAAAAAAGAATTTTCTTTTTCGCCTGCAAAAGAAATTACTTTGACAACACAAAATGCTGCCTTTTTGGCAGCAACAACACAAAAACAGTTTTCACTTGCTCTTCCAAACCCACAAACTAACAAAATAACTACATTTACAAAAAAGTTTACGATTACAATCCAAAAACAAAATAACTTAATTACTATAACCTTTGTTTAGTTTAAGCAAACACTTACTAAAAACCGTTTCTCAATCAAAAAATCATCTAAAAGAATAGCTTCGGAAGAAATCTTTTCACCAAAACATGTATTGCTAAATACTTTTATTCCGTTAACAGAAACGCTTGCGTTTGAACCAAATAATTCGCGTGTATCAAAAACAATTTCACTATTGCTAGGATAATTAATTGACCAAATTTTCAATAAATCATTTGCTTGTTGTATCACAAGCAATTCTGTCATTGAATTACTCGCAGGAAAACTAATTGTAAGCAATAACAAAGAAAAAACAAGTATTGCAATTGTTGCTTCTAACGTAAATACAAATCCTTTTTCGTTTTGTTTACTCATCAAGACACCCCGTTACAAAAACAAGTGCTTTTTGTGCATCGATTAAAACAAATCGTTTTACGGTTAGGCAATTTAATGATTGCCTAGCAGAAGAATAAATTATTTGTTCACTTGTATTACCTAAGACACGATAAGACACGCGTTTTACAAAAAAACTCTCGATTCCAAGCGATTTTAAATTTGAAAAGTTCGCACTCGCTAGTTCGTTGCTTTTAACACGTCGTTTTTCCAAATCAATTACACAAGAACCAAGCAAAGCATTTGTAGGATCAAAGTTTTTTACAAAAGAATCTGCAACAAAGATTGTTTTCTCTTCTAAAAAAAAATCGTCAACATTTTTTACAAAACTATTTGTGTTGTTATGCAAGGCAAATACAAAAACAGTTATTCCAAACAAAATTATCAAGAAAGTTATAATAATATCGAAGGAAAAAATTATTCCACGAGATTTGTTATGTATAATGTTCATTCACTTTCACTTCCAAACCACTTTTTTTCTCAACCGTAGTAATAACAAAAATATCTTTTCGTATTCCATCAAGCTTTGAGTATACTGCGTTACCATTTCCAAAACAATTAATCTTTTCATCAAATCCTTTACCTGAATTTGCAAAGACCCCATCAACTATAACACTGCATTTACTTGCAATTATTTTTGTATGAATTGTTTTTTCCACCAACCCAATATTTTGTTGTTCGTTTACAAGAACTGATAAAAACAAACTAAAAATAATCAACAACATTAGCATTGCGATGATTGCGTCAATAGAATTCATTGCATCACTCTCACAACATATTCAATAGGCAGTTTATACTGAACTTTTATTTTGTCTCCAAGCAATTTTGAAACATTATTTGTTTTGAGTTCGTTTGAAGATAATACATATTCTCCATAAGAGATTCCATTTACTTGTAATAAAACAACAACCGAATTTCGATTCATATAAGACAGGTCAAGCGAACCAGTTTCTTCTAAAAATAGATTTGATTTTTGTGCTCGTGATTGTAAGTAACTTAGCAAAGAAGAATTAATTTCGTGTTGTGCAATTAAGACATTAAAATTTTCTTTAAGCAATTGTTCTCTTAGTTTCAAAGAAAGTATTTTGTCAACATTGTTTTCTATTATCGTTCTTTCTTTGTTTGCTTGTTCGAGTGCAATCAAATCAGTTTCAACTTCGCTTAAAACAAATTCATTTTCGTTAAAAATAATGGATAATTCGAACAAAAATAATATCATTACAAAAACAAGTATAAACGTGAAGAATCCTTTGCAATTCATAATTTGTTTCTAAGAAAGTCCAAATAAAAAGTTAAGCTAGTTTTCGTTGATTGTTGAACTATTAAGTTATAAGATGAAAATAAACACTAACAAAGCGATGAAAACAACAGTTGCATATGTTCTATTGTAATATGCTAGTAAACCTGAAGCAGCAGGAATCAAAACAACCAAAAACGCTTTTTCTGGCCATTGTTCCATGACAAACATCATTAGTCCTGCACCTGCAGCAAATATTAAGAATAAGAAAGCTACGAAAGCTCCAATTACGCCGGTAACGTAGTCTTGGATTTTTGTAAACCAATTATCTACTTTACCTTTTTTGTCGTCACCCATAAAATCACGTTTACTAAAGTATTGTTTATCCTAACAGATTAAATAACTTGTCGGTAGTGCCCAGAAAGCTTTAAAATAACAAATTCTCTTGTTTTATTCATGTTAGAACGAGTAAAACAATTGAGTGAGATCGAAAGACAAGTATTATTGTTTTTGACTGAAGACAGCAAGGATTTTGAAGAAATAACCGAAGAAACTCGGTTACCAATTGATTCTGTGCGACGTGCAAGTGCTTGGTTAAACGAAAAAGGTTTGGCGGTACTAAAAGAAGTGGCTACAAAAAGATTCTCGTTAACAACTGATGGCGAAAAATCTCTTGAAAGAGGAATGCCTGAAAATGTTTTTTTAGAAACGCTAACAAAACTTAAGGGAGAAGCAACTTTTGAAGAGCTACAAAAAAGATCTGAGCTAAGTAAAAACGAATTTACTGCGGCGCTTGGAATAAATAAGAAAAAGGCATTCATTATTATTGCACAAGGAAAAATAACTGAAACAGGTGTTGCAAGCGAACAAGAAACTTTTGATTATGCTAACGCTTTGCGAGATATAGTTGATGGAGTAAAAGTAAAAGATAGTATTGCACAAGAATTATCACAAAGAGGTTTAATAGAACAAAAAGATTTTACTAGTAGGACTATAAGCATTTCAAAAAGCGGTGAAGACGCACAAAAACTGCTAAAAAGCAAAAAGATTTCTCGCGTATATGATGTCGAAGCACCAGTACCAAAAATCTTTGCGGGTAAAAAACATCCATATACACAATTTTTGGGTCAAATAAGAAACCAATTAGTCGCACTTGGTTTCAAAGAAATGGACTCGCCGTTAATTGTTCCAGAGTTTTATAATTTTGATGCGTTGTTTCAACCACAAAATCATCCGGCAAGAACTTGGACTGACACTTATCAATTGAAACGGCCAGTTAAAGGAAAACTTCCTGCTAAAAAATATGTTGACGCAATAAAAGCAGCACATGAAGATGGTGGGAAAAGTGCTTCGAAAGGGTGGGGTTACAAATGGGATCCGGCGGTTGCTGCAAAGTTAATGCCCTCTGCACATGCAACTGCGCATTCTGCACGACAATTAGTTAAAGGTGTAGATATTCCAAGAAAGTATTTTGCAATTGCGAGATGTTTTCGACCAGATGTTTTGGATGCAACACATTTAATTGAATTTAATCAAATGGATGGTTTTATTGTGAGTGAAGATTTAAACTTCAAACATTTGTTAGGAATGTTAAAGGAATTTGCAATTGAAATTGCAGGTGCAACAAAAGTAAAATTCTTTCCAGATTATTATCCGTTTACTGAACCAAGTGTACAATTATCTGCAAAACATCCAGACTTAGGTTGGGTTGAATTTGGCGGAGCCGGAATGTTTCGTCCAGAAATGTTAGAAAACCTTGGAATTAAGGGGCAAGCTATGGCCTGGGGGCTAGGTATTGATAGACTTGCAATGTTTAAATTAGGCGTAAACGATATTAGATATTTATTTTCAGATAAATTAGATTACCTGCGAAGCGCACCGGGGGTGTTGTTGTAATGCCTACACTTGATGTTTCAAAAAAAGATTTAGAACGATTAGTTGGTCAAAAGTTTTCTAGAACAGATTTAGATGAAATACTTGAATATGTTAAAGGCGAATTAGACGGAGTAGATGGGGACAATCTCAAAGTTGATTGTAAAGATACTAACCGCCCAGACTTATGGTCTACAGAAGGTTTGGCAAGAGACATAAAAGCAAGACTTGGTAAAGCAAAAGGAATAAAAAAATACAATGTTAAAAAAGGAAAAATACGCGTAACTGTTGATAAAAATTTAGAAAAAGTTCGACCGTTAATTGCTTGTGCAGTTGTTCGTGGGGTGAAAATAGATAATGATTTTATCGTTCAAATGGTTCAATTACAAGAAAAAGTTGGCGAATCATTTGGAAGAAAGAGAAAAGAAGTTGGAATTGGGTTATATGATCTGAATGTGATGAAACCGCCAGTTTATTACAAAGGTTACAAAGATAATGAAATAGAATTTGTTCCACTTGAGTGGAAAGTTCCAATGCGGCCAACAGAAATTTTAAAACAACATGAAAAAGGAAAAGCATATGCGCATTTACTCGAAGGATCAAAGTATTATCCGATTGTGATTGATGCTGCAGATACTGTCGCGTCAATGCCGCCAATAATAAATTCTCATGCAACTGGAAAGGTAAGTGAAAAAACAAAAAATCTTTTTATTGAAGTTACTGGATTCACTTGGGAAATAGTTGAAACCGCGTTAGAAGTAATGTGTATGGCTCTTGCTGATCGTGGTGGAAAGATTGAGTCGTGTAAAGTAAATTTCCCAAAAACAACTTTGCCGTATCCAGCTAAATCAAAAGTGGTTCCTGAATTTAATACTAAAAGAATAACTTTTGATAAAGCACTTGTTGAAAAAGTGACGGGGATGAAATTTAAAGATTCCAAAATTAAAAAGTTATTAGAAAATGCACGATATAATGTTTTGATAACAAGTAAGAAAGTTACTTGTGAGTACCCGGCGTATAGATTAGATATTTTACACGCGGTAGATGTTATTGAAGATTTGTTAATTTCATACGGGTATAATAAAATCGCGCCGGCGAAAGTCAAAATGGATGTTGTAGGGTCACAGAAAAAAGATGTTCTTTATGTTGATTTGGTAAGAGATGGTTGTGTTGGATTAGGATTACAAGAAATACTTACATTTAATTTAGCATCTAAAAAGGTTCAATTAGAAAATATGTTTATTACAAAAAAAGATTGTTTGGTTGAGATAAGTAATCCGGTTTCATCAAATTACGAAGTTCTTCGAAAAAAATTAACTCCGCAAGTGTTATTATCTTTGACAAAAAATAAGGGTCAAGAATTTCCACAAAGAATTTTTGAAGTAGGGACATGTCTTGATATTGATCCTAACGCAGATAATGGTGTAAAACAATCAAATCATGTTTGTGTTGTATCAACTCACTCCAATGTTAATTTTACTGAGATAAAATCGTTATTAGTTTCATTAGCTGCGTATATGGGAAAAGAAGTAAAAACAAAAAAGAAATCTTTTTCTTTCCTTGGAGAAAATAGCGCAGAAATAACTGTGAACGGAAAAAAAGGTTTTATTGGAGAACTTTCAAAAGAAGTCGAACAAAACTTTGGTTTGAAAAAGCTTACTTGTGTATTTGAATTCGAATTGTAAAATTAGAATATGATTTATTCTTCTAAATATTTTTGTAGTCTTCCAACATGTGCAAACTCTTCTTGCAAAATATGTTCTAACACTTCTTTTAATTCGGGCGAAACAACTTTTACAAGAATCTTTTTGTATTCGATAGTTGCTTGTTCTTCTTCAGTTACATCATATGCTAAACCAGATTCAAGCGAAGCATTAACTTCGCTAGGCAACATCTTTGAAATAGTTTCTTCTTGCTTGTCATCAACCTTTTCAAGAATTGAATTTAGTATGTACGCATGTTCTTCTTCTTGCGCGAGTAATTCTTTTAGCGTTTCTAAAATAATCCCATCAAATTTTTGTATTTGTGCATCATAAGTCATTTTTGCAAATAATTCTCGCGCGTACAAATGTTCTAAGTCTTCTTTCAAACGAGTTATTTCTTCTTTTGGAATCAAATCAATCTTGTCTTCAAACATGCTAGAATAATGGTTTTAGTCATTTTTAGTCTTTTTGTTTGAGTGCGTTTTGTTAAGCTTTTATTCTTTTGTGATTAATAACTTGATATGGCTAATATCTTTGATTCGGCGAAAGAAAATTCTTTGTTAAAAGATGAGAGATTTTTATACCAAGACTTTGTTCCAGAAGAACTACCTTTTCGCGACACCGAAATAGGTGAAATGGTGTTTTGCCTAAAACCAGCTTCAGAAGGAAAAAAACCAACAAACTTATTTTTGCATGGCGTTCCAGGAACTGGTAAAACAGTTTCTTCAAAATATGTGTTAAATGAATTAGCAGAGTACTCTGATCGGGCAAAAGCGTTGTACATTAATTGTTTTGAAATAAATTCAAAACATTCAATTCTAACAAAGGTAACGAACTTTGTTGGTTACCCGATTCCTGAAAGAGGATTATCAAGTGAAGAAATATTTGATAGATTTATTTCAACAATAAAAAATAAGAAATTAGTGCCAGTATTTGTTTTTGATGAAGCCGAACAATTATTGAAAAACGAAGATGCAAAAGCATTGTTATATGATTTATCAAGACTAAGTGAGCGATACCAAATCTTTGCAGGACTAATATTCATTTCAAATGAAAATACTTTTCTTGCAAGTCTAGATGATAGAGTAAGAAGTTCTTTGCAAGCGTCAACACTTGCATTTGAAAAATACTCTTCTTTACAATTAAAAGATATTTTAAAAGAACGGGCAAAATTTGCTTTCTTCCCAAATGTTTTAGAAGATGAAGTGATTCCTCTTTGTGCCGCACATGCATCAAAAAAGGGTGACGCAAGGATTGCAATAGATGTTTTACTAAAAGCGGCTAGGCTAGCAGAAAAAGAGAATGCAAAAAAGGTTGCGATAAAACATGTACGAAGTGCGTTTATGCAAGAAAAACCAATTAAAGTTGAAATAACTAGTAATCTCTCAGAACCAGAACAAGTTGTGCTTGATTTTATCAAAGAAGGCGAGTTTTCAGTTGGAGATATCTATAGCGGCCTAAAAGACAAGTTTGCAGAGAGAACCCTTAGAAAAGCATTTGCTTCTCTTGAAGAAAAAAAGCTGATTATAACTAATACTACTCAATCTGGCAAAGGTTCGGCCAGAATGATAAAAAAAGCCTAAAACAAGCGAAATTCACTTTGTTCCGTGAAAAAGAAACATTTAAATAGTGTTTTTGGGAAAAAAATAGTATACTGAGGTTATATTATGGCTGTAAAAAAGAAAGTTAGAAAAGTAGCTAGGAAAGCTGCAAAGAAAAAAACAACTAAAAAAGTTGTAAAAAAGGCAACTGTGTCTAAAACTGTTAAAAAGCAAATTGCATCTAATAAGAAAAAAACTGCAAAAGCTTTGAAACACAATACTAAACAAGACTCAGAAATAGCTAAATTAAAAGCCGAAGTTGCTAAATTACAAGGAAAAGGAAAGAAAACTAAGAAAAAAGTTAATTCAAAGAGAATTAGCGAATACAATTTATTTATTAGAAAACAAATTAACGCAGGATTTTCTTTTGTAAAAGCAGTTAAAGAATGGAATAGATACCAAGCTTTAATGGCAAAAGACAAGAGACGACCTAGTGCGTACAACCAATTTATTGGTTCACAAATGCGCCTTGGAAAAACCTTTTTGCAATCAGTTGCTCTATGGAAACTAGCTAAAGCTGGTAAATTAGGTAGAAAAGGAACTACTAGAACAGTTGAAAAAATTAAGTACAAGACTAGAACTGTTAAAAGTAAACCCACAATTATTGTTAAAAAAGTTAGAAGCAAGCCAACGGTTGTAGAAAAAATTAAGTACCGAACTAGAACTATTAAATCTAAACCAGAAGTAATTGTTCGAAAGGTTAAATCTAAACCAGAGATTGTTGAAAAAATTAAGTATAAAACTAGAACTGTAAAAGTTCCTAGCGAACCAAAGGTTGTAACAAAAATCAAGTATCGAACTAAAGAAGTTCCTAGTAAACCAAAAGTTATTACAAAGATTAAATATCGAACTAAAACAGTTAAGGTTCCTGTAGAATCAAAGTCAAAAGTTGTTAGACAAACAATTGATTATGCAAAACTAAGAGATGTTTTAGCAGGAACAAAAACAAAAACTGAAACAGTTTCTAAAACCGATATCAAAACAGCTATGGCTGCGGATGACGAAGAAATTGCTTTTAGAATCGTACAAACTTATTTCAAAGAAATAGCAAGGTTTGGTTTCAAGAAACGATTAACTCTTGATGAGATCCTAGACGCATATGTATATGCTCTTGCAAGAGTAAAACGAAACGAAGCAGTTGCTGTTGAAGAAAGGGTTCGAAGAGCCGGGATGAAAAAGTAGGTGAAAAAATGAACGATGAAGAAGTAGCATTTAAAGTAGTACGACTATACTTTGAGGAAATAGCAAGACTAGGTTTCAAAAGACAATTAGATCTTGATCAAATCATCAACGCATATTTCTATGCTTTGAAAAAACTTGGTAACAAAGAAGCTGCTATGAGAGAAGCAATGAAAAAAATCATGGCGGACGAAAAAAACAAAGAAGATCCAATTTTTCGAAAAACAATTACAACAACAGAAACTAAAACTGAAAATACTGTAGAACCAAAAAAAGAAGTTTTTAGAGAAGTTATAACTGAAGAGAAGTAATTTATACTTCTTTCAGCTCTATTTTTTTATGAGAAAAAAGACTGTAGCGACTACTGCCGGAGTTAGAGCGGCTTTTACAAAAATGATTTCCAGAGACAATCTAGATGCGCATTTCAATCCACGCTCGCCGATGGAACGCCTAATGCGTAGAAAATTTACTAGATCAGTTAGAGCTGCCCGTGACAAGTTTGAAAGACAATTACAAAACGGTGAGAAAAAGAACTAATTTTTTTCCTATTTTTTTTAATGTAACTATTTCTTATTAAAAACTAATTCGATTACATCCCCGTATTTGAGTGGATGTTCTTTTCCGATTATTTGTTTTGTTTTAACGTCGATTGCGCGAATGAAGTTGTCACCCATTGTTGTGTGCAAAGTATAAGCAAAGTCAAGAGCAACAGCTCCTTTTGGCATCAAAAAACAATCTGCGAGAACGCGACCGTCCTTGTCGATAAGACTCTTTGTCCCGCCAGGAAAAACTGGGAAGTATTCTAGTACATCTAGAATCGAAACGTCCAAGCATTTTTGTACACCGGTTTCGCTAAACTTTTCAAGAACATTTTTTCTAATTGTTTCAAGCCCCTCTTTTTGCTTGTCATTTATTTCTCCTGCAATCTCAAACTCTTTTGCGCCGGGATAATAATTAATTATTTTTTGCGCAGTAGCTTTTCGTAGAGCTAATTCGCTAGCCGCAGAACAAGGAACAATTGTTTTATCCGGAAACGTTTCCTGCATTTTTTTTATATTCGCTTCTGCATTTGGTAAATCACATTTGTTTGCAGCAATAATGATTGGTTTGCTTAATTTCCTACACATAGTGGCAAATTCTAATTTGTCTTCGTCAGTCCAATCAATAAACATTTTTTCATCAATTTTTAATGCGCGCAAAGCCTTTTCGATGTGGTGCGAAAGAATTTTCACTCCACTTAAGTTCTGTGAAAGTAATTCTACTCTTTTCCTAAATTCTTTTTCAGGGGTCTTTCCAATCTTACTCCAATTGTTTTCAATGATTTTCAAAAACCATAATTCAATTTCTTTTTCAAGAAAAGTTACATCTAGACAAGGGTCGTGACTCTCACAAGCTTTTCCTTCGCTATCAGTTGTACCTGAGGCATCAACAACGTGAATCAAAGCATCTGCTTGGCTAAGATCATTTAAGAATTTATTTCCAAGACCTTTTCCTTCGTTTGCTCCTGGAACAAGGCCAGCAACGTCAATTAATTCAATTGCAACATATCTAATTGGCCCATCGGGAGTTTGTACTAAAAAACCATGTTTTGGATTACTCGTAACACCAAAGAATTTTCCTGCGTCTTCTACTCGAACAAAACCAACGCCTTTATTCGGTTCTATAGTAGTAAATGGATATGAAGCCATTGCTACATCAATCATTGTTGAAGCACCAAAAAAAGTACTTTTTCCACTACTTGGTTTGCCTACTATCCCTATTTGCATAATAATTTTTTACTTTGTAGGGTTTAAATGGTTTTGTTTTGGTCGAAGTTTTAATTGTTTTGTAATAATTCATTAGTATGAGCGAGCTATTTACTGACAAGTATTTCCCAAAGAATTTTGATGAGTTTATTGGAAATATAGAGGTTGTTGAAGAAGTTAGGAAATGGGCTGAGGCTTGGGCTAATGATCAAAATGAAAAACCAATTTTATTACATGGTGCTCCGGGATTAGGGAAAACTTGTTTAGCACACTTAGTTGCAAAAGAAATGAATTGGCAATTATTTGAAATGAATTCTAGTGACTTAAGAAACAAAGATAGTATAGAAAAGATTGCAGGGGCAGCAACCGGAAACGCATCCTTATTTGGAACAAAAAGAT
>Ga0233431_1003134_pt1 | contig 20711 bp, 17 predicted proteins | sample SI_118_April2016_FD_179867 | JGI IMG/M metagenome (GOLD analysis project Ga0233431, IMG submission 179867) | Seawater microbial communities from Saanich Inlet, British Columbia, Canada - SI_118_April2016_200_MG | ecosystem: Environmental > Aquatic > Marine > Inlet | place: Canada: British... | reverse complement strand
CATGGCATAGTTTCTTTAATCTGACCAGCTTTGTTTTACGATCTCATTTGATGTCGTCCACCCATTCTGGGTTGACCAAAATAGTGGACGATTTGCTCCGGAATTAGTGGACGGCATGCTCCGGAATCAGTGGACGACATGCTCCGGATTTTGCAATCAATTGCAGTAAAAAGAGAGCGTTTATCAATGGGCTTAGAAAGATAATCATCCATACCTGCTTTAAGGCAACGTTCTCGATCTCCTTTCATTGCGTGGGCAGTCATCGCAATAATAGGAATATGTGATTTACCAGCTTCCCAGGCGCGAATACGGCGCGTGGCTTCAAAACCGTCTACAAGGGGCATTTGTATATCCATCAGAACGAGGCTATATTGGCTCACTTTAAGCCTTTCAATAGCTTCTTTTCCATTATTGGCTATATCAACCGAATGCCCCACTTTTTGGAGCAAAGCCACAGCAACTTTTTGATTAACTGGGTTGTCTTCAGCTAATAAAATGCGCTGGCTTTTTTGTTTTTCTTCTTTTACCAGATGCCGAGTAACAAGCCTACCCGTGCCGGGCAATTTGCTTTCTTTTTCATTCATTACGGCAACTAAAGAATCAAAAAGCATTTGCTGTTTAATTGGCTTGAGTAAATACCCGGAACAGCCTAAATTGCTAAGTCTTTTTGCATCACCACGCTTCCCCATTGAAGTAAGCACTACGACACTTAGATTTTTATTTCTCGGATCGCTAAAAATTGCACGAGCAGTTTGCTCTCCATCCATTTCTGGCATTTGCATATCCAGTAAAACCATATCGTAGGGGTTTTTATCACTATGTCGATTAACAAGGAGTGCATCAAGACCTTCTTGCCCTCTTTCAACTGCATGCGCGCTCGCCCCAAAGCCTTCAGCCATTTTTATCAGGATAAGGCGATTCGTAGCATTATCGTCAATGATCAGGATACTAAGCCCGTGCAAGTCGGTGATCTTAGACGTCGATTCGACCTTCTTTTGGGCTTGCTTCTCGAACTCGAGCGTGAAGTTGAAATCCGACCATTTTCCGTACTCGCTTTCTACGGACATCTCGCCCCCCATTGCTTCTACCAAATGCTGTGAAATTGCCAATCCCAGCCCTGTACCGCCAAATTTGCGTGTTGTGGAGCCATCGGCTTGCGTAAAACGCTCAAAAATCGCATCGACACGATCTGCTTTAATACCAATGCCCGTATCTTTTACCGAAAATCGTATTTTTACACGTTCTTCATTCTCTTCTACGGCTTCAGTTCTGATAACAACCTCGCCCTTTTCTGTGAACTTAATCGCGTTGCCGGTTAGGTTGATCAATATTTGTCGCAATCTACTCGGATCACCCAGCAAATTGATCGGTAAATCTGGAGGGATAAGAGATGCCAGCTCCAAATCTTTTTCTTCAGCACGACCAGCAAGTGTATAGGCAACACCTTCTACAGTGTTGCGCAAGTCGAATTCTATAATTTCTAAATCGAGTTTTTTGGCTTCGATCTTAGAATAATCAAGAATATCGTTCAACAAAGTTAATAGTGCTTCTGCGCTATCTAATGCAATTGTGAGGTAGTCTTTTTGTTCGGGGTCTAATGGCGTGTCGAGGGCAATATCAAGCATGCCAATTACGCCATTCATTGGGGTGCGAATCTCATGGCTCATATTTGCAAGAAATTCACTTTTAGAACGGTTGGCTTCTTCAGCAGCTTGGCGAGCCTGAACAAGGGTTGAGATGTCGTGGTAGATTGCAAGGGCACCAGCTCGCTCTTCGCCTAAAAATACGGGCACGCCGAACAACTCTACGTCCACGAGAGAACCGTCTTTCCGTCTCCGCTTTGAAATTTTATGAACGCGTTGATTCATCACTTCCTGGGTAAGTGTAGCGGCTTCTTCCTTTGTTTCTTTTGTGGAGATCAATTTATCTATATCTTTCCCTGTGATTTCCGTGCAAGTGTATCCGTAGAGGTCTTCAAAAGCTGGGTTACAAAGTGTGATATTTTGGTCGTTATCAAGCAATACAACTGCTGTGGGGCTATTTTCGATTAATGCCTGAAAGTATTTTCTCTGACGGTCGCTTTCCTTTTCGGCACGTTTTCTCTCCAGATTTTCCGTTTCCAATGCCTGGTTACTTTTTTCGAGTGCGCCGGTTCTTTCTATAACCTTTGCCTCCAAATTTTGGTTGGCTGCCGCAAGTTTTTCTTCACGTGTGCCTATTGCCCTAAAAATAAGTGCTAAAACGATTGGAGCGGTATTAACGATGATGAGCACAGGATTTCTGGTGAGCAATCCTAAAAAACTGGGGGGAGGTGTCATTTCAGGAGAGAAGAAAACTTCAATAGCAATTCCAGCTATTGGGAAAAGTAATCCAAAGAAAAAGCCAAATAATGTATATCTCTTTTGGGGGGGGATTTTTTCAAACCAGGCTATTATTTTTTTCATAATCAGCTCCAAGGAAAAATATCCGACATGGAAATCACAATATTTAGTTTAGCATAAAAAACCCGCAACTCTAATGACCTATGGTGCTAATTTAAGGATGACTAAAGTTACTGTGTCATCATAAGTTCGAATATCCCTGATTCTATTAGAGATTTTCCCCCATATTCCAAAGGTAGGGAATCCCCTTATTTACAAATCTTGATCGCCCTATGAAAATAGAGGTGTTGCAATGCATCTTCATGAAAAGCCCAAAATAGATAGTCATGATCTGGGCTTAATCGTAAAGGGGAGTTTGCTAATTAAATGGAGTCAAGCTAAAAATCGGGTGCGATTCGCTATCGTCCCGTAAAAGGAGAAAAATATGAATAAGGATACTTCAAATAAACCTTCTTTTTACCAGCGTGGCGCATCACTTATTGTCAATAAACAGGTAGTTCCGCTGATAAAAAAAATAACAACGCTGGGGCGTAATCTAAAGAATGATCTCGTTTTTCATGAAGCCCTTTTATCACGTGACCATGCTGAAATCGTGCTTGAGGGGGAGCAGTATATACTTTATGACAAAGCATCAACAGGGGGAACCTTTGTGAATGGCAAAAAAATTGAGCGCTGCCTGCTCAATTCAGGCGATTTGATCTCTTTGGTAAATATCCAAATTATGTTTGTAAATAATAACTCATCGCTTGTGGGTGAATCACTTGGTGTGACTCAGGGGTTGGGAGGGTTACTTAATGAAGACTAAGCAGACCATACTTGTTGTTGACGATGATCCTTCAATTCTTTTGGGCGTAAAGGCAAAAATTAAACGACATGGGTATCGGGTGATTACGGCAAAAGATGGGAATGAAGGGATAGAACAGATAAAAGAACATAAGCCTGATTTAGTTTTATCCGATGTGATGATGCCTTTTTTGGATGGCTTTGAAATGCGTAAAATAATACGCCAATACGCGGCATTTGCATCGATCCCCTTTATTTTTCTGACTGCCCGAACGGAGATAGAAGATCGTTTGCGAGGCTTTGAAGAAGGCGCAGATGATTATATTGTCAAACCCTTTGATACCAAGGAGCTTCTCGCACGGATTGATGCCGTGCTACAGCGCGTAAATTTTGAGCAAGCCCGTGGGCGTAAAGAAATGAAAGCGCAAGCCGAAAAAGAAATGGAAGAGTTAAAACACGAAATTCTTCAAAACTTCCATCACGAATTGCGCACCCCGCTCACAAATATTCTCCTACCCTTAGAGTTGGCAACCAGCGAGAAACTAGATGACCCTGAAGAAAAATTACGTTTCATTCGTATGGCACTTTCTAATGCCAGCCGCTTGGAATCGCTCACTACCGACTTGATTTTGCTTTCCAATATCGATCAGGGAAATCTCAACTCTATAAGGCAATCGCTTGATATCAATATTCATCTTCTCAACCCTATTCGAAAGCGTCTGGAAAGATATGGTGAAAAAGAATTAGAGTTTATTTCTGAAATCCTGTCTCCAGATGAGATTTTTGCCCCCCGCCAGGAATTTACTCATTCAATATTGCATCTTTTAGACAATGCCTTTAAGTTCAGCCCGAAAAATGGGAAGGTGAAATTAATCATAAAAGTTCTTGAAAAAGGGATTGGCATTAGTGTGCAGGATGATGGGCCAGGTATCCCGCCTGAATTAAGTGAAAAAGTCTTTGAGCGTTTTTACCAAATCAGTCAGGGAGATACAAGAGCAAATGAAGGGCTTGGAGTTGGACTGACAATTGCACGTGCTGTTTTCGAAGCCAATGGCGGCTATCTAAAAATTATTGATAACAAACACGGATGCTGCGTACAGGCTGTGTACCCAAATTGAGGCTATATGGACGAAAAAACGATCCCGCTAAGTAAGTATTTTAGCGATAAAAAAAGACCAGACGCCAAACCGCTCAAGCCAAACCAGGGGTGGGATGAGAATATTCCCTACCGCGCATTATTTGAGCAAACAGGGGAATCTATTTTTATCATTAGCCTTGATTTTCACTATATTACAGCCAACCAGCAAGCACTAAATTTATTAGGATATGAAGAAGAGGAGTTAGCGGGTAAACCCGTTAACGAGATCGTCTCACAGGGTGTTTTGGAAGAGAAGGAACTATCTGATATTCAACGCTCAAATCTTCAGGAAAGAGTTTTGAAATGCAAAGGTGGTCCCACTATCCCTGTGGAAATCAGTACAACGATTATCTACGATGATGAGGATAAAGAACCGATCTACATCCAAAGTATTGCCCGTGACATCTCGGTTAGAAAAAATACAGAGCGCGTATTAAAACAAAATGCACTGATTCTCTCAACGATCAGCGAGGCAACCGAGAAACTCTTGCAGTCTTCAGGTATTGACGAAAAAATCCCTTCTGTCTTGGAATCTTTAGGGCGCATCATGAATATATCTTGTGCCGCCATTTTTACAGTGGATAGCTTTTCAACGCCCCCAAAAGTTCAAAATAAATATATCTGGGAAAATTGGCAATCTCAAAAAGTAGATATATCAAAAATCATTGCAGAAAATATCCCAAAAATATTAGATGCGAGTCGGCGTAGTTATTCTCTTTCTACCGAGACAAGGCAAAAAAGCACAGGATTGAATATATCCTTCATCTCTTTTCCCATGGATGGCGCATTTGGGGCACAAGGATATATTGGCTTTTTTGACGATAAAAAAATAATCTGGTCTCAATCTGAAATGGATGCTATTCAAACGGCGGTCAATTTGATCAGTGCCGTTTTGCAACGCAAACATTACGAAGAAACCATTCGGATGAGCGAGGTTCGAAATCGTATTTTGGTGGATTCCTTGCCCGACTTAGTCATTCGTATTGATACTAATGGAAATATTCTGGATTACAGCGCAAAGCCTGAGCACCCTCTCCATATCCATCGCGATTTAGCTTGTGGGAGAAAGTTGAAAAACACCTTTCCCGAGGAGCTTGTTGCTCAAATCATTGGGGATGAGAATCAAGATGCTTTTCTCTCGCCCCAAAAAGTGGCTGAGTTTCGGCTCCCCTATGCAAAGGGCATATATGAAGCGCAACTCTCACCCATTTATGCCAATGAAGCGATCATTGTTATTCGAGATATTACTGAGCAGGCAAAATTAAACGAGATGAAATCAGATTTCATCAACCGCGCTTCTCATGAGCTACGCACGCCCCTGACCGCCGCAATGCTGATGGTCGAACTTATTCAGGAGGGCGGAAGCCTGGACGAATTAAAAGAATATTGGCGCACGCTTGAATCTGAACTAAAACGCCAAAAATCTTTAATAGATCGCTTATTAGCTGCGGGGCGTTTAGAGAGCGGCATGGTCGAAATCGAATCCAAGCCAATCGAGCTGATACCCATCCTCAGAGAATCCATGCAATCTATTCAGCCGATTATTGCCAAACGCCAGATCTCTTTAGAGTTGATTATTGAACATAGGCCCCACCTGGTCTTGGGCGATATAAGCGGCTTGGAGCAGGTTTTCGTCAACTTAATGACCAATGCCACCAAATTCTCTCCTGATGGTAGTCAGATAGAAATCAGGGTTTTAGAAAATGACACTCACACGAGTATTGCCATTATCGACAAAGGTGTTGGCATTCCCGAAGAAGATATTCCCTATTTATTTCAACGTTTTTTCCGCGCTAAAAATGTCACCCTTGCTGAAATTCCGGGCAGTGGCATCGGGCTTTATATTGTACATTCAACCATCAAAGAAATGGGCGGGGAAATCAGCGTTGAAAGTATCCCCAATGAAGGCACAACCTTTACCGTCCATTTGAAGCGCGCAGATTTAGAAGGTAGCGAGCGGTAAATAGTATTCAGTATTCAGTCCTAAAAAATTGGCATTTTCGTAACGCGAGATAAATGTCGCGCTACGAAAGTTGATAGTTGATAGGCGATTTGCAATCATCAAGAAACTCGGTTTTTCTCGTTATCTTAATAGCTTATCTGAAAACTAACGATATTCGACCAGAAAGATTTCAGAAGAAGAGGAAAAACCGAGTTTCTGCTATTTAGGATGATGAGAAGCCGCATCGCACGTACTTCGACAGGCTCAGCATACGTGTTTTGGGTTTGCTTGCCGAGACCCAAATATCTACGCGGCGTAGACATCGTGAAAGACTCCACGCGAGAAGATGCTAGTTTAGGGCACGCAAGCTGAGGTTAGGAGCGAAGCGGCTCTTCATCCCCAAAAAAGAAAAAGGTAAGCGTTCTCCTCCAAAAGAAACTCGGTTTTTTCTCAGAAAACAAGGTGTCTTTGCAAATTTGCAGAGAAAATCAAGAGAATTCTTCTCATCTACGAAGGAAAAACCGAGTTTCTCCAACAAAAGTTTGTCATCTAATCAACATGATTCATACAATCCAAAGATGCTATAGTGAAGATATGTTTTTGCGCTTTTTCGGCTGATGAAAAAGATAATTGAGAGGCAGTATGAAAGATAAGAATAAAACCAAAGCTCAGCTTATCGATGAGATGGAAACGATGCGCAAGCAAATTGCTGAATTGGAAGCAGCCAAAAGCGAGCAGGCCCAGGGTGCGCTCAAAGAAAGCCAACGCTATTTTCGGGCATTATTGAATCAATTACACGAAGATGTTATTGTCATTGACCGCGAATATATCGTTAGAGATGTGAATAATACATTTTTATCCACTACTGGTCATCACCGAGATCAGGTTCTTGGAAAACACTGCTATGAAATTTCGCATGGGTACAATCAACCTTGTGACAAAATGGGGGAAGACTGTAAATTAAAGGAATAGGACTTACGCAAATTTCATTTGAACGGTAGGTGATTTTAGTTGTTGGCGCAGGTAGTCGCTCAAAAGGTCATGCTTGACTTGGTACACAGTTCTTTGTGTGTCAAATGCAACCTCTTTGAGCCGAACCCAAACCAAGATGGCGCAGCCAATATGATTACGAACAATTCTTTCTTTTCGACACTGACAATTTTCAAGCCCGGTCAATTGTTTGGTTTCTCTGTGAAACTGCTCGATTTTCCAGCGAAAGCCACACACATCTCGTACGACTTCCACGTTATCTTGCTCCATCTCGTTAGTGACGATGTAATCCGTGCGCTGTGTAGACAGCACGACCCGAAAAAGTTTCACTTTCTTAGCACCAGGAAATCCTTTGATCTTGATTAGCTTGCCTTTTTCTTCTTCAGCTTTAGTCCACTGAAGATTGTCTACACGTTGATATGGCTCTGAGCCTCCAGAATCATCAACCTGGCGATTGCTCTTGAGCGGACAATAATAAATCTTGTCCAACTTCTCAATCTGCAACATCATTTTCTTGGTTGCATACCAACTATCCATCAAGACAGCCCAAAAGGGCAACTTCTTTTGGTGAACACAGTTGAGCAACATGTCTTTCATGTGATCTAACTTGGTCTTGCCATCTCCGTCTGGATCATAAATACGATAATCAATAATCCAGAACTGGTCAGTTTGTGGATTGACATAAACACAGGTGACCACGCCGATGCCCTTGATGACTTTGTGTTCATTGCCACTGTATTGGCTGCGAACTAATTCAATGTTTTTAGAAAAGTGCTTGTCGATTACTGTGTCATCAAAGGTAAGGAACGCATAAGGACTTCGGACAACTTGCTTCTGGACGTTCTCCCAGACCAACCGTGGGCGGATTTCATCACCAGCCAGATAACGATTGGCTGTATCGTGACTGAAACTCTCTGTGTGCTCTGCAAAGTTCGTCAACGTATAGTTGATCTGACTGACCAGCAGATATTGACAATAATCTAATCGCGTGACGCGCTTTTTCGTTTTCATTCTAGAACTGTAGAGGTGTTTCTGATTTCTGTCAATTCGCTACTTTTGCGTAAGTCCTAAGGAAGTCTTTAAAACTGGCAAATCCATCAATTGCCTTCATGAACATCAACAAGTAGATGGTTCAACAGCATGGATTGATATTCTTTTATCGCCCTTTACCAACACTGATGGAAAAATTACGCAGGTGATTGAATCTGCCCGCGATATTACAGACATAATGAAAATGAAAAGTGCTCTGCAGGAGAGTGAAGCACGTTTCCGTCTCATGTTCCAACGTCATAATGCGGTAATGTTGCTTATAGACCCAGAAAGCGGAATGATTGTCGATGCCAACCAAGCCGCAGAGAAATTTTACGGTTATTCTCGTACTGCACTATGCGCAAGGGGTATTCAAGATATTAATATCTTGCCGCCTGATGAAATTGCCGCAGAGCGACAACGGGCTATCACCGAAAAAAGGAATCACTTCATATTCCCTCATCAACTTGCCATTGGAGATATACGTACCGTAGAGGTGTTCTCATCTCCAATTGAAGTTGAGCAAAAGAAACTCTTATTCTCTATTATTAACGATGTTACCAGACGGATTCAACTGGAAGCCCATCTCCGTCAGGAGCAGAAACTGGAATCGATCGGAACGCTCGCCAGTGGCGTTGCTCACGAGATAAATAACCCGATCATGGGCGTTATGAACTATGCCCAACTAATTAGCCAGCGTCTTGAGCCAGAGCAGGAGCAACTCCGTGAGTATGCCGGTGAGATCAAGCATGAAACCGAACGTGTTGCAGAAATAGCACGCAACCTGCTCGCCTTTGCTCGCCATGAAAATCAAGCTCACAGCCTCACCAGAATGACCGATATTATGAATAGCACACTCACCCTGATCCGTACAGTCATTAAACGCGATCAAATTACGCTAAATGTAGATATTCCCGATGACCTGCCCCAAATCAAATGCCGCGCTCAGCAAATCCAACAGGTATTGATGAATTTACTGACCAATGCTCGTGATGCCCTCAACCAACGCTATCCAAAATATGACGCAAACAAGATCGCCACCGTGACGGTACATCCCTTCGAAGAAGAGGGGCAAAGATGGTTACGCATTACGGTAGAAGATCACGGTGTGGGCATCCCCGCTGAAATCCGAGAGCGTATCTTCGATCCCTTTTATACATCCAAAGATCGCGCCTTAAGCACAGGGTTGGGTCTCTCTATCAGCCTCGGCATCGTTCAAGACCATAACGGTAAATTGACTTTCGAGAGCGAAGAAGGGCAACCAACGCGATTTTATCTTGACCTGCCTGTGGATAGTGATTGGAAACTGTAAAATAACAATTGAGTTGAGCTTTAGCTTTTATCTTAGCCACAGGAGGCAAAATGTCGAAAAGCGTAAAACGAATTTTCTGGATAGTTATTATTCTTTTTCTTAGTATTTTGGCTGTTGGAATTTTCTGGTTCCAGAGCAAGCCAGTCGAACCCTCCACTCCCCGAATAGGCGTAATCCTGTCTGGCGACGGCCGTCTTGAGGGGCTGAAAGGCTTTCAAGCTGGATTGGTCAAATTGGGCTATTTGCCAGGCGAGAATATCACCCTGGAGATTGTCAATGCGGGTAATGACCACGATTTGCTGGTGCAACTGGTTGACAATCTGGTTGCCAGCCAACCCGATCTGCTAGTCACCCTGGGAGGCATCGAAGCGGAAGAAGCCAAGCGGGCTACCGCCGAGAACCAACTCCCAGTCGTGTTTGTCAATGTTGCTTCACCCGTAGAGCGAGGGTTGGTAACTTCTCAGGAAAGTTCAGGGAATAATCTGACGGGTATCGAAAATCAGCTTAATGCCCTGATCCCTGTACGGCTAAAGATGCTCACTCGTATGTTGCCAATTGCACATAAGGTGCTGGCTTATTATTCAGAAGATATTAGCGTCAGCGTGAACGCAGTAGATATATTTGTGCAGGCTGCTCAGGTATTAGGGTTGGAGACAGAGGTCATCCCATTGGAGACCATAGATGATCTCAGCCCGCTGGTTGAAAAGCTGAGTACTGGGGACGCTGACGTTATTTTTCAACTGCCATCGGCTTCGATCAGAAATGCGATCCCCGACATGCTTGGTCCCGCCGCCCTGCGAGCGGGAATGCCAATTGTGAGCGATCAGCTTCTGAATGCTCCCGGGGTTCTCGCATCACATAGCCTCAGCAACGAGGATATGGGTCGACAGGGTGCTCGATTGGTAGATAAAGTATTGCACGGCGCATCACCTGGCGATATTCCCATCGAGCTACTCGAAGTAATGATATTGAAAATCAACCTCGATACGGCTCAACAACTGGGTATCACCATCCCTGATGATGTGCTTGCTCTGGCAACCGAGTTTTTTCCATAGGTAAAGATAGCAAATGACAAAGAATCTCAAGCCTTCCCGCATAGCCTGGCAACATCGACTAACAGTGCAACTTGCCGCGCTGGTACTACTCTTCACGGTCTTACCGCAAGCCGTCATAATTGCATTTAACTATACGTCCATACGAGCACAGACGCTACAAACTGCGCACCAGGATAGTCTCCTGCATGCTGAATCGACTGCCAATCAAATTACCCTGCATATCAACAGCCGTGTTGCCCTATTGCAATCTATGGCTGACACTCCCTCGTTGCGAGCTAATGATTGGAAAACTGCTCGACATGAGTTGGAGCGTCTGCAAGTACGTTACACAGATCTATCTAGGTTGACTCTCGTGGATACCGAGGGGAATCCGCAAGTTCAAGTCTCAATGACGGGTGAAGTATTACCCTTCCTTTCTTGCCCTTCGCCCGATTTTGATTGCTTTCTGGACGTGATGAATGGGGATGTATATCTTGGTGATTTTCTTTTCCTAACAGGCAGTGGGCAGCATCTATTAGTGTCTGTTCCGATATTTAATGATTCCCGACAAGAAGTCATTGGTGTGTTGGAAGCTCAATTGTCGTTGCGCAACCTGCTGGACGATCTCGTTGTCTCCCCGATTGGGAAAAACAGTTACGTTTATCTGGTAGACGCCCAAGGGCAGATCATTGCCCACCCGGATTTTAGCCTGGTGCTTGCGCAGACGAATGCCCAATCAATACCCGAGGTGAATGATTTCTTGAGTGGAATGTCAGAAAGCGAAGAGTTGGAAATGTCAGGGTATGAAAATTTTAGTGGGGAATTCGTTCTCGGTATCCATGCAACAGTCCCCGTATTGGGGTGGGGTATCATCGCCGAACAACCAGAGAGCGAAGTCTTTTCCCTGATTACTAGCCAAATTCAAATCAGCGGAATCATATTGGGGCTAAACATCCTCATCAGCATTCTCCTCGCTATGGGGCTGGCCAATCTTGTCGCTAACCCTATTGGCGAGTTAACTCGTGCTGCTCAGCACATCGCCGCTGGTGACCGCAAATCCCGGGTTCCAATTGGGAATAGAGAGAATGAAGTTGGAAAGTTAGCCCTGGCCTTTAATCAGATGGCAGAGAATGTCCAGGAGGCCGAAGATAAGTTACAGAAGAGCGAAATTAAATTTAAAACCCTGGTTACAAATAACGAAGAAATTGTTTTTATGATCGCAGAGGACGGAACATTTCTTCTCTCCGAGGGAAAAGGCTTGGCGGCACTTGGCTTGAAACCAGGAGAAGTTGTCGGAGAATCTGTTTTGGAACTTTATCAAGATTACCCTGATATGTTGGATGAAATGAGAAAGGTATTTAAGGGTGAGACAATAGCCTGTGAAGTAAATATCGGCGGCATTTATTTTAGAAATTGGTACACACCGCATAAAAACCATATTGGAGAAATTATTGGCTTATTGGGTTTATCTGTAAATATCACCGAGCGGGTGCAGGCGGAAGAAGAAAAGCGCCAGATGGAAGCCCATCTCCGCCAGCAACAGAAATTGGAATCGATCGGGACGCTCGCCAGTGGCATTGCTCACGAGATAAATAACCCGATCACGGGCGTTATGAACTATGCCCAACTCATTGGCCAGCGTCTTGAGCCAGAGCAGGAGCAACTCCGTGAGTATGCCGGTGAGATCAGGCATGAAACCGAGCGTGTTGCTGAAATCGTACGTAACCTGCTCGCCTTTGCACGAGAAGAAAAGAAAACGCACAACCCCGCCAGAATGGCCGACATTCTGAATGACACACTCTCTCTGATCCGCACGATCATTAAACGGGATCAAATTACATTGGAGGTCAATCTGCCAGATGACCTCCCCACGATCAAATGCCGCAGCCAGCAAATCCAACAAGTTTTAATGAATCTGCTCACCAACGCTCGTGATGCCCTCAACCAACGCTATCCGAAATATGACGCAGACAAGATCGTCACTGTGACGGTATACCCCTTTGAAGAAGATGGGCGAAAATGGTTACGCACGACAGTAGAAGACCACGGCGTGGGGATTCCTGCTGAAATCCGAGAGCGCATCTTCGATCCTTTTTACACCAGCAAGGATCGCGCCTTAAGCACAGGTTTGGGTCTCTCTATCAGTCTTGGTATCATTCAGGATCATCACGGCAAATTGACCTTTGAGAGCGAAGAAGGGAAAGGCACGCGTTTCTTTCTTGATCTACCGGTAGATAATAGTTGGGAGATATGATGAATGATGAGCAGGGAAGAATAAAGGTAATAGGATTTACGCGGACTTCAAATTCTATTACCAATGCTCTGCGTTGGTACTCAGGAAAAGTTGCAACGCAGAGCATTGCAACAAGGAGAATTAGTGTTTTATGTAAGCTCTGAATACGATAATAGCAGAGAGTGGAATTTACCTGAAAAATGAAATTCTGAGGAAAAAAATTATGATTAAAAATAATACTCAAAAACTATTCTATTTATTTCTGATTTGCACCTTGGCAACCTTTGCTGGCTGTACATCATCACCGTCACAACCTGCCGCTGATCCGGTCACGGTTAAATTGAGTTGGGAAGATAGTGTTCAATTCCTCGGGTTTTATGTGGCTGAAGATCAGGGATATTATGCTGACGAAAACTTGGACATCACCCTGATACCCCTGGCAGGAACCTTCGAAATGGATGAAACGCCCAAGATGATCTCCTCAGGGGAAATTGACTTTGGTGTTGGCGGTACGGCTTTAGTCCTTGCCCATCAAGACCTTCCCTTGACCATTGTTGCAGCCCTGTATCAATTTAGCCCTGGTGCTCTGTTTACCCGTGCTGAATCAGGTATTCAAACTCCCTCTGATCTGGCTGGCCACAGCGTGGCAATCAAAAGCGAGTCCTGGGAAACCTTGATTGATGGACTACTGGAATTTTCGGGGCTCACCCCTGATCAGATTACAAAAGTTGAGGCAGGTTTTGATATGACCCCCTTTTATGAGGGCGAGGTAGATGTTTGGGCAGGGTGGATCACCAACGAAGTTGTCGTTGCCCGTTTGCGGGGTCTGGATATTATTACACTGCCTCTTTATGAATATGGGATCAAGAATAATGACAATTTGATTTTCACCCGCCAGGAGATGGTTCGCGATCATCCCGATCTAGTGGAGCGCTTCTTACGAGCGACCCTGAAAGGTTGGGAGTGGGCGGTTGAAAACCCTGCCGCAGCAGTGGATATTTTTATCGAGCAATTTCCGGATGAGGCAGGTAGCCGAGATTTCCACCTGGGCTCCTTTGAAGCATCTGTTCCGCTAATCGTCCCTGGCGGTACGCTCCCGGGTTCACTGGATTGCCAGGCTGGACAATTTCGGGAAGAAATGCTTGATGAAGCCTTTTGCAATCACCTCATCCTGCAAAGGCTTCGGGATGGGGAATAACCTGTGAAAAAATACAGCTTTCGCCAACGCCAACAGCTCATTCTTTTCCTTTTGGCAGTGGTCTCTAGCACCATTTTTCTGGTGATATTCTTGCGCATGAGTCACTCTTATATCACCCAGCAGATGACGTCCCGAATGAACACCGTTGCTGAGTTAAAAATCAATCAGGTGGAGCAGTGGCTTGATCAGGGCCGTGAGGTAGCACAGTTGGTTTCCACCAGCCATAGCACCATAGAGCATATCCCTCCTCCTCTATACCTGCAAGATGAGGCATACACCACTGAAGAGGCAAAACTCCTCACCGAATTCAGGGCCATCGAAGCAGTTTACCCTTATATTAGCTCTATCTCCTTGCTGAGTGTGGATGAAGGAAAAATATTTTTTTCAAGTGACCCAAAGCTTTTTAATCGGGTTCGGAAAAACGAAGCTTATTTTCTGGCTGGGCAACAAGATGTCTATATGAGTCAGATCTTATATTCTGTTTCCAGCGAGGCTCCAATTCTCACCATTAGTGCTCCGGCTCGAGATGAAGAGGGTAAGTTGCTGGCGGTAGTAGTTGTTGAGATGGCTTTAGAGGATCTGGCTGCAACCATTAATCGCTCCATTGGGCTTGGAGAGACTGGAAAGGTATATCTGGTAGATGCTTATGGCTTTTACATCACACTCCCAACAAATATTCAGGGCAACCCTTTAAGCACAATTGCCAAAAGCGAGGGAATCAGGCATGCCTTGTCGGGTCTGAATGGCACAGATATTTATGCTAACCCTCAAGGGCTAAAAGTATTAGGATCTTATCATTGGTTGCCTGGTCCAGGGTTAGGTTTACTAGTGGAAATAGAGGAAGCTGAGCTCTATCAGCAGATCGAGCGAGCTTGGAGCGGGATCATTATCTTAATATTATCCATACTGATGCTATCCCTCGGAGCATCATACTGGCTTATTAAATGGTTGGTTGCGCCGCTGGAAAAAATCGCGGAAGTAGCTGGAGCAATACAAACCGGCGATTACGATATGCGGGCAGAGGTGGAGGGGCCAGATGAAATTATTCAATTGTCTGTGACATTTAATGAGATGGCAGATAGTGTCCAGTTATCGCATGATAAATTGGAGCAATTGGTTGATGAACGCACCCACGAACTTAGGGAGAGCGAGGAAAAAATACGCTCTATTTCAGAAAACTCATCAGATCTCATCATCTTGGTGGAGCAGGATTTGAAGATAAAATTTATTAATAGATCGATAAGGGGCTTAAAAACTGAAGATATGATCGGCACCAGTGTGATTGACCTCGCTCCGAATGATTTTCGAAAAGACACAAAAGATCAATTTCAAAAAGTATTTCGAACCGGGAAAACAACTAATTTCCAATCAGAATCTCAGACAGGAGAAGGAGAAATTCAGTACTTTGATGTTCGACTCTCTCCAATTATTCTGGATGGAAAACCTGTCTCAGTGATATCCAGTTCAAGTGATATCACCGAGCGGATGCGGGCCGAAGAAGAAAAACGACAAATGGAAATCCATCTGCGCCAGGGACAAAAACTCGAATCCATCGGCACACTGGCCAGCGGTGTGGCTCATGAGATAAATAATCCGATAATGGGTGCTATGAACTATGCCCAACTAATTAGCCAGCGCCTTGAGCCCGAGCAGAAGCAACTACGCGAATATGCCGGTGAGATCAGGTACGAAACCGAGCGTGTTGCAGAGATCGTACGTAACCTGCTCGCCTTTGCGCGAGAGGAAAAGAAAACGCACAGCCCTGCCAGAATGGACGACATTCTGAACCGCACACTCACGCTAATTCGCACAGTTATTAAACGGGATCAAATTAGATTGGAGGTCGATTTGCCGGATGACCTCCCCACAATCAAATGTCGCAGTCAGCAAATCCAACAAGTCTTGATGAATTTACTCACCAATGCCCGCGATGCCCTCAACGCACGCTACCCGGAATATGACCCTGACAAGATCGTCACTGTCATGGTGCGTTCCTTCGAAAAAGATGGGCAGGGTTGGTTGCGAACAACCGTCGAAGACCACGGTGTGGGTATTCCTGCTGAAATCCGAGAGCGCATCTTTGATCCTTTTTATACATCCAAAGACCGCGCCTTAAGCACAGGATTGGGTCTCTCTATCAGTCTTGGCATCATTCAGGATCACCACGGCAAATTGACCTTCGAGAGTGAAGAAGGGAAAGGCACGCGTTTCTTTCTTGATCTGCCCGTGGATAATGGATGGAACTCGGAAGATTAAACAGGAATCTCTAAGCTGATGGCCTATTTTAATCCACCCCCAAGGAGTGCAATATGAGAATTCGCTTTCGATTTCAATCCCTGTCAACCCAGATCACAATTCTGGTATTGGCGGTCTTGTTTGTTCTCACCCTAGTTATCGGGTCGATCGCCTACCAAATAGCCCGCAACACGATTGAAAGCCAAGGCGTTTCCAGCCTCGAAGCGCTGGCTTCTGCCCGACAACTTACCATCGAAGCCTATGTCAACGATCATCTGGAAAAGCTGGATGCCTTCGAACAGCCCGATCTGGAGATTGAGGTGGCAGAGCTATTAGCAGCAAGCGGCACAGAGCGCACCATCCAACATGATCTTCTGGTTGCTGATCTACAACGCAAACATCTGGTCGACCCACATATGGAATGGGCCGAGATCATTGACTTGGGTGGCGTTGTGATCGCTTCTACGATTCCTGCGCGGGAAAATATTCTCTATGCAGAAGATATGCCCGTTTTTGCTACCGGGCAAATCCGCCCTTATATTTCAGACCCTTTTATCGAAGCAGGTAGAATTTACCTTGAGCTCTCTCTACCATTGCATAATGCCGCCAACAGCACTGTTGGGGTACTGCTACTGCGCATAAATGCCAGGGATTTACTGACCATTACCGGTGAGTATTCTGGTCTCGGGGAAACCGGCGAAACCGTGTTGGGAACCCGCCGGGGAGATGAAATTTATTTTCTGACGCCCTTGCGTTTTGACCCCAATCTGAGTGATATCGCCCCTGCCCCAACGGACGGAGAGCGCGCCAAGCCCATGATCCATGCCACCTCCGGGCAATCAGGCGTTACCAGTGCCCCGGATTATCGAGGCGTGCAAGTTATCGCCGCGTACCGCCCAATTCAAGTTACCGGCTGGGGCGTTGTGGTCAAACAGGATGAGGCAGAAATCTTTGCCGGTGCCGCCCAGATCCGCTCAAGCTTGATCGTGGGACTGGCGATTGCCTTGCTGGTGGGGAGCGTCATCATTATCCCTTTGACGCGCGCTTTTGTGCAGCCCCTCACTGAACTGGAGCAAGCCACTCGCAAGGTCGCCTCTGGAGACCTAACCACCCATGTTCCGGTCAGCCAGTTGAATGAAGTGGGGCAGGTAGCAGAAGCCTTCAACGCCATGGTCGCACAGCTTGCATTGGCGCGCGACGACTTGACCCAAAGCAACCAGGAACTTTCTTCCTTTGCCTATGTAGTATCACACGATCTCAAAACACCTTTGCGGGGGATCGCCAGCCTTTCTGAGTGGTTGGTAGAAGACCTGGAGGGTAAACTGGAAAGTGAACAGATTGAGCAGCTGGGCCTGCTGCTCGAGCGAGTGCAACGCATGGACGCTTTGATCAATGGATTACTGGATTACTCGCGCGTTGGCCGTGTGCGCAACCCAGAAATTGCCGTTGATGTGGATACTTTATTGGTGCGGGTTATCGATACCATCTCCCCGTCTGAAAAGATCCAGATCTGCGTAACGACAAAAATGCCCCGGCTCAAAACGGACGAGCTTCATCTGATCCAGGTCTTCCAAAATTTAATCAGCAATGCGGTCAGCCATCACCCCGGGCGACAGGGGATTATCGAAATTTCCAGCCGCGACGAGGGTGATTTTTGGGAGTTCGCAGTACACGATGACGGCGCGGGTATCGAAGCGCGCCACCATGAACGCATTTTCCAGATGTTCCAATCCCTGCAAACAAACAAGGATGTCGATAGCACCGGCATCGGTCTGGCACTGGTGCGCAAGATCGTCGAGGAGCATGGCGGCAGCGTATGGGTTGAATCACAAGGGTTACCCGGCCAGGGATCCATATTCCGTTTTACCTGGCCGAAGACAATATAGGAGCTTTTCATGAAACCACAAAACAGTATTTTATTGATCGAAGATGACGCGGTTGACGTGATGTCGGTACGGCGGGCATTTAAGAAGAATAATGTCACCAATCCCCTTTATGTGGTGGGAGATGGGGAAGAGGGCCTGGCGTATTTGCGGCATGAAGGCAAATTTACAGAGCCAGGCTCTTCACCCCGCCCGAGCCTGATTCTGCTAGATCTCAATATGCCGCGCATGGGCGGGTTGGAAATGTTAGCGATTATCAAAAGTGATCCAGACTTATTTCATATTCCGGTTGTGATCTTAACTACATCTGATAGCAATTCTGACATCCAGCAAAGCTATCAAAATGGCGTAGCTGGATACCTGCTCAAACCAGTAACTTTTGATAAATTTGCGCAAGCGATCGAGATCTTCGATTTATATTGGACCATGAGCGAAATGCCTTGAGCATAAGAAAAGCTGGCTTCGGAAACCCCAAACGTGATTTCTAAAAGGATGAACCGATGAGTGAAAAACGAAAGATTTCTATTCTACTGGTCGAAGATGACGCCCTGGATCGTATGGCAGTGGAACGTAGTTTCAAGGCAGAGAATTTGCCCTATTTCCTTGAATTTGCCGAAACGATCGCTACCGCGGAAAAACGGCTAGCCCAGGGCGGCATTGACCTGGTGCTTCTTGATCAAGGCTTGCCCGATGGCACCGGGCTGGAGATCCAGAAGCAGTTAGAGGGCACTCCGAGTGTCTTTTTGACTGGCTCAGGGGATACCAGCATAGCGATTCAGGCCATGAAGGCTGGTGCTTACGATTATCTGATCAAGGATATCGACCGTGATTATCTGTTGATATTACCCATCACCATTGAAAAAGCGCTGGAACGCAAGCACGATGCAGATGAGCTGGATCGATATCGATTGCACCTAGAAGAGGAAGTAGAACAGCGTACAGTTGAATTGCGCGAGGCAAACAAGCTGCTTAACATTGAAATCTCCGAGCGGGCGCAGGCGGAGGATGAGAACAAATTCAATGCAGAGCGCTTCATAAGATGGAAGGCCTCCAACTTTATCGGCATAATACAATCTACTGCCAAGGGAAGTATCGACGATGCCAACAATACTCTATTGGCAATGCTGGGTTATTCAAGGAAAGACTTGCTTGACGGAAATCTGGATTGGACCAAGCTAACTCCCCCAGAGTTTTTGCATCTTGATCAGGAAGCAATGGAAGAAGCTGCGGAAAAAGGCTTTTGGACACTTTTTGAAAAAGAATATTTTCATAAGGATGGCCACCGCGTACCGATAATTATTGGTGGATCAATATTCAAAGAAACCCCTGATGAATATATTGTATTTATTGTTGACCTCACCGAGCAAAAGCGGGTAGAAGAAGAAAAACGCCAAATGGAAGCCCATCTCCGCCAAGAACAAAAACTGGAATCAATCGGAACACTCGCCAGTGGAGTTGCTCACGAGATAAATAACCCGATCACGGGCATTATGAACTACGCCCAACTAATTGAGCAGCGGCTTGAGCCAGAACAGGAGCAACTCAGAGAATATGCGGGTGAGATCAGGCATGAAACCGAGCGTGTTGCAGAAATAGTACGCAACCTGCTCGCCTTTGCACGGCAGGAACATCAAGCTCACAGTCCTGCCAGAATGATTGACATTATGGATGGCACACTCTCTCTGATTCGCACGATCATTAAACGCGATCAAATTACGCTAAATGTGGAGGTGCCCGACGACCTTCCCCAAATCAAATGCCGTACTCAGCAAATCCAACAGGTTTTGATGAATCTGCTCACCAATGCTCGCGATGCCCTCAACAAACGCTATCCAAAATATGACCCCGACAAGATCGCCACCGTGACGGTACACCCCTTTGAAGAAGATGGGCGAAGATGGCTACGCACGACCGTTGAAGATCATGGCTCAGGCATCCCCGCTGAAATCCGAGAGCGTATCTTCGATCCCTTTTATACATCCAAAGACCGCGCCTTAAGCACTGGGTTAGGTCTCTCTATCAGCCTCGGAATCGTTCAGGATCATCACGGAAAATTGACTTTCGAGAGTGAAGAAGAGGAAGGCACGCGTTTTTATCTTGATTTGCCGGTGGATAATGATTGGGATTTGGATAAATCAAATAAGCAAAGATGACCGACAAATTAAAGCTGATTTGAAACAAGTCGCGAAAGACCTACTGCAGAAGGAATTATCTGGAATACCAAATAATATTCTAACCTTGGGAGAGCCACTATGCTGAAGAAAATCCAGCTTCTCAAACATTTTTTCACCAGACCTCGCAGAGTTGCCCTTGGTGCAGCACTGGTGGTTTTATTGTTGGGCTTGGGTTTTGGTTGGCAGTTTTCCAGTCAATATCGGGCAGAACTTTTGGCTGAAAAACGCCAGACAGCCATGGATCAATTGACATGTTTGCCCTCAAAGGTTAATGGACAAATATAGCGAAATATTAATGGAGGCTTTTTAGCCAAGCTGGAGTTAGAACTATCAAGGAGAACCCCATGGCTAAGAAGAAAGCAAGTGCAGAATCAACAGT
>Ga0233431_1003132_pt1 | contig 20716 bp, 16 predicted proteins | sample SI_118_April2016_FD_179867 | JGI IMG/M metagenome (GOLD analysis project Ga0233431, IMG submission 179867) | Seawater microbial communities from Saanich Inlet, British Columbia, Canada - SI_118_April2016_200_MG | ecosystem: Environmental > Aquatic > Marine > Inlet | place: Canada: British... | reverse complement strand
AACATTGAAAACACCAAAAATCACACGAAATCAGCATAAAAAGAACTGTTTTCCTCAAATTAAAAATTTTTTAGTTAATTTGTTCAAAATTCCTTTAGATCGAAACAGTCCGTTAATGCCATCTCCTACCATTGCGACTATCATTTTTTGTTCTTGTAATTTCTTTATCTCTTCTGCTTTATCTTTTGGCAAGACTTCTGATAATACAATGTCTATACCGGCTAATTTTCCTATAGCGTCTCCCGTTCTTTTATTATCACCGGTTATCATGATTACTTTTTTTTGCATATTTTTTAATTTTTCAACAGCTTCTTTAGAAGAGTCTTTAAGAGTGTCCAGCACTGCGATTATGCCTATTAATTTATTATCTTGAGCTACAAACATCACAGTTTTACCTTCATCTTGAAGTCTTTCAAAATCTTTGATACCTGAAGAAAGATCAACTTTTTTTTCTTCCATCAATTTTTTATTTCCTAATAAAATATATGAATTATCAATCTTAGCTTCGACGCCTTTACCTATTAAAGCTTCAAAATTTTCAATATTTTTCAACTGCAGATTTTTTTCTTTTGCTTTTTTTATTAGAGGCTCTCCTAATGGATGTTCTGATGATTTTTCAATTGATGCGGTAAGAAGAAGAATTTCTTCTTCTTCTTTTTCATAGGCTATTATATCGGTTAATTCAGGTTCTCCTTTAGTTAAAGTCCCTGTTTTATCAAATACTACAGCATTTATATCACCTGCTATCTGCAAAGCTTCAGCACTTTTTATTAAAATGCCATTCTCTGCACCAAGTCCTGTGCCTACCATGACAGCAGTTGGAGTAGCTAATCCAAGAGCACATGGGCAAGCAATAATCAATACTGTAATAGCGATTGTTAAAGAAAAAATAAAAGTTTCACCTACAAGTAGCCAAATAATAAAAGAAGTTATAGCAATAATAAGTACAGAAGGAACAAAATATGCCGATATCTTATCGGCTAATCTTTGAATAGGGGCCTTAGACCCTTGAGCATTCTGTACTAATTTAATGATTTGAGCAAGAGCTGTATTTTCACCGATCTTTTCTGCGCGGAACTTAAAGGTTCCTGTTTTGTTTATTGTAGCGCCAATAACTTTGCTTCCCTGTCTTTTTTCAATAGGAATGCTTTCTCCGGTAATCATTGACTCATCCACACTAGAAGAACCTTCTATAATTGTGCCGTCAACAGGTATTTGACTGCCGGGTTTAACTACAACAATGTCTTCTACAGAGACTTCTTTTATAGGGATTTCTTTTTCCTCTTCGTCTCTAAAGATAACAGCTGTTTTAGGAGCTATTTCCATTAGTTTTTTTATAGCTTCAGAAGTTTTGCCTTTAGCAATGGACTCTAGTAATTTTCCCAATAAAATAAAAGCTATCAAAAAGCCTGCTATTTCATAATATAGATCATTTGTTGAAAAGTTTTGATTACCTGCCCAAACAGCAATTGTTGCATATAAGCTGTATGTGTAAGCAGCACCTACACCTAATGCAACCAAAGTGTCCATATTGGCCTTTTTAGTTTTAATTACTGATATAAATCCCCTTGTAAAGAACTGATAGCCTACAAACATGATAGGAGTAGCTAATAGAAATTGTATTATGCTCATATTTTTTATAATAAATGAGGCAATAGGTAATTTAAATCCCGTAGCCATTGCTAAATACATAAGAGGTGTTGCTAAAACGATTGAAATTATAAATTTAATTTTGAGGGAATTGATTTCTTTTGTTCTGGCTACCTTTTCAGCATCAACGACGCCTTCATTTTCTTCTATAGGTGTATAACCTACCGCTTTTATGGCTTTTTTTATATTTTCAGAATTTAATATAGAGCTGTCATATTGGATTTCAGCTTTTTGATTGACATTAAGTTTTTGTTTTAAAATTCCTTTTAAACTTTTTAAAACACCTTCAACAGTGGCTAAACAATGAGGATTGTCCATTCCTACAATTCTAAGAGATAAAATCCTTATGTTATCTTGATGTTTGTTAAGCATAAATAAACCACCTTTTAACAGAAAATTTAGATATAAAAAACAATTCTTATATCTGTTATTTCATTTGTTTTTTGGCATCATTTTATAATTTTGCATGCTTATTCTATAAAGTGTGCTGCTAGAATATAACCAACAATTTTAAGTTTAGGGGAAGTGTTTTTCTTTAGAACTATTAATACAAAAAACTCACTACAAAAAGTAATAAAGCTATAATAATTGATAATCCATAATACATATAAAAAACATTTTCGATCTAATGATCCATTTTACTATCTATTACAGAATAAACATTATTTTAATCAAGTGATTATTTCAATTTTGATATTTAATCTTTTGCACAAGGGGGAGACTATCAATGAGTTATCAAATAAAAAAAACTTACCTTAAGTTGGAATAAGTTTAGAGTTATATGTTTGGCTCAAGTAACTTTAGGATTTCAATCGAAATCTAAGTGTGGTTCAAATTACAAAAAAATACAATGTTTTCTAAGATCCTTTGACTTTAGTCACGGGAGAAAATTTACTATATTTTTAGATACGGCATAGAAGTTTTTAGAAAAGCTGCAATCGAAAAAAAACTTTTTTGTCTTATACAAAGAGTCGTTACTGAAGAAAATCAATAAACATCTTTAACATATCTTTTTTCTTTTCTAAGATTAGATAAATATCTTTGTGCATCGCTATATGAAATGTTGTCTTCTTTTGAAATAACAAGAATTAAAGCTTTTTCAACTTCTTTTGCCATTGAACTGGCTCCACATATAAAAATGAAAGAACCTTCTTTAATCCACTGCCATAGTTCTTTACTGTTTTCTAATATTTTATGTTGTACATAAATTTTTTCTTTCTGATCTCTAGAAAAAGCAGTGTTGAGTTTTAAAAATTTGGTTTTTGTTAATTTTGTTATAAAATCTTCGAAATAAAAATCTGTTGATCTATTACATTCACCAAAAAAAAGCCAGTTTTTTCCATTAGCATTTATAGCTAACCTATCATGTAGAAATGACCTGAAAGGTGCTATGCCTGTGCCAGGTCCTATCATTATAATTGGAACGTTCGGATCTTGTGGAAGAGTGAAATATTTTGAATTATGAATATAAATAGGTATTTGTGTCTCATTTTCTTTTGCACGTGAGCAAAGAAAATGGGATGTAACGCCTTTTCTTTCATCGTTATTACTAAAATAAGTAACTTCTACTACAATAATATGAATTTCATTTGGGTTGTCTTTTTGCGATGAAGCTATTGAGTAAAAACGATATGACAGGGGAATCAATTCGTTACATATACTTTGAAGCGATGTGGTATAGTGAAAGTCTTTAAAAATATCCCACAGTTCACATTGGGTTAAAGAGTTTACATCTTCTAGTAAAGGCTTTAATTTAGGGTTTTCTTTTGATAAAATATGTAGAAGTGAAAGAGGAATTTTTCTTATATCAATTTTTTTTGTTAAAAAATCTTTTAACGACATTTTTACTTTTGATCTAGGATCTATAATAAGGTTATCTTCTTTTGATCTTAAAGCTTGGATGGTCTTTTTAACTAAGACAGGACAATTTTCAGGTAAAATAGCTACACTATCGCCGGTTTTATAGACGATATTAGATCCTGTAATATTCAATACTATATGATACGTGTTTTTTACAGAGCCTTTTTTGCTTATCAGGTCTCTTCTTATGATCTTTGTTAAAAATGGATTTTTTATATTGTACTTTTTCATATTTAAAAATTTTATGGACTAAGTTTTTTAAAAATAATAATATTAAAATTTAAAAAGAATATAATAACTTGGAGAAGGTTCATGAGAATTTGTTTGTTATGCTTGATTGCAGTTAGTCTTTATAGTTGTTCTCTTAATGAAGAAAATCAACGCAGTTATATTATTTCGCAGTCACAAGTAGAAGATATTACAGATGAAACTATCAATAATGAAGTAGAGTAGTTTTTTTTATTCTCCTTGTTAATATTTAAGCTAAGTTATTTATAATATCTTGGCTATCCCAATTTTTTTTAAATGCATCTAATTTTTTATTAGAGATTCCTCCTAGAAATTCGATGGTGTTTAAAAATCTAGCTCTTGTTCTTTCTTTTCCAAGAATTTCTGTTGCTTGGAAAAATGGAGGTCCAAATTTTTTACCCATGATACTAGCGAATAGTATTGGCATAACAATTTTTCTATGATTAAGGTTTAGTTTTGTAGCTACTAAATGAGATGATTCTTCTAAGGATTTAGCTGACCAATCTTGTTTTTTTTCCAAATCAAAAATCATACCTTGAAGAATATACTTTGGTATATCAGTAGAAATGTTTTTAGGCCTTAATAGTTCTTCTGAGTAATTGATATTATTAATAAATAAAAAATCACAAAGTTCCATGAACTCGCCAAATGTTTTAATTCTTGTATGGACAAGAGGCATAAGCTTTTTTAAGAAAGTATCATTGAAAGCCCAGTTTTTTAAATCTTGTAAAAGCTGATCTTCTGATAATTTATTAATAATATATTTTTGGTTAAGCCATTCTAATTTTTTAATATCAAAAACAGCTCCGGATACTCCAAAACGGGAGGTGTCGAATTCTTTTATTATGTCTTCTAAAGAATATATCTCTCTGTCTTCGGGCATGCTATATCCCATCAATGTCAAAAAGTTGACCATGGCCTCAGGTAAAAAACCACTATCTCTATAGAAAAAAACAGAAGTTGGATTTTTTCTTTTTGAAAGTTTTTTACCTCCTGGAGATAGCAAAAGAGGCATATGCATGAAAACAGGTGGTGTCCATCCAAAAGATTCATACAAAAGAATATGTTTCGGGGTAGAGCTAATCCATTCGTCTCCTCTTATTACATGAGATATTTTCATGAGATAATCATCTACTACATTTGCTAAATGATATGTAGGAAAGCCGTCCGATTTTAAAAGAATTTGATCATCTACATCGGCCCATGGAGTTGTAATCTGTCCTTTTATTTTATCATCAAATACACATTCTCCGGTAAGAGGAACTTTTAATCTGATTACAAATGTTTGTCCTGATTTTTCTCTTTGCTTTATTTCTTCAGGGCTTAAGTTTCTGTATCTTCTGTCGTAACCTATTTTTTTTCCTGTTACACTAGCTAATTCTCTCATTTCTTTTAGTTCTTCAGGAGTTGCGAAACATTTATAAGCTTTACCTTTTTCTATTAGTTGATAGGCATATTTTTTATATATTTCTAATCTCTCAGACTGTCTGTATGGACCATATTCTCCACCAATATCGGGACCTTCATCCCAATTGATGTTTCCCCATTTTAATGCTTTAAAGATATTTTTTTCGAATTGAGAAAGGCTTCTAGTTTGATCAGTATCTTCTATACGTAGTAAAAATTTTCCTTTATGATGTTTAGCAAAAATTAAATTAAAAATAGCTATATATAATGTTCCAAGATGAGGATCGCCTGTTGGTGATGGCGCTATACGGGTTCTAACTTCCATTGTTTATTTACCTTTATCTAAAATTTAATGAATATTTTCTCTTTTAAGATTTTAAATTTCAATCGAAATGCTTATCATCCATTGAGGTTAAATATATTAAGTCTTTTATAATGTTAAAAGTTTCAACTAATTGCAAATCACTTTGACCAAACAATTCTATTGAAGCACTTTCATAATGTTTCTTTTTAAGTTCTTCTAAAAAGTTTTGATAATTTTTATTATTTAAAATTCTTTTTTTTGTGTTGTTATTTAATGTTTCAAGATACTGAGTATAAGTACTAATGATTGTCTGTATATTATTCTTATATATTAGACTTAATTTTTTTCTATGCATTTGAGGTATGTCTGATAAATTATCATCAAAATTAGGATCAATTTGATCATTCTCTAAAGGGTATTTAGTGAATTTTTCTCCTATTTCAATATCAGAGAGAATTCCAGGGACTTCTATATCTGATTTCACACCAACCAGCTGGGGGCTTTTCCCTGAAACAGTATAATATTTACCTCTGGTAATTTTATATTCACCTTTTGGATTTACCTTGGCATTAGGTGTCGGATCTAAAGTGAACGTTTGAAAAGAACCTTTTCCGTAAGTGTGATGATCTCCCACAACAATAGCTCTACCATAGTCTTGCAAAGCTTGCGCTACTATTTCAGAAGCAGAAGCAGAAGCTTTATTAACTAGTACTACTAAAGGTCCATCCCAAATAGTTTTGCCATCGGTGTTCCTTAAATATTGTAGATGATTGGTATTGTCTTTTATACCAACTACGACACCTTTAGTAATAAATAAACCGGAAACAGCAACAGCTTGAGGGAGAAGTCCTCCTGTATTGCCTCTTAAGTCTAAAACAATGCCTTTTATCTTATGTTCGTTCTTTAACTTATCCAGTGCTTTTTTTATATCTTGAGCTGACGATGTGTTGTTATCTTGATAAAAAGAATAAAGACGGATATGCGCTATAACTCCTTCTCCATAAGGTTCATAAGAAGACTCTATTCTAGAATCTTCTAAAACCACTTCATCTCTTACGATTTCTATATTTACTTTTTCTGTAGTATTATCTTGTGTGTTCCTAAGTATGGTAAGTTGTACTTTAGTACCTTTTTCTCCTCTTATATATTCAACAGCTTCGGCCATATCCATTCCAATAATAGGTTGATTATTAACAGCTATAATCCTATCGTTAATCTTTATTTTACCATTCTTATCAGAAGGACCGCCTTCTATAATTCTCATTATTTGCAGTCCATGTAAAGAGTCTTTTAATTGAACTCCTATTCCAAACAGTCTTTGCTGAACCTGTATCATAAATTGAGAAGCTTCACTAGGAGTGAAGTAGTTAGTGTGACTGTCTAATGCTGTAGCTATGGATTTTAGCAAGTAAGTATTAACTAAAATATCATTATCATTAGAAAATGTATTTAGTATTTCTGTTTCGTTGTTTAATCTTCTTTTTTTAGTTAATTGCAAGATTTCTTCTTTTGATTCGTCCGGTAGCTTGTTAGCGGTTTCTATTATCATCGCTTTGAGTTTTAGTAGCTTAGAAATAAGTTCTTCTGTGGTAACTGTCCATTTTTCTTCTGTAATATCTTTAACATCAACGTTTTGAGGTAGTTCGCTTGCTTCTATTTTTCTTTCTAATTCATTTCTTCTTTCAATAGCTTCGATCATTTTAGAGTGAATTTTTTTAAATTCTATGAAATCGCCTTGTTTTAAACCTTCTTGAATTTTTTTTAATAAATTATCTGTTGGGTTAATCCATATTTCAACATCTTCATATAAAAAATAGGTTTTTAAAGGATCTAACTCTTCAATAAAGTTTGTAAGTATTCTTTTGGATATTTCAGGTGTTAAGGCTTTGTGGGTTGCGTGAGATTTTAGGATTTCTTCTGTTTTTGTTTTCACGTCGGAGGGTGTTAACTCTGGCAATTTCGCTTCGACTACAGATATACATAAGATGAATAGAATTAGTAACTTACGCAACATATAATAACCTCATTTTTAATTTTTTCAGTATAACAAATTTAAATCTTTTGAATCTATTAAAAAGAAGAAGCTAATTAATTGAATATAACTAGTTTAAAAAAATTAAGTTTTATTAAAGACTATATTAATTCCTAATAAAGAAAAACCTTGATTACAATTCTTTTTTTTTGTAATAATATTTACTTAATACAGTAGAAAAAGTTTTAATTATTATAATTAACTATTTTAAAAAATTAATATTACAGTTTGAAAGTAAGAAGTTTAAGAAAAAATATAAAAAACCACTATAAGGAGGAAAACCTGTGATGGAAAATGAAAACAGTTGGTTTTCTGATGGAGAGGAAAAATTATCTATTGAGGTAACTCCCTCAGAACCTGCGAGGAAAGGGGTAGTTTCTATAACTGAAGCTGCTAGAATCAATAATGTTACGAGACAGGCTATTTATGTAGCTATTAAGCAAAATAAGCTTAGAGCTAGCAAAGAATCTACTCGTTGGACTATTCGTTTAGAAGATTTAGAAGAATACAGAAAAAATAAGTATTCTAGAACTAAATCTGTTTATGACGGAGAGCTTTTATTTGACAACGAAAAGGGTTGGTTTTCAATCAATCAAGTTGCAAAAATGTTAAATGTACCTGCTCAGAAAATCTATTATGCTACACGTGTAGGATTACTTAGAGCTGAGAGAAGAGGTGCTGCTTGGATTGTAAATCTTGATGAAGTTAAACAATACCAAGAAAACTATCTAAATAAAAGAGCTGAAGAAAATTTCATAGGCTAATTATTTAGGATAGATTATTTCTTATAGTGGGGTAAAAAATTAAACTGCTCAAATATTTGAGCAGTTTTTTTATGTTTTAAAATCGTATCTAATTTTAAGGATTTAATATCTGAGATATCTATTTTTATGAGATGTTTTGGGGTGCGACAAGATCTATTAAATAATTTGAAAATCTTTAATTTGCAATTGAATGCTACTTTTATTTAAAAATACGTTGATATGAGGGGTGAAGGCAATTCTAAAATTAATATTTTTCCTTCTTAAAACATTTTTTTTATGAGCCATTCCAAATCCAATCCCTTCTAACATTCGATCATTTTGTTCCAGATACATCTTCAGATGAGATCTGCCAACTATTTTAGGAGGCCAGGTTTGTTTTGCATCTGAATAAAGTATTGGAGGATGGTTTTCATTACCAAAAGGCTCTAATAAACTTAAAGATTCCATGAAATCAAAAGTCAGATCATCGAAATTTATAGCAGCGTCCAAATACAATTTAGCTATTACATCTTGATCGCTTAAGGTGCTGTTAGCTATTGAAATAAAATTTTGCTTAAGTGTAGGGACATCTTCTTCCTTTATTGTTAACCCAGCTGCAAAATCATGTCCTCCAAAGTTTAATAAGATATTTTCATTCGCTTTTAAAACAGGAAGCAGGGGGAATTCAGGAATAGTTCTGATAGATCCTTTGCCGATACCGTTTTCTAAAGCTATTAACATTGTTGGTCTGTTGTATAGTTTTGCAATCCTTGCTGTAATAATAGGTATTATTCCGGGGTGCCATTTATCAGAATATAAAACAATAGCTTTGTTTTTTAATAAAGCTCGATGGTTTTTTAAATGAAAATCGATATCATCAGCAGCATATTTTTCTATTTTTTGTCGTTCAATATTGTAAATATTAAGTTCTTCTGCAAGTTTGGCTGCTTCAGCTTCATTTTTTATTAAAAGAAGCTCAACTCCTTTTTGAGGATCAGCTATTCTTCCTAAACTGTTTAATCTAGGAGCTATTTTTGAAGCTATATCGATAGGGGAGAGTTTACTTACGTTTAACTCTAAGTAGTCGAATAATTGGGAAAGACCTATTCTTTTAGTTTTTCTAAGTTGTTTCAGTCCATATTGTACTAAAATTCTATTTTCATCTAAAAGAGCTCCCATATCTGAGATGGTTCCAAGAGCTACTAGATCTAGATAACTTTTTAAATCTATTGTTTTTGAATTTATTTGTCCTGTTTCTGTTAAATAATTGGTAATGCCATGAGCTAATTTAAAAGCAACCCCAACTCCTGTAATATCCCTGTTAGGATAAGTGCTGTTAACGAGTTTAGGGTTTAGCGTTGCTATACAATGGGGAATTTTTGAAGTTGGTTCATGATGGTCGGTTACGATTACGTCAACATTATGTTTTATAACATCTTCAATTTCTTTAGCTGCGGTTATTCCGCAATCAACGGTGATTAATAAAGAGCATTTATTTGATAATGCATATTCTAATGCATCGCTAATAATGCCTTTTTTTTGGATGTTGTTGTTAGGGATGAAAAAAAAGACAGTAGCTCCTATTTTTCTTAAAAATTCGGTCAAAAGAGCTGTGGCTGTCATTCCATCTACATCATTGTCACCGTAGATTAAAATGTTTTCTTTGTTTTTTAAGGCTTTAACTACTCTGTCGATAGCTAAATTCATTTCTAAGAATAAATCAGGAGAATAGAGATTAGGTAACTTTGCATAAAGATATTTATTAATCTTTTCCAAAGTTGTAAATCCTCTAGAAATAAGAATTTGTGCCGTTACAGGATGTATATTAAATTCTTGGATTATTTCGTTTATCCACTCTGTATTTTCTTTGGGGTATATCCATAACGGCTCATCATATCTGAGCGGCTCCTGCATTTTAAATTTATCCTCTTTAAATAGAAATTATGTAATTTTTTGATATAATTAGAAAGCTTTTTAATAAAATAACTTCCATCTTCATAGCGAAAATGGAAGTTACTTTTGAAGGTTATTGTTTTGCAGAAATTTTTTGTTGTTTTTTGAGTTCATATTTATGGAAAAACAACATGAGTGGGGATGCAATAAAGAGTGACGATAATGTTCCGAAAATCACTCCAATTGTCATCACTAAAGCAAAACTAAAAATTGTAGAACCACCTAATGCCACTAAAGCTGTTAGTGCTAATAATGTTGTTAGGGATGTTATTGTTGTTCTACTTAAAGTTGTATTAAGAGCTTCGTTAACAATGTCTCTATAAGTAGATTTTCTTTTTTGTTTTAAGTCTTCTCTTATTCTATCAAAAATGATGATGGTATCATTTAATGAATAACCAATTATTGTCATTAAAGCTGCTATTGTATGAAGATCTATTTGTATTGGCAATTTTAAGGCATTTAATAATGCTATTGTTGCCAATGAAATAATCACGTCGTGTATTAGACAAAGCATTGCAGAAAATGCAAACTTAAATTCGAATCTGATAGTAATATATATAAGGATACATAATAGAGCTAAAGATAGACCTATTATAGCGTTATTTCTCATACTATCGGACATTTGACCGCTCATTGCAGTCCAATTGCTGTCTAATGTTTTTAATGTTTTAGGTGACATTTTGATATTAGATTCTTCTAACGCTTTTACTATCCAGTTGATTCGAGGGTTACTTTCGTATTTATAAGTTCCGACATTATCAACTTCAATTGGCATGTTATAAAAAGGATGGCCTTCTTTTTCCATTATAGTTCCTAGCATTATTTTTAAATGATTGCTAGGGTTTAATTCTCTTGTTTGGAAATCTTGAGCTGCAGCTCCTTTTTTCACCAATGCTTGTTCTACTAGTTGTCTATAATTATTACCCTCTATAGGTTCTACTTCTAAAGATATTGTAAAACCTCCTGTAAAATCTAATCCAAAAATATTTTTTGGATTTAAACTAAAGGTGACAATACCAGCTACTATAATAATAGCTGAGAAAGTAATAACGTATTTAGCTTTGCTTAAAAAATTGAAAGTAGTTGATTTGATAAGATTAGACATTTTCAATTCTTTATGTTTTGGATTTTGAACCCATTTGCTAAAGAAAAATCTTGTCATGAAAAGAGATGAGAACATTGAAGAAATAATACCAATAATCAATGTAACAGCAAAACCTTTGATAGGACCTGCATCAAAATGTAGTAAGATTAATGCAGCAATAATTGTGGTTACGTTAGAGTCTAAAATAGCAGTAAATGCTTTTTTGTACCCCGTATGTAAAGCTGACGTTAATCGTTTTGAGATTGCAAATTCTTCTTTGATCCTTTCAAATACTAATACGTTGGCATCTACAGCCATACCTACTGTTAAGATTACACCTGCAATACCTGCTAATGTAAGAGTAGCTTGCATGTTTTGAAGTGTTGCCCACATTATTATTAAGTTAAATAATACTGCTATTGATGCAACTATTCCAGCAAATCTATAGTATGATACCATTGCTGATACAACAAGTAAAAGTGATACTATTGTAGCGGCAATTCCTTTTACTTTTTCTTGATGTCCTAGTTCTGGACTTACATTTTTTTCAGATAGTATTTTAGGAGTGAAAGTTAAAGATCCAGCTTTTAAGTCAGACACTAATTGATTGATTTCTCTTAAAGAGAAACTTCCTTCTATCATAGCGCTTTCTCTTAAAGGAACTCTTAACGCAGGAGAACTAATAATAGATCCGTTTAGTATAACAGCCATTCTCCATCCTTGTCCGTTTCCGTATCTTTCTAAGTGTGTTCCTGTGATTTTCTCTTGGGAAAACTTTGAAGACCATGCATATAGATCTTCTCTAGGATTTATTTTCATTCCTTCATTATTTTTTGCAGAACCGGTGATTTCAAAACTCAAATAATTACCTCTTGAAGGATCGTAAGAAGAACGGATGTTTGTTAGGTTAGATCCTTCTAAAGCATAATTATTAAATACAATAATTAAAGGATGAGTTTGTCCTTGCCAATTTTTATAATCAGATCCTCTGAAAATAGCGATTTTTGATAAAGAATCGTTAAATACGCTAGAAATCTGACCATCAAAAGGAGAAGAGAATCTCAATCCATTATCATATAATATTTTTGCAGCTTCAGTTCTGGGTTTTACTATATCTCCAGATAAAGAGTCTCCATAAAGATGTTTCCATGCAATTAAATTAATGCTGTCAATATCTTTTCTATTTGTAACCAAAGCTTCATTCCATATGTCTTGTAAGAACTTATTGATATGGTCAGAAAGATCTCTATTATGAGGAGTGAATTTCTCATTTACTATATTAAAATACATAGTAGAAGCTTTGACAAGTTCAGATGCAGATAATCCTTGTGAACCTGGGAAATCTAAAACTATATTAGATCCTTGTGTTCTGATAGTTACTTCAGATACTCCCATTTTATTGACGCGATTGTATAGTTCATTTACCCCTTGCTTAAGATCTGCTTCATTAGAAACTATCTTGTTACTTTTATCTCTAAGTTCTATTTGAACTGTTTTTCCTCCAGATAAATCTAATCCCCAATGCAATATTTTCCTGTCATCTCCTCTGAAATATTTTTTAGAAGATAATAATAAATTGCTAAGTAAAGGATTTTTAGTAGGGGCTGGAACATCAAATTTATTTTCGGAATTTAGACTTACTTTTTGTGTATTATAGTCATCTTTCCATTTTAAAAGATCTTCTTGGATAGAATTGTCTATCTGATTTTCTGTTAAAATTCTTTGTTCAAGATTTGTAAATTCTAAGGTAGCAAATTTTTTAGAGCCATTCGTTTGAAAATTTTCTCTTGAAGCTTTGAGAATAGACTGATAATAATTGGAATTTTCAAAAATGAAATCATTTGAAAATTCTGATTGTAATTTTAAAGAAGATCCGGAAAAACCCAAGAAACCGTATTGCCTTAATAAGGCATTTAGATTTTTAAAATCATCAAGAAGTGTTTGACCCATTTCCGAATTACTATGCGTTTGATATTTTTGCATAATTCTCTCAAGGCCTTTAGCTATGACATAAATAGAATTGTCATGCATTCCTACAGGTGCTACTGATGAGTGTATAGCAGGAATAAAGATAACTAAGCATAACTGTTTTTGAGAGGATGGTAAAGACAAGTAAGTTTCGTAATCATAAATAGGGAAGTTGTCTTTTTGCATTTCAGGATGAGATGGATTCCAATCCTTTTCTAGTGTAGTTTTAATTTGATTAGCTTGAACTTTTGCAATTTCAGTGAGTTTTAAAGTTAAAACACTTTTACTGTTTGTAAGGGCATTTAGATTAACAACGTATGCTTGACCTTGAACAGAAATTTTTTCTTCTGTTTTCTTACTTATTTTAGCTATTTCATTGATAATCATTTGCTCTACGAGATGTTTATTTTCTGCAGATGTTTTTGAAAGATAATTTAAAACATCATCATGCATAAAAAACGAAACTTTATCGTTCATCCAGTCTATTGTAATTTCTTTAATAAACGTATTTTTGTTATCTACATCTAAACTAAGAACAGAATCGTTTGAAGATTCTTTGCGGTATTCTTCGTTTAAAGCAGAGATAGTGCTTTTATATTCCCAAGGAATTTGTCCATTTGCAAATTTGCTGACATTGTTTTTTAAAATATTCTCAGCTGTAATAAGAGCTATTTCTTTTTTGTCTAAAAGCTCTTTTCTTTGCCATGTGTTATTTTCTATAAAACTTTCTTGTTCTTTTGCTTTCTTTTCTTCTTCAGCTATATTGATTTTTTCAACTTTAATTTGATCTCTAGCTTTACTAAACTCTGAAATTAAAGAATTAATAGATCCTTGCTTGTTATTGATCAAAATTTGTGAAAAACTTGCATAATAACGATTTAAGATAGAATTTTGATTTTTGAAAATACCATGAAATTCGTTTATTTCGTTTGCTAAAGTATAAATTAAATCATTGCTAGCTTGATTATTTTGGTCTTCTATAATAGAAGAAACAAAAATAGAATTTTCAGAAACTCCTCCAATAGCTAAAGCCATTTGAGTAACTCTATCAAAAAGAATTTCTTGGTAAAACGGAGCTAGCTTGTTATCTTTGGTGATTTTAGTAGTATACTGAAAATAATTTTTCAATTCATTTTCATTAAAACGAATAGGGATTTGTCTTTGAATTATAACTTCTTTATTAGAAGAATTATCTCTAGGACTTAAAGATAACTGCGCTGGCATAAAAGGAATTAATGCACCTGCTCTTGGTATATATTTTCGAATCTTTGCAGCGTCAGCCACTTTAGTAAAGTTTATATTGATTTGGTCAGGGGTGTTGTTAACTACTTTTATAGATAATGGCTTTATCTTTAATAATTTACAATAAGAGTGTAACCATTTTACAGATTCATTTTCTAACGAATTTACTCGTTTTGCTATTGATTTGCTAATTTTCTCTGCTTGTTTAGGAGCAACCTCTTTTGAAAGTGGTTTTGAATAGTAAAAAACAGTAGGTAAAATGTTGTAAATAGTCAGAAAAATTACGGCTAATATCAAAAATAAGTGCCAACGCTTTGGTTTTTGCATTTTTCCTCTTTAATTTTTTGTTATATGAAACTACATAGAATACTTAATAAAAGACGATTATGTCCAGATAAAACATAAGATATTTAATCAATTTTTATGAAAATAAATTTTAAAATGTATAATTAGATTAAGTTAGGGCTTTTTTTAGATAGTAGATTATTCTTTTTATTAATAAAGTAAGAAAAATCAGAACTGATTTTTCTGAATATGAAAATCGAATAATTGAAAGAAACGTAAAAAACTACAATTTCTTTCTCGAAATTTTTATCATTTTTTTTGTATTCTACTTTTTTAAAAATATTTTTGGGAGAAAATAGTATGTCAGTTATAGCGGTTGTTGGAATGCAGTGGGGAGATGAGGGGAAAGGTAGAGTGATAGATCTACTCTCAGAAAATGCTGATTTGATTGTAAGAGGTCAAGGAGGGAATAATGCCGGTCATACAATTCAAATAGATAGCAAAGAATATAAATTTCATCTGATACCTTCAGGGATATTGTATCCATCAACAGTTTGCATTGTTGGAGGCGGAACTGTTATAGATCCTAAAGTTATTTTAGAAGAAATAAGAGAATTAGAATCTAATGAGATTGACATTCGTGACCGTTTGTATATCTCTGAGTATGCTCATGTGATACTACCTTACCATACGCTTTTCGATTCTTTGGAAGAGGGGAGAAAAAAAGATTCTATAGGGACTACAAAAAGAGGAATAGGACCTTGTTATACTGATAAGGTTCGTAGAACTGGAATTCGCATGGTTGATTTAATTAATCCTGAATCTTTCAAAGAAAAACTCAAGTTGAATTTAACAGAAAAAAATGAAATTTTACAAAAAATTTATAATCATGACCCTTTATCTTTAGAAGAGATTTTTAAAGAATATTCTGTTTATGCAGAAAAACTTAAAAAATATGTTAAAACTGTAGAGTTGGATATTTTTAACGCCATAGAAGAAAAAAAGAATATTCTTTTTGAAGGAGCTCAAGGAGCTTTATTAGATAATACATTTGGAACTTATCCTTGTGTCACTTCTTCTTGCACTCTCTCATCTGGTTTAGGGAGTGGTATTGGGGTGGGTCCAACTAAAATAGATGTTACTGTAGGTGTGCTAAAAGCATATGCTACAAGGGTTGGCAATGGTATTTTCCCAACATCTATTGAAGATCCTAAAATTTTCCCAACAAATATGGAATGTAGAGAAATAGGAGCAACTACAGGGAGATTAAGACAGTTAGGCTGGTTTGATGCTGTTTATGCAAAATTCTCTTGTATGATAAATTCAATTGATAAAATAGCTATTACAAAATTAGATGTTTTAGATTCTTTAGACGTTATAAAAATATGTATAGGATATAAAATTGATGGTTCTATATATTATCACCCTCTTGCAAATTTTAATGACAAACAGGACATAGAACCTATTTATGAAGAATTTAAAGGATGGAAAACTCCAACAAGCTCTATAAGAAAATATGAAGATTTGCCAGAAAATGCTAAAATTTATTTAAATAGAATAGAAGAATTATGCAAAACACCGATTGCATTGATATCTGTCGGACCAGAAAGACAATCTTATTTTTGGAAACAGAAGTTGATATAAAGGAAACGTAAATAATGACTTCAAATTCACTTGAAACAGAAATTTTTGACAAAAATTTTTTTTCTGAAGAAGAATTAACTTTATTAGATCCTGACAAAATGCCAACTCATGTAGCTATTATTCCTGACGGAAATAGAAGATGGGCCTGTTCTAAATCCGTTTCTTCTAATATTGGACATTGGGAAGGTGCTGACAAATTAACCAATATAGTCAAAGCTGCTGCTGAAATGGGTGTAAGGGTTTTAACTGTTTATTCTTTTTCTACAGAAAATTGGACGAGAAGTAAAAATGAAATTGATGCTTTGATGAAACTATTTGAGCTTTATCTTATTTCTCAAAGGGATATTTTAAGAAAAGAAGGTATTAGGTTAAACGTTATCGGAGATATTAGTATGTGTCCTCTTCATGTACAAAATGCAATCAAAGATACAATGCAAGCTACTGAAAAAGGAAGTAAATTTGATCTTGTACTGGCTATGAACTATGGAGGAAGAGACGAGATTAAAAGATCAATATTAAAAATAATTGATGATTATGATAATAATAAAATAGATAAAAGTTGTATTACAGAAAATTTAATTTCTAAATATCTAGATACAGCAAAATGGAAAGATCCGGATCTTTTAATTAGAACAAGTGGAGAGCAAAGAATTAGTAATTTTCTTTTATGGCAAATTTCTTATACTGAAGTTTATGTAACAGATGTTTTGTGGCCTGAGTTTTCTCCAAAACATTTTTATAAGGCAGTAATAGAATATCAAAAAAGAAAAAGAAGGTTAGGTGGAATATGAGTGATTTGAAAAATAGGTTATTTGTTGGATCATTATCGATATTAGTAATTGTATTACTATTTGTTTTTTCAAATAATATAATAATTCAATATGTAATTGCCGCCATAATAGCTATTTTATCAGGTATATGTATGAGTGAATATGCTAACCTTATAAAAACTAAAGGCGTCAATTTAGTTACTTCAATATATGTTGCCTGTAGCGTAATAATTACGCTTTCTTTCTTTTTTACAATCAAATTCAATGAACTTTCATTTTTACCTTATCTGTTATTAGTGTTAAGTTGTGTTTTAATTGCATTAATGAACTTTTCGAAAATTGAAAATTCAATTTGTTCAATGTCTAGTAGTGTCTTTGGTTTGTTTTTTATTGTAATACCTTTGGGATTAATGATATTTTTCTTCTTACATCTAAAAGTATGGTTGATCTTTTTATTGGTTGTTACGAAGATAGGGGATATTGCTGCTTATTTTGGAGGAAAGCTTCTTGGTAAAAAGAGAATAGCTCCTTCTATAAGTCCTAACAAAACTATTGTCGGAAGTTTTTTTGGTCTTTTATTTTCATTAATAGCTAGTCTTATATTTTGTTTTGAATTTACTTTTTTGCAAGCTGTTGTTTTAGGTGTTGTTTTAGGTGTATTTGGACAACTGGGTGATCTTGTAGAATCTTTAATAAAAAGAGATGCTGATATAAAAGATAGTAGCGTTATTCCAGGAATGGGCGGTGTCTTTGACATGCTTGATTCTCTGCTTATAAATACATATATTTTGTATTTTTTCTATCTATATAGAGGATAAGAATGATAATCACAATAGATGGACCTTCAGGTACAGGGAAATCTACAATAGCAAAAAAAATAGCTAATTTGCTTTGTTTTGAGTATTTTGATACTGGTTCTATGTATAGATCTATGGCGTATCTTTTTATTCAAAAAAATATAGAAGATATTAATCCTGAAAAACTCAAAATATTGTGGAATGATTTTGATTATAAGATAGTGAAAAAAAATAATGAAAAGTTCTATTTTTTAGGTGATGAGGATATTACTGATAAAATTAGAACAGAAAAGATATCTAAAAAAGCTTCTCAAATTGCTACTAATCCTTTAATTAGAAGTAAGATGGTGGAGCTTCAAAGACATTTTGCAAGTAATAATGATTGTGTTTTTGAAGGAAGAGATATGGGGACAGTGGTCTTTCCTAATGCGGGGCTTAAAATATTTTTAATAGCAGATTCTGAAGAAAGAGCAAAGAGAAGATTTTTACAACTGAAAGGAAAATTTCAAAATATTAATTTTGACAAAATTTATGAAGATATACAAAAAAGAGATAAGACGGACTGTGAGCGAAAAGTCTCACCTCTTAAATGTCCTGATGATGCTATTGTTATTGATACAACGCATTTGACAATAGATAAGGTAATAGAGGAAATAATAAAAAAAGGGCAGCTTGATGAAAAAAAGAAAAATGAAGGTAATATATAGATTTGTAATTTTTGTCTTTCTTCTTTTTTTTAAAATCTTTTATCACTTCAAAATTTCTGGCAAAAAAAATTTCAAACATGGGAAAGCTATTATTGCTGTTAATCATGTGTCTTTCCTAGATCCACCTGCAATAGCTGCTGCTTGTGATGAAGAGGTTCATTTTTTAGCAAAAGAGACATTGTTTAAACATGCCATATTTGCTTTTTTTTTAAGATTGTTGAATTCTCATCCTCTTTCTAGCAAACCTTCTGATATAACTACTTTTAGGGAAGTAGAGAAAATTTTAAAAGAAAATAAGAAAATAGTTTTATTTCCTGAAGGAACCAGATCGTATTCTGGAAAAATAAATAAAATAATGCCGGGTATTGGTTTTATAGCATATAGATCAAAATGTAGAATTATTCCTGCGTATATCGATGGTGTTTATGATGTTTGGCCTAGAAATAAAAAATTTCCCAAGTTGAAAGGTAAAATAAAGTGTGTTTTTGGAGAACCTATAGAAGTAGAAAAATTTGCACATAAATCCAGAAAAGAAGCTGTTGATTGGATATCAAATGCAATAAAAGAGTCTTTAGAAAAATTAGAAAGAGAAAATAAAAACAACAAGTAGTAAATATTACATTCTTTTATAGTTGTGAGCTAATAGTTGTTGAAATAAATTTAGATTCTAAGCATGCTTTTTGTCTTAAAAAATTTTAAGGAGGCCTTATATGTCAGAAGATTTAATAGTGAAAATAACTGATCAAACTTTCTCACAAGATATAGAAAAAGGAGTTGTCTTAATAGACTTTTTTGCTGCTTGGTGTGGTCCTTGTAGAATGTTATCTCCAATATTAGAGCAGGTAGCTGCTCATTTTAAAGGAAAGATTAAAGTCGGCAAATTAGATATTGATGCTAATCAAAAAATAGCGGCTCAATATCAAGTTACTTCTGTACCAACTATGATTATTTATAAAAATGGTAAAGAACATCAAAGACTAGTAGGCTTGAAAGATTTTGATTCTATTAAGGATTTTATTACGGCTGCTTTATAAAATTTATGGGAAGATTTATCCTTTGGACAATTGTTCTTGCTTTTATATTGGGAGTAGCATCTCGCTATGAAATATTACCCACTTGGCTAAATGGGTGGGTTTGTCATTTACCTGGAGATATTTCTATTAAAAGCAAGAAATGGATTTTACAATTACCGGTGGTTTCAGTAGGACTTATCAATATAGTGTTTTTTACTGTGAAATCTATTTTGTTTAAGAAAAAGTAAAATTTTGTTGTCTTAAAGCTTCATATAAAGCAATGGCGACTGTGTTAGATAGATTTAAGCATCTAGCATTTGTTTTCATAGGGAGTGTTACAAAATTCTCTGGCCATGTTTGAAAAAATATTGAAGGAATTCCTTTCGTTTCAGAACCAAAAATTATTAAGCAATCAGAAGTATAATGAATTTCAGTGTAGTTTTTTTTTGCTTTACTAGAAAAAAAATAAAAAGGTTTATCGGTGTTTTTTAGATAAGAATATAGATCATCTATTATTTCTATAGATACTTCATTCCAATAATCAAGACCGGCTCTTTTTAAATGTCTATTAGCAACTGAAAAGCCTAATGGCTTTACTAAAACTAAACTATGACCTGTTACGGACAGTGTTCTGACTATATTTCCTGTGTTTTGCGGTATTTCTGGTTGAAAAAGTATGATTTTCATATTAGTTAGAGTATTTTCTTTTCAAGGTCTTCGCTAAAAGTTTCTGTAGCTGCATTTTTAGAAATAACTTCAATATCAAAAATAAGTAAAAGATTAGGTTCAATGCTTTGGTCTTGGTAAGCTAAATCAGGATGAATATAAATAGTTCTTTTTTCATTTTCTTTCATGCCTATAAGTGATTTTTTAAGACCTTCTATCATTTCATTGAAATTGATGATTTCTTCTTCGCTAGAGTAAAATTCGTTACCGTTAATATCAGAGCCTTTTATTTTAACAAGAGGAGTGTCTGATAAGTTGATTTCAGATCCTTTTCCTGTTTTT
>Ga0233431_1003130_pt1 | contig 20721 bp, 11 predicted proteins | sample SI_118_April2016_FD_179867 | JGI IMG/M metagenome (GOLD analysis project Ga0233431, IMG submission 179867) | Seawater microbial communities from Saanich Inlet, British Columbia, Canada - SI_118_April2016_200_MG | ecosystem: Environmental > Aquatic > Marine > Inlet | place: Canada: British... | reverse complement strand
ATTGGCGTTTGGGGTGATATCTGGAGTTTATGGAGTTGTGCAAGCTTTAGGGCAACACAACTTAAAACGGTTACTAGCATATCACAGTGTTGAGAATATCGGAATAATTCTGATTGGTCTAGGAATTGGAATGATCGGGACATCACTAAAACAACCATTACTGGCTGCCCTGGGATTTTCAGGTGCTCTTTTGCATGTATTCAATCATGCAATTTTTAAATCTCTCCTTTTTATGGGCGCCGGTGTTGTTATCCAAAAAAGCGGAATAGAGACGATAGACCAACTCGGGGGATTGTTAAAACGGATGAAAGTAACTGGTATCACCTTTTTGGTTGGCTCCCTTGCAATTTCCGGATTACCCCCATTTAATGGGTTTGTGAGCGAATTTCTAATATATTTTGCCAGTTTCAAGGGGATCAATTATAACGAACAATCTTTTATCCCGGCCTGTATTAGTATCCTCTCTTTAGCATTGATTGGCGGATTAGCTTTGGCTTGTTTTACTAAAGTAATCGGTATTGTTTTTCTAGGAGAGCCGCGAACAGTTGAATTGAAATCCATTGACGAGAAAGGTAGTTCTATGATGGTTCCAATGATTATTTTATCCGCCGTCTGTTTGATTATTGGTGTCTTTCCGGGGTTATTCATTGGAATGGCATTGACTGCGGCAAAATCTATTGTAGTGATTCCTGAAGATGTTTTATTAACCAATGTTACTGAGATCAGTCAAAATATCACCTTTGCAGCCTTTATTTTATTTGGTGTTATTGCCATCGTTTTCTTGCTTCGGACTATCGCCTATAAAAACAAAACCATTACTATGTCTTCAACCTGGGGGTGTGGATTCACTAAACCCACAACACGCATGCAATATACTGGTGTCTCATTTGCTGCTATGATCTTGAATTTTTTCAAACCCGTAGCACCAGCAAAAGTTGATCATCCGGTAATTAGCGGTCATTTCCCAAAGGAAACTTACTATCACTCAGAAATACTGGATATAGCAGAGATAAATTTATTACAACGAGTTGTTAAACCAATCCTGGTAATATTTGATAAACTACGATGGATCCAACATGGCGATATTCATCTTTATATCGGTTATATCCTTTTAGCCATTATTCTATTGTTACTATTTATTTAGGAAAATGATGAGTTCGTTTATTTTATTAGCAATTACTATCTTATTGGCACCGTTTTATTCAGCTATTATTTTAAAAGTAAAAGCTTTTTTTGGAGGCAAAAAAGGTCCTTCTTTTCTGATTAACTATTATACGCTGATTAAGCTTTTGAAAAAAGGATCTGTTTACAGTGAAAGTACCACTTTTATTTTCAAACTGAGCCCAATTGTTACATTAAGTGTTTCATTCGTTGTTCTGTTGTTTTTTCCAATTGCTGGTTTTCAACCTATTTTTTCTTTTCAGGGAGATGTGATTTTTCTCTTGTACTTGTTTGGTCTGGCTCGATTTTTTACGATATTAGCCGGTCTGGATACAGCTTCTCCATTTGAAGGCATGGGTACTGCGAGAGAAGCTTTTTTTTCGATGATAGGTGAGCTAACGCTTTTTACAGTTTTAATACTTTTTTTCCTGATCAGTAACAAATTATCGCTGGCCGCTTATTTTGGTAAACTGGAATCCATGACACTTTGGCAAACCATTGGACCACCCATAGTACTTGTTATATTAGCCTTATACAATGTGGCACTGACTGAGAATTGTCGAGTACCAGTGGACGATCCGGCTACCCATCTTGAATTAACCATGATTCATGAAGTTATGATTCTCGATCATAGCGGACCAGATTTAGCGTTTTTAGAACTAGGTGCTCAATTAAAACTGATCTTTTATTCCAGTCTGATTGCCTGTTTAGTTTTTCCCTTCCAGTTGGGAAGCATGTTGGCAAACGCCATTACTTTTTTTCTAGTATTGGTAGGGATTTATGTGGTGATCGGTATTACCGAATCCGTCATTGCGCGATATAAGATGACTAAAACACCCAAATTTATCCTTTTTTCATTTGCAATGACCTTATTTGCTACCATTGTTATTTTGGAGTTTTAGTCATGATACAACCCGTTAACATATTGTCACTGCTTCTTATTCTTTCAGTTTTGTTTGCATTCGGTTCCAGTGGTATCATACCGATTATAAAAATGATCGCACTTCAGGGAATGATTATTACAATCGTACCGCTATTTTTGCACCATGACTTAACCACCGGAAGCCTGATTTTTGGAGCTATTCTTTTGATGATCAGAGGGTTCATTATCCCTATCTTGTTATATTATTCTATCACACATATCATCCATAAAAATGAGTTGGATCCTGTTTGTGGTCACAATGCTTCAATTTTTGCAGGTATACTGATCATTATTGCTTCTATTTATATCAGTTCCAAATTTGATTTCCCTGTCATTCATAAAACACCTCTAATTCTCCCTGCTGCTATTACTGTGTTATTAGGTGGTATATTTTTTCTGATGGCCCGGCGAAAAGCGGTTACCATGGTCATCGGTTATTTGATGCTGGAAAATGGGATTTACTTAATTGGAGCGAGTCTATCCAAACCTTCTCATCGGGTTGTGGAATTCGGAATATTATTGGATGTTCTGATAGGTGTTATGATTATGGGAATTGTTTTATTTAATATTCAAAGAGCCTTTGATGACACAGATACGGCTCTTTTAAGAAAACTTAAGGACTAAGAAATGCTTGAATATTTGTTGTTTGTGCCTTTGATTACCGGGATTTTAGCTTTCTTTATGCCGGCAAAGATCAGCCGGTTGTTGTTGGTTGGCACAGGAACCTGGAACCTTGGGTTTTCCATTTATGTATGGATTGAGAGACCGGAAGCTTTTTTTAATCAATATTTTAAATTAAGTCCGGAAGGATTATTGGTTCTTTTAGTTATTTCTTTTTTATTTTTCATTGTCTCGCTGTACAGTATCTCCTATCTGGAGGTTACCAAGCTTTCCAATAAATCTGTTTATACAGGCTCTATGCTGTTGTTTTTGGCAACTATGAGTATGGCCACTATCTCAGATGATATTATTGTCTTTTGGATTGCTATTGAGGCAACGACTTTAGCTAGTGCACCACTAATTTTACTGCATAAAACCAAGGCGTCCTTGGAAGCCACTTGGAAATATGTCCTTATCTGCTCTGTGGGAATTGCTCTGGCATTACTTGGATCAGTCCTGATGACAATATCGATGGATATTGCCGGTATCGAAGTATCGTTAACATTTTCAGAACTGACGAATATTGCCAGCCAGTTGGATAAAACCTGGTTAAAAGCCGGGTTCATTTTTGTTTTGGTCGGATATGGAACAAAAATGGGTTTAGCACCCATGCATACCTGGTTGCCAGATGCCCATAGTGAGGCGCCTAGCCCTGCTTCAGCCCTTTTGTCCGGTGTTCTTTTGAATTGTGCTTATTTGGGAATTTTAAAAACAAGCGGCATTTTATTTTCAGCTGACCTGGGTCAATTTACTGGTAACGTGCTCATTGCTTTTGGTTTGATGTCAGTTATTGCTGGTGCAACTTTTATATTGAAACAGTCTGACTATAAACGGTTATTAGCGTATTCCAGTATTGAAAATATGGGGATCATTGCTTTTGGAACCGGGATCGGTGGTATCGCTGCCTATGGCGCTATGTTACACTTGATTCATCACTCGTTAATCAAATCATCATTGTTTCTCTCATCCGGTAATATTTTGTTAGGATATGGGTCTAAGGTGATTGAAAAAACCGGGTCCATGACTAAGCACCTTCCGAAAACATTCGTATGCTTTTTTGGCGGCATTGTAGGGTTGGTTGGATTACCACCTTTTGGAATTTTTGTCAGTAAATTGTTAATCATCATCGGTGCTTTTCAACAAGGAAGATATATCGTGGTGGGGGTTTTATTGGTTTGTTTGCTTTTAATCAGCGCTGGCCTGATGCGATATGTCATGAAAATATCATTCAACCCAACAGAAACAATAGTCACTTTGAAAGAAAAACCATTGCTTATTTTGCCCCAACTGGCACTTTTGTTTGTGTCAATCATTTTGTGTTTCTGGATCCCGGAACCAATATATCAAACTATTATTCAATCGATTAGTGGTATTAGTGGAGGCTTCTATGGATAAAGGTTTGCTAGAAATCAAAAATGGCGAAAGTGTTCAATTGAACGATATACCAAATATACTGTTTGAAACGTTTTGTGAAAGTTTAAAAACAGTTGTTTCTGCAGAAGGGAAAATTGTTCAATTTTTCGCTTATGAAGCAGTTGATCAGTTGAAGTTGATGGCTATCGTTAGAACAGATAAATTGTATATTCTAAATACTGACGCACCTGAGAAATATCCATCATTAACTTGCTCCAGTGATAAATTTCATATGTTTGAACGGGAAATAGCAGAGCAGTATGCAATTCAACCGGTTGACCATCCATGGTTTAAATCGGTTCGGTATCATGAAAACTACAGGGCAAAAGAGGATCTATTTGGAAACAACTATGAAGAGAATATTCCCGGTAATTACAATTTTTATTCTGTAAAAGGTGATGATATTCATGAAGTAGCCGTTGGTCCTGTACATGCCGGTGTGATTGAACCAGGTCATTTTCGGTTTAACTGTATTGGAGAAGTGGTGTTAAATCTTGAAATCCAACTGGGATTTCAACACCGTGGCGTGGAAAAGATGCTGGAAACTGTGCCACAAAAACGCTGGCTGAATATCGTTGAAGGTATTGCTGGTGATACCGCTATGGGCAATAGTCTTTGTTATGCCCAAGCCATGGAAGCCTTGTGTGGATTGAAGACCAATGCCCATAGTCAGATGATCAGAAGTATGGCGCTGGAGTTGGAGCGCATCTCTAATCATATTGGAGATCTGGGAGCACTCAGTGGTGACGTGGCCTTTTTACCCCCTGCTTCCTATTTTGGCAGAATCCGTGGAAATTTTCTAAATATGCTGTTGTTACTGGCAGGAAATCGATTTGGTAAAGGGTTGATTCAGCCGGGAGGACTGCGCTATTCACTTAATCAAGCTAATTTCGATGAAATTCAGCAGATGTGCCGTAAACTCAGAGTAGAGATTGAACATATTTTTGATCTATTATTCAGCGCATCCAGTGTTCTATCTCGCTTTGAAAAAACAGGGACAGTCAGTACTGAAAGTGCTGAAAAACTCGGTTTAGTTGGAGTGGCTGGAAGAGCTTCAGGAATTGCATACGATGTTAGAAATGCATTTCCAACAGAATATTATCAAAAAATTGAAGTGACACCAAAAGTTGAAACAAGGGGAGATGTGTTAGCGCGTGCCAAGGTTCGTAATCGAGAAGTGATAGATGCCTTTGATATTATTGAGGGAATGAAATATATAAAGTCCCTTAATGATGAAAAATATGATATTAATTCACCTGAGCCTGCCTCTGTTGTTGTAACCTTAAATGAGGGTTGGAGAGGCGAATTATCACATTGTATTATTACAGATGAAAAGGGCGGTATCTTACGCTATAAAGTGAAAGACCCCTCGTTCCATAACTGGAATGGACTTGCGTTGTCTTTGAAGAATGAACAGATTTCTGATTTTCCTTTATGCAACAAAAGCTTTAATCTATCTTATTGCGGATTTGATCTTTAATCCTAAAACATTACGTTAACTGGCCAGAAATGATAAAAACACTTTTTAACCGTTTTGAACAAGGTTGTAAAACTAGCGCTTATCCACGAAAACCTGTTTTTTTGCCTACTGAATATCGTGGTTTACCTATAATAGATCAGCAATGTTCAGAAGCACTGGTTACCTTATGTTATGAAAATTGCCCACAGGATGCCATTAATAAGGAAAAACGCTCCATCGACCTTGGGAAATGTGTATTTTGTGGTGCTTGTGAAAAGTTATCTGAGGGTAATTTTATTAAGTTTACCAATAATTTTGAAATGGGTGTTGCAGAGAGGGATTTTCTGAACACGGATGTTGGTATGCCTGATTTAGCTGAACATTCAAAAAAACATTTCAAAAAATTATTTGGAAGATCCTTACAACTCAGACAGGTTTCTGCAGGAGGATGTAATTCTTGCGAAGCAGATTTGAATGTACTCAATACTCCTGTATTTGATTTATCGCGGTTTGGGATAAATTTTGTAGCTTCACCCAGACATGCAGATGGAATTATGGTTACAGGTCCTGTATCTAAAAACATGAAAACAGCTTTATTAAAAACCTATGAAGCGCTTCCCACTCCGAAAGTTGTTATTGCCAACGGCGCATGTGCAATTTCAGGGGGACCCTTTTATGGTAGCCCAGAGATAACGGATTGGATTGATCATCATCTGCTGCCAGTTGATCTTTTTATTCCAGGTTGTCCGCCGCATCCAATGACGGCGCTTCATGCATTGTTGAAGTTTTTTAAAAAATGAGTAGTCTCGCTTGAATTTGATTTTGTAATCACTACAGGTAGATTGGTGAATTGAAAACCACTTATAAAAAAATTACTGATAAGGTTCTTCTGATTTAATCTATGATTCCATTAACAATTTTCAATACCACGAAAGCTTTAATCACAAGATGGAATGTGTTTTTATCTTGTCAAATCTTAATAATTCAATAAATCAATTCTTTTTAACCGCCATTTTTTTAATAAATTGCACGCTGGTTGCATTTTCCATCGCAAAGTTTATGGAATAATTAAACAAGAACTAATTTTTAAAAGTAAATAGTCAAGGTTTACTAAAATTTTAAATTCTGTCGAAGTGCATTATCTAATGCACTTCCATGTATATATATATTTTAACTTGGAGTAGAGGTATCTATGAACCAAACAATAAAAGCGTTAATGGTTCCGATTTCGGAATATGCGACAGTTAATAAGGATGCAACTTTATTTGAAGCTGTTCTGGCGTTGGAGAAAGCACAAGAAAAGTATGATCAAACCAAATTTCAACATCGCGCAGTGCTGGTTTTGGATAAAAATAACAAAGTTGTGGGAAAGCTTAGTCAATTGAATGTCCTTCGGGCACTGGAGTTGGAAAGCAAAAAAATAGATAAAATAGAGGAAATCAGTCAATTTTGCTTTGGTGCAAAATATATTGCTAATCAACTGGAACAATCCAGGGTAAAAGGTACCTCTTTAAAAGAGATTTGTTCAAAACCATCGAAGATAAAGGTTGAAAAATTTATGAAACAACCGGAAGAATATCAATATATTGAAGAAGAAACCTCCTTGGAAGTAGCAATCTATCAGCTATTAACCGGCCCGTACTTATCTTTATTGGTTGTTAGGAAAGGTGAAGTGGTGGGTGTATTGAGACTGACTGACGTATTTTTAACTGTTGTACAAGCCATGAAAGAAAATGAATCAACAAATAAAGAAAAAAAAGGATAAGCCATGTTAGAATTGGAAAGATTATATGAACGAATTATTCAACGAACCAATATAAACCTTAGAGAGCTTGGATTTGGTATCAATCCGGATGAAGTTCAGAATCTTATTTCTTTAAGTCAAATAATCAAATTTTATGCGTATTATGGTATTACTACCCAACATCCTATAGACTTTCAATTCAAAAATTCTAATCTCTCAGGAAGTTATTTCTTGGGAAAATGCAAAGTCACCAACTCTTTGCTTTATAAAAGTGATATTCGGGGGGATGAATTGAAGAAAAAAGGGGACATTTTCATTTATAAGAACTTTACAATCCCTATCAAAAATAATGAAAGTATCGATATTCAAGACAGTATGCTGATTAAGACACTCGTTCACAACTTTTCTCATGATCCGGAAACACCGGAACAGTTTTTAATAAAAGATACGGTTTCATTACATTGTGCCAATATTCATGGGTCAACATCCCGTGGTTGCTATCTTGAACCATTCGCCACCGTAGATTTAACCGCCATGAGAGATTGTGTGATCGGTGCTTTTTCATATATCCAGACTGGCGAAATTAATCGGATGAATATCAAACCGGGAACTATCTGGGTCCGGGACCCCGATAGCTTTAATTTTTTATATCGACATCCTGCTAAAAAGTTGGCTGAATATATTAATTTTCAACATGATAAATTACCTACAGGAAAGCTGATTGACTTTGTTGTGACACGAAAGGAAGATTTCCAGGTCGTTTTTGAAACCATCAATAAGGCTCAAACTGTTTCTATACCCAGCAGCGCATCACTAGACCGTTATGCGGTCACCAAATCGGAAACCCGAATATGCGAAAATGTTATGGTTGCACAAAGGGCCTATTTACAGAATGTTTGGTTGGGAAAAGGAGCCAATGTTCAGGAAAACTGTTATATTATCAACTCAAGACTAGAACGTTATAATGTCACAGCTCACGGCGCTAAAATTGTTGAAGCTGATCTTGGAGAAGGCGTCTTTGTAGGATTTAACAGCTTTCTTAGAGGACAACCAAATGAACAATCCAGTAGTCGTTTAACCATTGGTAAAGGCAGTATCATCATGCCCCATACGATTATCGATATCAGTGACCAACTCCATATCCCGGATAATAGCTTGGTTTGGGGGCTAATAAAAAATAAAAAAGAATTAGAGACGAATAGCATCCCGATAAAAGAGGTTGAAAAAAATGTCAATGGCTTCTCCAAAGGTGATTTATTCTTTGAAGGCGATGGTGCAGCTTTTATCAAAGCCTTCAAAGACAGAATTCAACATATTTTAGAAGCTAATGGTGCGTTTTATGATGGTAAAAATAATAAAGGTCATGCCCAGAAAAACCAAAACATGTCTTTCAACACTATCCAGCCCTATTCTGAAGGTGATTATAAGGGTTTGTACCCAACAATAACGATTCAACCCTGAGTTTTTTGCTTAAGGGAATTAGCTCTTACTGCAATTCTGAGCCTGCGAAGCTACAAGTTTCGCTTCTCATGCTCAGAATATCGCAATTCAGTGCTCCAGGATGACAAAACCGACTATTCATTCATAAATGATATGGCTTTGCTCAATTTTTTCATAATCGCGGCTTTCTCATCGTTGGCTACTAAATCTGCATCCAATAATAACGAAAAGCCTTGTCTGGAATCCATGACTCTGCGATTCAGTTTTAAGTGATCCTGAAAATCAATGACTTCGTAAACCGGGATAGGATGTTCAAAACCTTTGACACGGATGGGATTCATTCGAGAACAATGGATATCTGATTTCACTAAAGACCAGGTGTCATTTGAGATCAATATCTGGTTTGGTTCAGCTGACGTTTCCAGTCGGCTGGCCAGGTTTACCTGATTACCGATGATGGTGTAATCCATGCGGCTGTCACTTCCAAAATTTCCAACGGTGCAATATCCGGTAGAGATCCCCATTCTAACCTGAAATGGTGCATCAATGCCATGTTCGATCCATTCCTGATGCAGTTCAATCAGCCCTTCTCTCATTTCCAAAGCCATCGCCACACAAGCCTCAGCATCTTCTTTAATCCCTTTTGATTCTGGATCACCGAAGAAAACTAAAATCGCATCACCAATAAATTTATCCAGGGTTCCACCATGCTTGAAAACAATGTTAGACATATAGTTTAAATATCCATTTAAAATATAGTTCAAATCTTCAGACTCCATACTATCTGTTCTGGCTGTAAAACCAACAATATCAGAGAAAAAAACCGTTAGTTTTTTTCGGGAAGTTCCTAAACTAGCATCTTTTGTACCTTCAAAAATAGATTTATAAACCTGGGGAGATAAATATTTTCCTAATTTGCCTGACAATGACTCCAGTTTTTGGTGCGCCGCTCTCAAAGAAAGGTGATTTTTTACTCTGGCTTTAACCACAGGTGGACTAATGGGTTTGGTGATATAATCAACGGCTCCAACTTCAAATCCTTTAGTTTCGTCAGTGACTTCAGTCATGGCACTGATAAAAATCACCGGAATATCTTTGGTTTTCGATTCTTGTTTTAAACTGCGACATACTTCGTAACCATCAATGCCTGGCATCATGATATCCAATAGGATTAAATCAGGAGGGCTTTCTGCTACAAGTTCCAATGCTGTTTCACCATCGGTAGCAACACTGACCTCATAATCATCACCTAAAACACCAATAAGGATATCGATATTGGTCTCCGTATCGTCTACCACAAGCACAGAATAGTTAGTAGGTTCTGCCATTTTACCTCATTATGTTAAATGTTCCTTTAATTTCGATAAAACAATATTTTTATCTATGGGTTTGGTGATATAGTCAATTGCTCCAAGGGCTAATCCCTTTTCTTTGCTACCTTCATCTGTCGCTCCGGATAGAAATATAATAGGAATATCTTTTGTGTTATTGTCAGATTTTAATTTTTCACAGACCTCATATCCATCCATATCCGGCATCATGATATCGAGTAGAATCAAATCTGGCGGTTCTTCTGCCACGATTTCCAGGGCCGATTCCCCATCCATGGCAACACTAACTTCATAGGCATCACTTAAAGATTCGACTAAAATATCAATATTGGATTCCGTATCATCAACGATTAAAATATTCTTTTCTGTCACCTGGTGCTCCTGATTATAAATTAACTGTTTTTAGGGTAAATATATTAGATGGATGTAATTAACTTTAATGTCACTAATTCATTGTCGTATAGATATTTAAAGCTATTTCTTTAAAAAAAGTAAAGTTTGACCTAATAATATATGAAAATCGTAAAACTTGTCACTAAACTTATCATTTATCTTGAACTATCTTAATCAAAGCATACTATACGGATCATTATCTCAGATGTTAGCCGAAGGCTCCTATTCTAATTTCCCCATTAATTCCTTTAATGTAAAGGTTGCATCTTTAAATTTGTATTTTGTAATAAATTTATTCAAATCTTTAAGAAAAACCGAGTATTCAGATGACCATTCAAATTGATTGATTTCTTCCATCACTGTTTTAGATGGTTTTGGTTTTCGTTTTTTTAACAATGGTTCCAGTTCTTTTAGATAGTCTTTTAATTGATTGACATCTCCAGTCGCCTTATCGATATCCTGTGAATTTTTATTGCTAGCCTCTTTAACCAGATCATTAAGTCCAATCAGGACAATTTGAAGTGCTTTATAAACGTCACTTATTTGATTTAAGATGTTATTCAGTTTTTTATCTTTAATGCTTAATTCCACAACTTCAGCCACTTTTTGAATCTCTGTCGCGCCAATATTTCCCGCGACACCTTTTACAGTATGAGCTATCCGTTGCGCCAGTTCACGATCTTTCTGTTCCAGTGCTTTATGAATTTGTTCAGTGATATCCTGATTATCTCGGTGGAATTTAATTAGCAGGTCCCGGTAGAGTTTTTTATTATCACCGACTCTGGTCAGCCCGGATTTAATATCGATACCTGGTAGAAGATCCGGTAGTTCAATGACCGCTTCTGATTTTTTTGATTGGTGTTGATAATTTTCCGGTAGTGTCCTTTCCGCTGGTTTTATCCATTTTGCTAGTGTTGTATACAACTGTTGCGGGTCAATGGGTTTGGCCACATGGTCCTTCATCCCTACTTCCAGGGCTTTTTCCCGGTCCCCGACCATGGCATTGGCAGTCATGGCAATGATGGGGAGATCTTGCAGTGTTTTATCTTTCCGGATGGTTTTTGCAGCCTCATATCCTCCCATCACCGGCATTTGAATATCCATTAAAATAATGTCATAGAGAGATTTGGATGCTCTATCGACTCCCTCTTTGCCATCATTGGCAATATCCACGTAAAATCCCTGGCCTTCCAATAATTCCCGGGCGACTTGCTGATTGATTTCATTATCTTCCACCAATAGAATTTTTGCTCCTCTGACACTGTTCAATCCCTCAGTTTCGGAAGTTTTTCCAAATGATTTCTGCTTATTATCTGTTGCTGCTTTACCAAAAATTTCTAAAATGGTGTCCAGCAGGACTGAAGGATTCACCGGTTTCATTAAAAATCCTTCCAGCTCTACTTCTTGTATCTGGTTTAATAACTCTTCCCGACCATAGGAAGTGCACATAATTATTTTTGGTGTTTGGGGTAGATTTAAATTGTTTTTAATTTGACGGCTGGTTTCAATCCCATTCATGCCCGGCATTTTCCAGTCCATAATTATTAAATCATAGGGTGTTTTGGATGCGGTTAAAGCATCGATGGCTTTTCCACCGGTAAATGCTAATTCTACCTTGAAGTTAAAGGATTCCAGTATTTCTTTAAAAATTAATCGTGAAGTTTCGTTATCATCAACCACCAATACATTTAAACCTTTCAATTCTTCCGCTAAGGCCAGATTGGTTTCTTTTCTTGCGGTTTGATATTTGAATTCTGCTGTAAAAATAAAGCTGCTTCCCTTTCCGGGTTCACTTTCAACCCAGATCTCACCCTTCATCATTTCTACCAGCCTTTTACTGATGGTTAGGCCCAAACCGGTACCACCAAATTTACGGGTAGTAGAAGTATCTGCCTGGGAAAAGGATTGAAAGAGTTTTCTGATCTGTTCTTCTGTCATTCCAATACCGGTATCACGGACTGTAAAGCGGAGTGTTGTTTTCTCTTTTTGGTTTTTTATTTTTTCTACTGTGATGACAATTTCGCCTTTTTCGGTAAACTTGACAGAGTTATTGGCTAAGTTGATTAAAATTTGTCCTAAGCGTAATGGATCACCGATTAAAAACCTGGGGACATCTGGATGGACTTGAAACAAAAATTCCAGTTCTTTTTCCTGGGATTTCACTGATATTAAGGTGGTTACATTATCCATAACACTGTCCAGACTGAATTCAGTGGATTCCATATCCAGTTTACCAGCTTCAATTTTAGAAAAATCCAGGATATCGTTGATAATTCCTAATAGGGAAGTAGCAGAATTGTGGACTTTAGTCAGGTAATCAGTTTGTTTGGGAGTTAAATCAGTCTGTAAAGCCAGGTGCGTCATCCCCATAATAGCATTCATGGGGGTACGGATCTCATGACTCATATTGGCTAGAAAATCGCTTTTAGCCCGGGTGGCTTCCTCCGCTTTTTCTTTTTCAACATCCAGATCTTCCATCATGTTCAACATGGCTGTCTGACTTTTATTTAAATCATCTAATCGGTTCTCTTGTTCTGCTTCCAATTTTTTTTGTTCAGTAATATCGATAAATGATGAAGTTATGCTGATAATATCACCATTGTCATTTTTCCAACTGGAGACTGTCATATTCGTATAAAGGATGGCCCCATCTTTAGTATAAAAGCGTTTATCCATGGAAAAACTATCATATTTACCGGCGATCATTGATTCAAACAAATCTAAATCCTTTTGCAGATCTTCCGGATAGGTAAGCTCTTTCCAGGTTAGTTGGCGCAACTCTTTCATATTATATCCCAGCATTTTCTCCAGCTTTTTATTGACTTCAAGCCATTCCGCTGAAAGAGAGGTGACTGCCATTCCGACCTGACTGTTTTCAAAATATCCTCGAAAACGATTTTCATTTTCACGGATTTTGTTTTCCATTTTTTTGCGATTGCTGATATTTTCTTTGATGGCCAGGTAGTTGGTTATTTTACCTTCCTGGGATACAACCGGCGATATAGAGATTGATTCCCAGTAGAGTTCACCGGTTTTACTTTTATTTAACAGTTCGCCTTTCCAGTCTTTTCCTTCGGAAATAGTCTGCCACAGTTCTTTGTATATTCCATCTGGCATTTGCCCGGATTTGAGAATCCTGGGATTTTGACCAATCGCTTCTTCAACAGTGTAACCGGTCACTTCGCAAAATTTTTGATTGACGTATTCTATCTTACCTTTTTGATTAGTGATAACGATTGAATTTGGGCTTTGTTCAACCGCCCGGGAAAGTTTTTTCAATTCTTCTTCAACTGATTTTCTTTCACTTTCATCAAAGATCATACCGACCAAGTACATTGGTTCTTCATTGTTATCAAAAACTGCCTGTCCTTTTCCAACCACCCAATGTGTTTTTCCATTTCGGTCAATGATGCGGTACTCATTTACGAAGGGTTTTTTTTCTTTAACTGCCAATGCGGTATTTTTTTCGACGGATAGAAGGTCTTCCGGATGTATCAAATCTGAAAGTTTTCTTTTTGCATTCTGGCCAATAAAATCTTTAGCCGGATATCCGCTTAAACTTTCTATAGCCTCACTAATAAAGATTAGGGTATAGGTTTCATCCAAAAGGCAGTGAAATACAACACCAGGGACATTGACTACTAATCCACGAAAACGCTCTTCGTTTTCTTTCAATTGCAGAGTACTCTCATGGCGTTTAGTAATATTATGACTGATACCTACTAATCCGCAAACTTGCTCTTCTGCATCAAAAAATGGGATTTTTAAGGTGTCCAGTAAAATACAGGAACCATTGGGATAAGTGACCCATCCATCATCGCGAAAGGAATTCCCTTTTAATAATATGTCACGGTCCTGGTCCCGGAATTCCTCAGCTATTTCTTTATCGACCAAATCAAAATCATTGACACCAATGATCTTTTCTCTTTTTTTGCCAATAAAATCAGTAAAGGCAGTATTACAAGCCAGATAAACACCTTCCAGATCTTTGACGAAGATCAGATCAGGAATGGAGTTAATAACCGAATCAAGAAGCGCCTGTTGGGTATCAAGTTTGCTTTTTACCTGACTGGTAATGGCTCGATTTTTTTGCAGTAATAACCAAATAAACAGGGTAATGAGAATTGAGATCAGTACAACCGCAACGCCAATGATAGGTATAATCACTTCATTTATGACACTTTTTTGCAGTCCATATTCAAACCGAACAGGGACCCACTTATTAAAAATACTTTCTTTGGTTTCACGAGGGATGGACTGAATCGTTTTTTCCAGAATTCCTGCCAGGATTGGCCAGTCTTGACGAACAGCCATTCGAAGATTTGTATCCGGCCAGTCAGTTTCAGCTGCGATTTTCAAATTTGACCAGCCATTTTGAGAAATCAGATAGCCTGCTACAGCAGCAGAGGCAAAGCTAAAGTCTGCTTCTCCCAGGTGTACGGCCTTTATTACATTAGGAGTCGTTTTCCTAAAAATATACTCTAATTGAAGATTTTGGTAGTCGTTCTTAAGTTTACTATAAGCAACTAAATTTGGATCTACAGCAACTTTACGGCCCTTAATATCAACCAGATGACTAATACTGGTAATGTCTTTTCGCGAAATCAAGACAATGGGTAAGCTTAAGTAAGCGCTATCTGTAAATTGCAGATATTTTGAGCGTTCCGGGGTATAAGACAAACAGGGTAAAAAGTCGATTTCCTTATTTTGAGCCATTTTCAAACCCACCGGCCAGGGGACATCCACCAATTGTGTTTTGATCCCTAATTCTTTTTCCAAAATAGCTAAATATTCCAAAACAACGCCATTCGGTTTCCCTTTTTCTACAAATGAAATCGGAAAATATTTAGGAGGAATTATATATCGTAACGGTCTGTCTTTATGTTTGGCTAACCATTCTAACTCCCCTTTTGATAATGATAAACCAGAAGAAGCAAAAGGGATTAATAAGATTAAAAGAAAAAATAAAGCAATTTTCGACGAAGATCTTTTACATAAGATACAGTCACTCATAAATATCCTGCTATTTGATTTTATCAATTTATCTATTATTAGAATGATGATTATTGAATGATTTATTTAACAATTTTATATATTGGTTGTTTACCTTGTTGTATTAGTAAATTATTAATTTCCTTTTTAATGTCAACCATTTTAAGTTCTCTTCCGACTGCAAGTTTTCTAAATCGAGATAACTCATCGAATTTTTCCCGCAGCTCACTATCTGTCTTTTTCAAATCAGTGATATCCATTACCCAACTCAGTATGGCATTTTTTCCCTCATAAGAAATATTCATATAGGTCGCCAGTAAATCGATAATTTTATTGTCCTTACCATATGCCTGCAATTCAAAGTCTGAAATGATTCCATATTTCCCTAGCGTTGCAATAATATGATTCCGGTCTTCAATATTCACATATATATCCGGGGCTGGATCATCTATCTTTATATTAATCATTTCCAGCATTCGTGGATTGGCAAACCGCATGATGCCGTTAGTAGATATACCAACACCGACCGGGCTGGTATCCAGTATTTTTTGCAGATGCGCTTTTTCGGCTACTAATGCTTTTTCCATTTGTTTACGGTCGCTAATATCCAGCAACCATCCCAGAATGCCTTCCTCCTCATCAATGGTGATTGGAAGATAAGTCATAAGAATATCCCGTATCTGACGATCCCCGTTATACATTTGCAACTCATAATTTTCGATCTTACCTTCGTTCTTTAATTTGCTGACTATTAGATTCCTTTCTTCAGAATTCACATAGAGACTGGGTGATTCATCACCGGTGCCAACGCCAAACATTTCATTAAACCGGGGATTCGCAAAATGAATTTTTCCTTTGATAGAAAAGGCCACACCAACCGGACTGGTGTCCAAAATCTGTTGAAGCCGTTCACGTTCCGCTGATAGATTTTCTTCCATTTGTTTGCGATCAGTGATATCCCTAAAGGTGATTACGGCCCCGGATATTTTTGTCCCTCGTAAAAGCGGCGTGGCTGTATACTCAACAAAAAAACCGGTGCCATCTTTTCGCCACAGCATTTCATCACTAATTGTTTCTGTAGTACCCTGAGTATATGCTTTGGACATTGGGCAATTTTTAGCTGGGTATGGACTTTTATCTGCATGAGAATGGTGAATTTTCTCATGGACTTTCTGCCCAATCAACGCTTCAGGTTCATAACCTAATAAGTGATTGGCGGCAGGATTAATAAATATCACTTCCCCATTCAAATCGACCCCAAATATACCCTCCCCTGCAGAATTCAACAATAGGCGGGATCGCTCTTCAGATACTTCAAGTTGTTGCTGATTAATTTGTAATTCAGCCGTTCTTTTCTCTACTTCATGTTCCAGATTATCACGGGATTTAGTCAAAGCCTTACTCGCACGTTCACCGAGCACCAATACGAGCAAAACCGCTCCAACTGATAAGAATAGGGTAATACCCAAGATAGTGATTACCATAAACCTTGTCGTGGTGTAATCCGCCAGGGCGTCTTCCAAATCAACTTCAGCAGCAATTCCAATTTTCAGATGAGCGTTCCATAACCAGGCTCCAAAAACCGGAACACCTCGATAATCTCTGTATCCTATTGTGTCTGTTTCTATTTTAGAATGACCGGCAAGCATCTTCATCTGTTCCATTTGTTTTTTAAGTGCCAGTGTACGTAAAACCAGATGAGTTAGTGGCTGATCCGATCGCTCCTGTTCTGGATTTTCTCCTTTCAATAAATTAACACCTGGATCTCGAATTTCAATATTCAAAGCACTACCCTGGTCTTCGGCAAGTAAACCGATACGCCTCAATTGTTGATCAAATCGGCTGGGTGTCAACAGAAATCCATTCTCATCGAAAGTATAAATCTCCGAGAATTTGAAACCCTCAAAAGATGAGATTGCCTTGGAGAAGTCTCTCCAGGGATCTACCCGAAGTGTAAAAACTGCAATGACTTTTTCATCCACATCACGAATCGGACCGATAAAAAACATGGTTGGAGGCTTTTTCTCACCTCTGCTAGTCCCCAGGTGAACATCAGAGGTTATTGGTGGGACAAAACCGACTTTTCCTTCGAAAGCTTCTTTTAATAGATTTGGATATTGTTTTGAGATCAAATTGAGGCTGCCAACGTTTCTGTCTCGCCTGGAACCGATACTGATATGGTTCGGATCGATTATAAAAAATCCTATATTGGGAAAGATGTCGTTGTTCTTTTTGAAAAAAGACCGCATTTCTTGCAGTTCATTTGAGGCTAGCAAAGCTTCTTTTTCAGGAGACACTTTTAAGAGACGCTTGGAAATAGCTACTAGCCTAGGGTTAGAACCAAATTGTTTCATAAAAGATTTCCTTTCAAATAACCAAAGGTCCAGGCGGTCTTGAAAAACAGATAACACACCATTGAGAAACCGACTCTCATCCTCTAAGTGCATTTTCCGGCTTCTTTCCAGATTAATCCATCCGATTACAAAAACAACCACTAAAAAAAAGCTTAAGCCTGCTAACACCAATAATCGGAACCAGGTAGACCCATATTTGACGGATATATGCTCTTTTTTAATCCCTCGCCTCAAAATCCAAAACAACAAGCTGATTACCAGGAAAATAACCAATCCGTAAGCGCTTAAGCGCCAGACAGAAATACCGGGTTGGGGTTCCTGGCTTTCATAAGCTTTGTCGTCAGTTTGATGCATCCATTTGTTTTTAAGCTTTTGGGTATCTTCTCCTGGTACAGAAGCCATGGCTTTAATTAGAATTGATTGTAACTCTGGCCAGTCATTTCGAACCGCGATATTCAGTTTTTCAATTTCGGGGTTTCCGATGGAAAATTCGTGCTTAGCCACCAGATCAGACAAATGATTTTCCCTGATCAGGTAATTGACAACCGCTAATTCTCCCAGTGCTGCATCAGCCCTGTTAAATTCAACCTCTTTTAAGCTGGCCAGCAGATCTTTGACAGGGACACGTTTTATCTGCGGGTATTGTGCCTTAAGCAATTCTTCATAAAAGAACCCTGAGGGAAAACTGACGCGTTTACCAAATAGAGATTCAATTCCGGAAATATTTGAAGCTTCCTTGGTGATAATCACATTTGGGTTTTTCAGGTAGCTGCCGGTGTAGAGCAGGTGTTTCCGCCTTTCAGATGTATTAACGATATTAAGCATCACATCCAGTTTTTTATTAATTGTTTGATCAAGCAATTCACTCCATTCCCCGGTGACATATTCCACTTCGATGCCAATAAGCTTTACCAGTATATTCATATAATCAATAGACAATCCTGTTGGTTTGTTATTGAGATTATAGTTGAAAGGTGGCCAGTTTCGTTCGTTATGGACACGGATTTTTGGGTGTGCTTTTAGCCAGGCTTTTTCAGACGGCGTAAGATTAAGCATTGAGTCTGAGATCTCAACTTTGTCCTTACTGGCGCTTTGCCATTTCTCCTGAATCCGCTTATGTTCTTCCTGTGTCAGTGTACCAAAAACTTTATTGATGATACTTGCTAATTCCGGCCAGTCATCCCGGATGGCCATCGCCTGATTGTGATTCTCGAAAGGGGTGGGGGCAGTAACTTCAAGATTTGTTAAGTTATTTTTCTGGATAATATAAGATGTTGTAGTCAGGTTACCGATATAGGCATCTGCTTCTCCTAAAGCGACTGCCTGAATTGACTCCCTGGATGTTTTTTTTACAATTAATTTGATATTGGGATAATCTGCCATCAACTTTTTATGGATCACATAATCCTGCTCGACGGAAACTTTCTTAAAATCAAGGTTTCCAATACTGGTGATCGTATTGTTGTCTTTTCGGCAAAAAATTGCATAGGGCATCAAAAGGTAATCGTCTGTAAACATCATCACTTTTTGACGTTCCGGAGTATTCTTGGCGGTAAGGATCAAATCAAGTCTCTGGTGGTTTTCAATATTTTTCAGGGCCGTAGACCAGGGAATATTTGCGATATACTGAACCTCAAAACCCGCTTGTTTAGCGATCAGGTTTAGATATTCAACGGAGATTCCCCTGAATTTTCCATCATAAAAATGAAGGGGGGGAGCACCTCCCACCCGTGCTCTAACGGTATGCTTCTGACTGAGCCAGATTTTTTCTTTTTCAGTGAAGTTGAGTTGTTCAGCATTGATATTCTGTAAGCAGGAAAGAAAAGTCAAAGTTATCAAACAAGAATATATTATTAATTTTAATTTATTCATAATATTTACAGTATTAATGTTCAAATTTTTTTATTACTGAATAATGATACTCACTTTATGATGATATTTGCATTTAGCACTCTTAGTTTCTTACACCTGTAACCCGCTGATATATTTAAAATGACCTTGTTTGATACTGTCATTCTTGAGTTTCAAGTTGTGTCACAATTACTTTTAATAGACGAAATGGGACGCCTCATTGTCATTTCGAGTTTTTACACAGATAAATCTGTGATATGATTGCAATGAACTTGTCTGAATCTGTAGGGTGGGCAGTTTGTTTTGCCCACGCTGAAACAACGTCGGATCCGCTAGACGCTTGATCCGACCTACGAAATTTTGCAGCTCATTGTATTCATATGCTAATAGTTCAAGTTCAGGTTGACAATAATTCTGATAATTCTTCCAGGGTTTTTCCCGCATCTTTAAATTTATATTTCGTGATATACTTATTTAAATCATTGATTGACATTGAAAAATCATCTGGCCAGGAAAACTCCTGGATTCGTGCGATTACTTCCTTACAGGGTTTTGGTTTTCGTTTTTTTAGTATGGGTTCCAGTTCAGTTAAAAATGTTTTCAGTTGATCGATAGTCCCTTCTGGTTTTTCTGCTTTAACTGAGTCTTCATTTTTTAGTGCATTTGCCAAGGTGTTTAATTCTGTTAGGGGGACTGTCAGATTCGCCTTTAAGTTCTGGATCATTTCATTAATGGTATCCAGTTGCTTGTTCTTAACAGCCAGTTCCACAATTTCAGCTGTTTGTTGCACACCGCTGGCGCCGATATTCCCGGAAACTCCTTTAACAGTATGAGCAAGACGTTGGGCCAATTCGTTATCCTCTTTTTCCAATGCTTTTTGAATCTGTTCTGTAATGTCCTGATTATCCCGGTGGAATTTAATAAGCAGATTCCTATAAAGTTTTTTATTGCCACCCACCCTTCTCAAACCGGTTTTCATATCAATACCTGGCAGTTTATCT
>Ga0233431_1003126_pt1 | contig 20755 bp, 22 predicted proteins | sample SI_118_April2016_FD_179867 | JGI IMG/M metagenome (GOLD analysis project Ga0233431, IMG submission 179867) | Seawater microbial communities from Saanich Inlet, British Columbia, Canada - SI_118_April2016_200_MG | ecosystem: Environmental > Aquatic > Marine > Inlet | place: Canada: British... | reverse complement strand
TGAAGATCTAGACAAGGTGCGCGACCATGCTCAGCGCCACGGGTTTGACTGGCTGTATGCCATCGCCCCCATCGAGATGACCCAAGGTCTGATCGACGAGTTTGGATTGACTGTCGTCAATGCCCCTCGCGCCCCTGTCATCCTCATTGAGGCCGACGGATCCTTCCGATTGCTTCCCAATGGAATCAAGAGCGCCGAAACGCTGCTCGAGGAAATTGGCGAGCTACCAAGCGAAGGTGATGAGACAACATGACGTTCTTCGCCGATCTTGCGGAATCGTTTGTACTGGGTGTGTTGACACCGCTGGGTGCAGTGTGTGTCTTGCCCTTGTATCCTGCGTTTTTGGCCTACCTCTCCAACCGACTTTCGGGTGAGGCGGCCAATCGCAAGACGATTCTCAAGATCGGCCTTAGCGTAACGCTGGGTGTGATCAGCTTCATGTTTCTCATTGGTCTGGTGTTCACGACCGTTCTTCAGGTGTCGTTGACTCAGGTAATTGGTGTCGTTACACCCATCGCCTTCGGATTGCTAATCGTCCTGTCCATCCTCCTTATTCTTGATGTAGATGTCGGCAGATTCATTCCAAAGGCCAAGGTTCCGACAGGGAAAACCCCATGGGTGAGTGCCTTCCTGTACGGATTCTTCTTTGGAGCCATTGTCATCCCATGCAATCCGTTGTTCATTGCCGTGTTCTTCGCTCGATCCGTATCAATTCTTGATTTTGGGGCCAACCTACTCCGATTCGTCACCTTCGGAGTTGGGTTGGCCACCCCATTGCTAGCATTGGCGATAGCATCAACTGCTTCCTCAGGTGCGATAATCCGCTTTCTCACGAAGCACAAGTCGATCATCAATCGTACGGCGGGTGTCATCATGCTTGGCATTTCCCTTTATTACTTGATCGATGTGTTTGATGTGTTCGGATCCCTGTTTGGATAGGAGGAGATTATGGAACTGAGACACAGAAGCCGATGGTTCGTGATAGTCCTCGTATTTGCAGCCACCGCTACGGGAATCGGATTCGTTCTCGCCCAGACAGCGGCACCCCCTCAAGATCAAGCCTCCTCTGATTCCGACATCAACGACAAGTACGAGGTCCAAACAAATGATGCCGGCCTCCGATATGTGGTAGATCCGGCGCTTCTCATGGCTGGAGGTCCTCCCCGAGATGGCATTCCATCGATTGATGATCCAGTTTTCGTATCTGTTGATGATGCTGACCCATGGATCGCAGACGATGAGCTTGTGTTGGCCTTGATCTACAAAGGAGTAAAGCGCGTCTATCCCCTCCAGATTCTCGTCTGGCATGAGATTGTCAATGATGTCGTTGCAGACGATCCCTTGCTGATTAGCTACTGTCCGCTTTGCGGTTCAGGCATCGCATATCATCGCCAGCTCGAGGGACAGGCCGTTGAATTTGGAACATCAGGAAAGCTGTACAACTCCAATCTGGTGATGTACGACCGAAAAACAGAGACTTATTGGAGCCAGATTGACGGGCTAGCCATTGTGGGCGAGTTGTCAGGCCAGGAGTTGGAGTCGATCTCTTTGGATACGGTTGTTTGGAGAGAGTGGAGGATTGCACATCCGGATTCCGAGGTATTGAGCCAAGACACTGGGTTCGATCGAGCTTATGGTCGTGATCCCTATGGCCGTTACTATGAAGACAGCTTCATTTGGTTTCCCGTGCAGGGACGCGATGATCGAATCCATCCCAAGACCGTTGTCTTCGGCATTGAGATTGATGGTTCTTACTCCGCCTACCGTGAAGAAGATCTTGTCGATCTCGGATTGATCGAGGATCGTGTCAACGGCGTTCGCATTCGCATCTCACGCGATGCTGCGGGAGTCGTGAGTGTACTGAACGTATCTACGCAAGAGCCCCTCATCAAGGAACGCGACTTCTGGTTTGCTTGGTATGCCTTCCACCCGACCACACGCCTGTACCTTCCCTCAGACTAGATTCGCGTCTGGCTTCGGGACTCCGGGTGGACGAAAGCCTGCCTGCTGCAAGTTGTTTTCCCCTGGATCGCGGAGATCCGTTGGCCGATCATGTCAGTCCAATGATGAACGTTCGTAGAGCAAAGCCCGAAGATCGCGCCCGCATTCTCGAGATTTCATCTCAGATTTGGGATGGCGGGGATTATGTTCCTGAATTGCTTGACAGTTGGTTCTCGGATCACGAAGGCGAATTGGCTGTTGCGACGCTGGATGATCACCTCATCTCATTTGCACACCGTACCTGGCTGCGTCCGGGAATGGCTTGGCTTGAGGGCATCCGCACAGATCCCGCATGGGAAGGCCATGGCGCAGGCAAGGCGATCACCGAACATTTTATTCGTGAAGCAGCAAGCGACGGCGCCACACATATTGAGCTGTCCACGCATATCGAGAACCAAGCCTCTATTCACATCATCGAGTCGTACGGGTTTTCGAGAGTAGGAACGTTTTCCTATGTAGAGAGGCTGGCTGATGTAGGGTCCTCGCAGACAACAACGATCTCAGGAGGAATCCGGAACCTCTCTGAATCAGAGGCAATCGATTTTGTCGGAACCTCGCAGTTCTTGTGTCGAGCACATCGACGGTTTCCTCGCGGATGGCGCTTCTTTCCCTTCGATCACTCTCCGAGTGAAGCGCTCGCACGGATCACGCACTGTGGCCTGGAGCAAAATGGCGTACTGCAAGCGGTCCTGTGTCACAGTTACGATCACGAACGCAGCATGACCATCGACTTCCTCGACGGGGAGATGGCTGCCATGCGCAGCCTGCTCAATCACCTATTGCAGTCTCGTCAACAAACAACGATAGCCATGATGGTCCCGTGGGATCAAGGGCAGCATGCGGACGCTCTTGTCGTGCTCAAAGAAGCAGGATTCACGTCATGGACTGAATTCAAACCCGACGTGTTCGCCTATGAGATGGTGCTATAGATCTCTCACCCGCTTCTTCTCCGGATTTGACCTAGAGCAGCTCTCTGGCGATGCTGATTGCTGAGGGAGACTATGACGAAACGCGACAGGATTTCTGAACTAACGAACAAGCAGATCGAGCGATACAGCCGCCATCTTCTTCTCCCGGAGATCGGACTAAATGGCCAGAAGAGACTTATGGCGGCTCGTGTCTTGATCGTCGGGGCTGGAGGATTAGGAAGCCCAGTCGCCATGTATCTTGCCGGTGCCGGAGTAGGGCATCTCGGACTCGTAGATGCTGATACCGTCAGCGTTTCCAATCTTCAGCGGCAGATCCTGCACGGAACAACCACTCTTGGACATCCAAAGGTTGAATCCGCCAAGGCGCGACTGCTCGACTTCAACCCCGATGTTTGCGTGGACATCTACAACGAAGCCTTTACGTCTGAATCCGCCGAGCGTATTGCAGGTGAATATGATCTTGTCATCGACGGCACTGACAATTTTCCGACACGCTACCTCATCAATGATGTCGCACTGCAACTTGGTATCCCCTTCATCTATGGAGCCATCTTTCGAATGGACGGTCAAGCAAGCATCTTCTGCACAGAAGAAGGCCCCTGCTATCGTTGTGTCTTCCCAACACCGCCTGCGCCTGGAAGTGTGATGACGTGTTCCGAGGCAGGCGTACTCGGCGTTGTGCCTGGACTAATTGGAATGATACAAGCAACGGAAGCGATCAAGTGGATACTCGGATTGGGAACCTCATTGAGTGGGCGTCTACTCACCTACGATGCTACAGGAATGCAATTTGATTCTATATCCATCGACAAGAACCCCGATTGTCCCGTATGCGCGCGTAATCCTGAGATGATTCGCTTGATCGATTATGAGGGGTTCTGCGGCTCTCCAAGCGCTGATCACGAGGCCACGCCTCTTCCCAAGGAGGCTGAGATCACTCCTCTTGAACTGAAATCCAGGCTGGAGACAGGACATTCCGTTGTCATTGTGGATGTCCGGCGTTCGATTGAATGGGCGATCGTTCACTTGGATAACAGCATCTTGATTCCTCTGGAGGAACTTGAACATCGACTAGGCGAGTTGAATTCTCTAGATGAGATTGTCGTTCTCTGCCGGATTGGCCGCAGATCTGCACGTGCTGTGGCCTTGCTTCGTGATCGTGGGTTCCAGCAGGCAAGGAATCTGACCGGAGGGCTAGTCGCATGGACCCACGATGTCGATCCTTCGCTTCCACAGTATTAGGCCCCTTTATCCGCCAGCGCTTTCGGCAGTTCTGATTCACGTCTCTAGTTCGGTACACTCAGGGCTCAAGCTGGGACTCCTATTCCCGAGGACCCTAGCGAAGGGAGAGAAATCCTATGAAGCTATTGATCATCGGAGGAACCGTCTTTCTCGGGCGAGCCGTGGTTGAGTCCGCCCTGGCCCAAGGCCATGAGGTGACTCTGTTCAACCGCGGCCAGTCAAATGCCAGCCTCTTCCCAGGGGCCGAGCAGATTCATGGCGATCGAGATGGGGGACTAGAGGCACTGGCTGGTCGAACCTTTGATGCCTGTGTCGATACGTGCGGGTACTTCCCAAGGATCGTCAAGGCGTCCGCACAGTTTCTCAAGGATACAGTTCAATCGTATGCCTTCGTGTCTTCTGTATCTGTGTATGGGAAGCCGTCAGCTGCCGGCATCGACGAGGACGGCGTCTTGGCAACCATCGATGACCCAACGATTGAAGAGGTAACTGGCGAATCCTATGGCCCGTTGAAGGCGTTGTGTGAAGCTGAGGTCTCAGCAGCATTTGGCGACCGCGCGTTGCTCATACGGCCAGGCCTTATCGTCGGACCACACGATGTCTCTGATCGCTTCACCTACTGGCCGTGGAGAGCTGCTCAAGGAGGGAGGATCTTGGCTCCTGGACGTCCGGATCGTCCCATTCAGTTCGTCGATGTCCGCGACTTGGCTGCCTGGATCGTTCGGTTGTTGGAATCTGGCGAGGTCGGCTCCTACAACGCGGCGTCTGCCCCCGGCACCTGGACCATGCAAACAATGCTACAAACGTGCTGCGATGCTTCTGAGAAGCCCTGTGAGCTTGTGTGGACAGACGATGACTTTCTTAACGAACACGAAGTCGGGCCATGGATGGAACTCCCTCTTTGGATTCCTGAAGATTCTGAGATCTCCATTGGCTTCTTCGATTTTCTTGTAGATCGTGCCATCGCCAAAGGGCTAACCTTCCGTCCCCTTGAAGAGACCGTTCAGGCCACCATGGAATGGTCTCTCTCAAGACCGAATGATCATGCGTGGCGCGGCGGTCTCAGGCCGGAGCGGGAGGCAGAGCTACTCGAGGAATGGTTGCGCAGATCCTAGGCGGAAAGGTACTCTTCTACTGTCAAGACAACGTCAGAAAGGTGAGGTGGAATAATGGAAATCCGATTGACCAGTGACGCAGGTCGTCATCTCGTCATCGATCGCTCCATGTTGGATGATCCCCGCCTATCTTTTCGTGCCAAAGGCCTACTCGCCTACTTGCTCGGTCATCCTGGGATAGATGTATCCAACAAGAAACTGCTTTCGTCAGCTTCCCTGGAAGGTATGGATGCTGTGAAGACAGCTCTTAAGGAGCTTGAAGAGGCTGGGTACTTCCGCCAGGTCCAGGAGGCTGTCGAAGATGGATCAACTCGCACGCTTGGACTTGTCTCTCCCGTCAGTCGTATTCCCGTACTTGAAGCCCAGACCTACACATCCTCTCAAGTATCCACGAGTGCTGAATCAACCAACCCTAAGCCCTCTAACAAGTCTGAGGCTGTCTCTCCAGCACAGCGGATCGTAGATCGATTGAATGAGCTTCGGAAAACGGCGTGGGATTGGGCTCGCTACACACCCATCTCAGCGAAATACGCCAAGAACGTTGAGCACATCAACGGCCGCCTAGCTGACGGATACGACGAAGCCGATCTCATCCTCGTACTCGAGTACTTGTCATCTGTCGATGGCGGCAAAGAGGAATCCCGTAAGTATTTCGATTGCGTAACACCCTTTAACACAAAGAATTTCGAGCGCAATGTGGCGATGGCCAGAGATTGGGATGCCAAGGGTCGGCCATCCATCCAAACCAATCGCGCATTTCAGCGCGTAGAGGGCCACGATCCAAAGATTTACGAACAGCGTCTCACAGGAGGAACAACGTGATCCGAGGGGCACCGATTGGAAAACGATTCGAGCATTGCACGTTCGATAATTTTGAGATCACTGATGACAACCGCGATGCCTATCTAGCCTGCAAACGCGTAGCTGAGGAAGGCGAATCAGGCGTCCTCATTTTAGGAAAACATGGTCTTGGAAAGACGCACCTGCTTGTCGCCATGATGAAGGAATACAACCGCATTCACTCCTATATCCCCGCCAATACGAGCCCGGAAGGGACCATGATCACTGTCCCCTCAGCAGCCGAGTTGATTGCAACAGCTTCCCAGGAATTGGAGCCCTCTGAGGAGATTCCATCTCTCGCGCGAAGTGAAATTGAGGAACAAGCGCACATCGAATTCTGGCCACTATTGGACCTAACCAGCGAATTGCGATCGGACATTGCACATGGATCCCTGCTGACGTCTACGCGTTGTAGGGAATGCGATTTGCTCGTATTGGATGATTTCGGTGCAGAACGCGTAACGGATTTTGTCCTGGAGGAATTGGAGCGCATCGTCGATTGGCGCTACCGCTCCATGAAGCCAACGGCTGTGGCTACCAACTTCGACTTCAAGACAATCATTGCCAAGTACGGGCAACGAGCCATCTCGCGCTGGGTCGGCTCCTGTATCGTTGTTGGAGTCACTGGCGACGACCGTCGTGCCTCTACAGGTCCTGTCTAGTCATCGCGAAAGGAATAAGTCCCGGGACAGTACGCCCGGGCCCAATCACGTTCTTTATTGTTACTCTTGCCCTTTACTCAGTCGTCGCTGTGTATTGAACGACAATCTGGTACGTTCCTTCAGGCATATACGCAAGATCGTCTTCCGCAATGACCAGCGAATAGACGACATTGATGAAATTAATGCCCCACAGCCCTGAAGTAATGTCTGGTGTTCGTACAAGAACATTATCAATCGTGGTCTGATTGGAACCCGCCGGAATCGTCGAGCTACCCCATAGGATTTCCTCTGACAAAACCCACGAAGCTGTACTTAGCACACGCAATCGCGCGTCTACATCTGCAGCATAGGTCCCGGGACCTGAAATCGTTGAGAAGTCAAGATTGCCGTTTTCTGTAACGACTAGCGAAATCCAGGAAGGAATGACGAATGTAGCATTTGTCGTCGCTGAATCTGTGGCAGCAAGCGTTGCCATCGAAAGGGTCAGAACCGCAAAAATCAATACACCAATGAACTTACCAATCCTCATCGAAACACCTCCGAACGGTTGTCGAGTGCATCTAGCGGCTCTGCCGACCGGGAACTCGAAGGAGTTCTGACTACGCAAGTGCGTAGAGGTCCGTAGCTTTGCGTCCCGTCCTTGCAGACGGTTTGCCTTTGGTAAATGCTTCTCTGAGGTTTCTCAGGCCGCCCCTCTGGCTACCCGTTAAATAATTGAGCGAAATAATCACTCTTCCGCTCACTCATGTCAATAGTACCCTGCATTATGCACGAAGTTTCAAACAAAGTCTGTGCCAGACATCACGTTACAATGCCCTGCGAGTCTGAATGTCCGCGTTTCCTTTAAGAGAGCCTGGACCCCATTCCCGGCTAATCTAATGCATGTATGATCAGGCTATTAAGGCGATGTGCTTCTGTCTGGGCGATCAGATCATGATCGCCATAACCCCACAACTCTAGGGCCATCTTAATCGCCCGATTCTACTCTGTGCCACTGCTTTGGAAGCCGAACGTAATGCCTTCGGCTCTGCTAGCAATGTGACCATGGGCGGATTGCCAAAGGATCACTTCCTTGACTTGCCATGCAATTGGGTTGGTCGTCGCGCTATAGTGTCATTGAAGCTGGAGGAGGGAGCGGACTATGAAACGTTTCTTGATGTCTTGCATGCTGCTGGGTTTACTACTGCTTTCGGGGTGTATATTCCTGGGTCCGTTCGGACCGGAGATCCTCTACGAAGATCACTTCCCGGACGATACCACCTGGTATCAGGGGGAGACTACGAGTCGGTCCTGGTGGATTGAGGACGGCAGATATCACGTTCTGGTGAAGGTGGAAACCAGCCTGGAGCAGGATGGAGGATTCAGTACCTACAAAGCCAGTGCAGGCGCGTTTGGAGACTTCACTCTTTCGGTTGATGCAGAGCAAATCCTTGGCCCCGACAACAACGGCTACGGTGTGCTATTTCGCATACAGGAAGGCGCAACCAGTTATTATCGCTTCCGCGTTTCAGGTGATGGCTGGGTCAAGTTCGACAAGAAAGTGAACGGAGTTCTGATGCCGATCCGGGAATGGGAGCAATCCCCCTCTGTGAACCTTGGAAACGCAAAGAACCTCATCGAGATCGTGGCGAACGGTAATCTCTTCACCTTCCGTGTAAATGGCGACACCCTCTATACTATTGCGGATTCTTCATTTTCGTCCGGATACATTGGTTTCTCCGCCCTAAAATACGTTGCCCAAGGAGGCGAACTGCATATTGCCTTTGGCAACCTGATACTCCGGGCGTTGGAATAGAGCAGATTCTTGCTGTCTTCGCTTACGCTGGCGCTCAAGCCTAGATGAGCGCCTCGTCCTCTTGATTGGAATGCTCTATGGCCGAACACTGGCTAGTTCTGAACTAGAACCCCTCTTGCCGATAATAAGCGAGCGCACGACGGACATTCTCTGGCGGCGTGACCCCGGGTTGCCGTGACTCAAAGGCTGCGGTTCCTGAATAACCAATCCTCTGAAGTACATCCAGGACAGCTGGCCAGTCTACAGTGCCCTCGCCTGGAAGGAAATGGTCATCAGACTCACCGCAGTTGTCGTGCAAGTGGAGATGCCTGAGCTGTCCCTTGTAGCGCTCCAGATAATTGGTCACTGGATGTCGGCCAGCATCAACAGATTGATTGGCATGGCCGATATCAATACAAATCCCCAGATTCGTTTCTTCGGGATCATCTCCAACTTCATCCAAAACTCGATCGAGAACCCAGATGCAATCCTTGAGGTTCTCCATGGCCAATAGGACATCTCGATCAGCCGCATAACGGGCAATCCGTTTGATTTCGGGCCAATCGGGACGATCGTCCTCTACAACAAGACCGAAACATGCCGAGTGTAGAACAAGCGTACGAGCACCCAGTTGTTGTGCGAAGTCGATCTCTTGACGTAGATGGATCGGATTCCAGTTCCAAAATCCCATTCGTGCATGAACTGTGGTGAATGCGGCATCTGCACACGCTTCTATCAGCACTGCCAGTTCTGCTCCGGCAATGGGCGCGCCATTGAGAGCCTTGGCATCTCCAACTTCGACGCCAAGGTGCGCATCGACAGCAAGCACAGCCCGCACAGCCTCAGGCAACGTCGGCCAGGATCGTGGATCCTGCTGATAGTAGAACCCTAAAATACTGCTTCCTAGTTGCACTGTAGCCTCTCTTTGTCTTGCAGTTTGATTCGTTGCCTCTACAGCTGCTCGACAGTTTCCTGGAAGGAAATGCCCATGGTGGCCAATTCGGCCAGCACGGGTTTGTAGATCTCGGAAATCATCGGAACATGAACACCCGTCAAGTTAATTTCTCCCTGAAGAATCATCCGTGCGGCAATCGCTGCGGGGAGTCCGACAAGTCGAGACATCGAAGAGTCGCCTCCAGGAATGCCATAGTCGATCATCGTTGATGTAACTTTCTCCGTACGATCACCATATTCAGCAACAAACTCATGCTGCATGACCAGCATGTCGCGTTCGCCCTCTGCGTATTCCATCTTGGATAGCATTCGCGAAGCAACGACGTCAAGATAGGTATTGTCTGCCGCAGGGATTGCCTCATCACTGAGCAGTCCTAGCCATTCCAGTTTGGCAATGGGTTCTGAGTCGACGGCAATCCCAAGGAATGCGGCGAGATCAGCTTTCAAGTTCGCTCCGTCAGAGTCAATCATCCGAGCGAGGAACTGGCCACAGGTGAGTCCGGCAATGTCATCCCTCTCAGTTTCATCAAGCACACCGAGCTCGACGACCTTCTTCATCGTCTCGCACCAGCCAGGGTAACGGAGCGTTCCTCGGAACATCGATGTCACTGTGGGAATGCCATAGGTCTCTATGTAGGGCATGGAGTCGCGGTTGGGATAGACCTCAAGCTCCTCAAATCCCTTGATGTCACAAGGCCAATGATACGAGAACAGCTCGGGACCGGGAACGTCGACAACACCGCCATCTTTGAGGAACTTGGCTGGATTCTTGCCTGCCATCACCACGCCGCGCGGTGCCCACGAGAACTTGTACCCGAACGGGTTGTCATTGGCTTCGGGTGCTGGGAGGCCTCCTGTGTTCGATGTGAAGGACACCAGCTTGCCGCCCTTGCCTGCAATCTGGTGAACAACTTCCATGGCCGACATGTGGTCGATCCCTGGATCCACGCCGATCTCGTTGAGCAGGATTACGCCAGCGGCCTTGGCTTTAGCGTCCAGTGCCTGCATTTCAGGCTTCACATAGGAGGTCGTTACCATCTGCTTGCAGTGCTTGACACATAGCCCCGCGACGACCGGATGATACACATAGGGAAGTAGGCTAATGGAGAGGTCGTGATCAGCAATCAAGGCTTCTAGGGCGGATTCGTCCTTGACGTTCAAGGACAGAGCGATGCCATTGCTTGCACCACCTGTCAAGGCCTGTGCCTTTTCCACAGTGCGGCTAGCCACAGTTACTGTGAATTCGTCCACGGTCAGCAAATAGCGAACCAACGGTCCAGCCACCAAGCCTGCGCCTAGCACGAGTACTTTCTTCACGGATATCTCCTTTACAAATCCAAGGCTGCTGCATCGGCCGCCTTCGTGAGGTACTTCTGGATATATTGGTAATCGGGTGCCAATCTCCCGCGATGACAGATCACGGCCCGTTTCAGCGGATCCGGAAGATCCAGCGTTTCGAAATCAACAGAGTAGTCGGCAGCGGCAACCGCCGGGACAAAACCTTTAAGAATATTGCTGAAGTAAGCTGACGACTCTCGCGGCAACTCAGATGGCAAGATATCGACAACCATCATCACTGGACCCTGTCCTTCGACACCCGAACAGATAGATCCGGTCTTCGGCTCATACACATAGATCGGATCATCTGGCTCAGTTGCCTTGACTGTGATCTCTACACCGCCTTCAACATCACAAGAGATATCGCCAATCACACGGAGTTTCGGCTGTCCCTCTGCATAGAGCGCCCTTGCGGCATCTACCGTGATCAGGCGTGGATACTTGGGCTCCCAGTAAATGCAATTGACCAATGATGTTAGGTGCGGCAGATAGCGCTCGAATGCTGCGCGATAGCGCTCGGGATGATCGTAGTAATCTTGTAGATTGAATGCTGCGTCCTCGACCAAGGGAAGAACCGTATCTTCTTCCTTGAAAACGATCTTGAGGATGCAATGCTCTACGTCATCGGGAAGACGGCCTGCCAGCAAAGCTGCAGGAGTCACATCAGCGAATGGCAGCAAGTCTAGGATCTCTTGCGCGCCCTTGGACACATTGCCGTAACCGGCAATCCCAATTGTCAGGGGGACAAGCTGTTCTGGTAATCCTTGGGTGCGAATGATCTCACCAACGGAAGTAATAGCCGCCTTGGCCTCTGCGAGGTCGGCGTACTGTGAGGCTTGCGTGAGCGATTCGAAGGGATTGGCGATACCTTCCCATGCCAATCGAGAACCCAGGCTCCACAGCGTGTCAATCATTCCCGCAAGTCCTGCGAAATTCCCAAAGGCAATAATGCGACGATTTTCGTCATTGACGATTTTTTCGTAATCGATGATTGTGCAGCCTAGGTCGAGTGCCTGTTGGAGCATGGGCATGTTGCCCGCTTGCCCCTTGATAACATGCGAAAAGTAGACATACGCCTTGTCCTTCTCTAGTACGTCCACAGGTATTTCCTTGAGCGCGATAATGACTGGGCAGGACTTGAGATCTGCTGTCACGGAAAGACCAACACCGCGATACTCGTCATCAGAGTAAGCTCTCATGTCTGAGGATTGAACGATGAACTCCAATCCTGTGTCCTGAGAAAGCTGTTTAATATCAGAGGGAATTAGCGGAGTTCGCCTCTCCCAGTCATACATATCTTCTCGACGGAGACCGACGCACGGACTCTTCCCCACAACCATCACCCCTTGACCTTTTTCAGGAAGTGCCGAAGTATACCGAACGCCCTTGTGAAGGGCAATCCTGCTCGTTCAGAGAAGAAGATTCGGGTGACTCCAGGAACTCGTCACCACCAAGAACACAAAGGGAAGGGTAACCACTCAAGCTGTTGACCATGAAGAACATGAAGGGACTGAAGAGAAGGCAATGGTCAGAAGCAGTTCGTCTTAACCTAGTCTTCGGAGATGCCGTTCTTCAAGGATTCCGTTCCGGGTTGGACCATCTTCATAAACTTCATGCTCTTCATGGTAAGAGGCAGTTGGGGTTCCTCCGTCGCGCTGTGAACTCATGGCATAACTTCCCCATCATGGTGAATGGGTTCTGCTTTCTACCGGCAACCCCATCTCTCAAAGGCGGCTTTGCCCTCTTTGGTGAAAAACAGCCATTGCTGAATGCCTTCCATGTCGGAATGGAAGGTCTCACCTTCGGCATCCAAGAAAGCGCGCACAGCGCCGACCATGGCCCGAGCTTTGTCTGAACAAGTGTCCGATAGCCATGCCTTCACAGAATCAATCAATTCGCTGCAAATGCCGAGTTCGAGAAATTCCTGCTCAGACCAATGCTTCATGGATGGCCATGATTTCTTGACAAGGAAGATCAGCTTGGTTAGGGAACTGAGGGCATCTCCTTGAAGCAATGCGAGATTGATCGGTAGATCGCCACGCTCTGAGGTTTTTCGGTTCCGTCCTAAGCGATAGAGAAACTCCAGGAAATGAACCGTCATCCTCTCAAGGCGAACGTCCTCGGGCAGTTCAGCAAGTTGTTTGATGATCGGCTCGATGCGTCCTTCAGGATCATGAAGGATGGCTGCATGTTGATAGGGATAGTGGAACAGGTCGAGGGTTGACTCAGTGAGACGAACAAAGTCGCTCCATGGAATGAAGTAGAACTCGTAATCAACAACCTTGGGCTCGCTCTCTTTGAAGGAGAAGACCTGGCGTTCATCCATCGGCATGCGCTCATAGACATCGTCCTCAATGATGATCTCGATATCATAGTCTGATAGAGCATCGCGATAGGGTCTCGTCGCTGATCCCACGACGTAGATGCCAATGACGCCATCCATCTCGAGATAGGGTTTGATGAGTTCGCGCGCGCGTTCCATGAATCCTCCTCGTACTCAGAACAAAGAGCAACCCGGGCAACATAAGAAAACGCCCTGTCGAATTCGTCTTCGATCAGGGCGATCTGGTGGGTGGTACAGGACTTGAACCTGTGACCTCCTGCACGTCAAGCAGGCGCTCTCCCAGCTGAGCTAACCACCCATGATGGAGGCGACGACCGGATTCGAACCGGTGAGTCAGGGATTTGCAGTCCCTTGCCTTACCACTTGGCTACGTCGCCGGTGCAGTGTCGATTATAGATGGGACACCTTGAAGCGTCAACGCGGGTCTGGATTCATCGCACTGACAATCTCGGGCGTCGGCCTTTGGTGTTGTGAACACGGGTTGTCGCCGCTGGCTGAGAAGTCAGCTCGTAACCCGTCAATCAATCAGGAGCCCTTCTCCGCTGTTGTACTGTGTAGGCCTCCTCCATTTCTGTGTTGTGGAGGATTCGTCCGATTAATCCGCTTGTGACTCCACCTCATGTCCCGACTTCTTGCCGCGGTCGAGGACTTCGTCAATGGTCCCCACCATATAGAAGGCCTGTTCTGGGATTTCGTCCACCTTGCCATCAACGATCATGCCAAATCCCTTAACACTGTCTTCTAGTTTGACATAGGCCCCAGCGCGTCCAGTGAAGTTCTCGGCCACAAACATCGGCTGAGACATAAACTTCTCCACCTTGCGTGCGCGGCGCACGGTCAATTGGTCGTCCTCAGACAACTCATCCATACCCATGATGGCAATGATGTCCTTCAGGTCTTCATACCGCTGTAGAACGCTCAGCGTCTTCTGAGCGACCCGATAGTGCTCGCGGCTGATGACATTAGGGTCGAGCATCGTCGAGTTGGATTGCAGCGGGTCTACGGCTGGGTAGATTCCTTTCTCTACAATGGCCCGAGATAGCGTAATTGAGGCGTCCAGGTGGCTAAATACGGTTGCAGGTGCCGGATCTGTCAGGTCGTCGGCAGGCACATATACGGCTTGCACAGACGTAATCGATCCCTTCTTCGTCGAGGTGATGCGTTCCTGTAATTCACCCATTTCCGTAGCCAGCGTCGGCTGATATCCCACTTCTGAAGGCATACGACCCAACAGCGCTGACACTTCAGCGCCAGCTTGGGCAAAACGGAAAATATTGTCGATGAACAACAATACATCGGTCTCTTCTACATCGCGGAAGTATTCAGCGACCGTTACCCCTGTCAGGGCCACGCGGAAGCGCGCGCCTGGTGGCTCATTCATCTGCCCATAGACGAGGGCCGTGTTCTTGAGAACGTCGGCTTCCTTCATTTCAAGATAAAGGTCGTTGCCCTCGCGTGTGCGTTCGCCAACACCGGCAAACACGGAATAGCCTTCGTGCTCATAAGCGATGGCGCGAATCATCTCCATGATAAGAACGGTCTTGCCAACACCCGCTCCACCAAACAGGCCAATCTTGCCGCCCTTGGGAAATGGCGCGACGAGGTCAATGGACTTAATGCCCGTTTCAAAAACCTCAGTCTCGGTCTCTTGATCCAGAAGGGTCGGGGCTTTGCTGTGAATCGAGTGGCGTTTGATGCCTTCAGGCAGGGGCATCCCATCGACAGGATCGCCGACAATATTGATGACACGCCCTAGGGTTTCCAGGCCGACGGGAACGGTGATAGGACCGCCCGTATTGATCACTTCAGTGCCACGGGATAACCCATCTGTGGAATCCATAGCAATAGCACGGACAACGTCGTCACCTAGGTGCTGTGCGACTTCAAGAACGAGGTCCTTGTCGCCTTCCCTCTTGATTCGAAGGGCGTTGTTCACGCGAGGCAACTCGCCTTTCTCAAACCGTGCATCAATAACAGGTCCCTTAATTTCCGTGACCCTGCCAACGGTATGCTGTCCTTCCATCACATGACTCCTCAGTCTTCTATTCAGTTCGTAGCGCTTCAGCACCGCCAATGATGTCGGCAATCTCTCTTGTGATCGCCTGTTGGCGAGCCTTGTTGTAGACGCGTGTTAGGTTTTTCAGTAGATCCTCGGCGTTGTCTGTCGCCGCGCGCATGGCTTGGCGACGGAGGGCGTCTTCTGAGGTCTTCGTCTCAATGAGGGCTGCATACAGTTTCGCCCTCAATGTCATCCTCAAAGCAACATCCAACATGCCCTCGGCCTCAGGATCGATCAAGTCGTCATTCTCGGTAGCCTCTATCGAAAGAGGTAGAAACGGCTCCACAACCAGCTTCTGCGCCAGATCAGACACAAACCTCATATAGATTAGGTCGATTCGCCCAATCTCACAGCGTTCATACTGAGAAATAAGCTCGTCAGCCATTCGCGTGGCAATGGCTTCTGTCGGTTCGTCATACACGTGTGCGTAGGTTGCGAATACGGGAACATCTCTGCGTGCAAAATAGGCTCGCGCCTTATCTCCACCAAGAATGAGCTGTCCATCAGCGCCATACTCTCGAATCCGATTTTCGGATTCGCGGTTCAGTTCACCTTTGTAGCGACCGCATAGGCCACGATCGGCGTTTAAGACGAATAGCGCTGCCTTGGTGTTGCCATTGTCTACGAGCAAAGGATGGGATTCTTGATCCGCTGCCAGCCGTCCCATCATCCGTTGGGAAAATGCCGTCAAGCCTTGAATGTAGGGGCGCGTTTCAGCCAATCGCCGTTTCATGCGCGTAACCTTGGTCATAGCAATGGCGTTCATGGCTTTGGTGATCTGCCCAATGTTCTCGATATTGCCGATTCGCCCTTTAAGAGCTCGTACGTTCTGTGCCATCAGCTATTCCCTCGCTCCACGTGACCATCGGGGCCCAATGTTCTCGATGTTGCCGATTCGCCCTTTAAGAGCTCGTACATTTTGTGCCATCAGCTATCTCCCGGATCTCTCATCACGTGATTCGCTCTCTAACCGGCAAACCGTTCCTTGAACTCTACGACGGCTTTATCCAGCTGCGTTCTCAGCTCATCGCTTAGCTTCTTCTCGCTATGGAGCGTCTCCATGATCTCTCCATGGGCGTCCTTCACGAATCGCAGCCACCCCTCTTCAAAGCGGCCGATATCAGCAACCTCAATGTCAACCAGGTGGTTTTCCACAGCAACATACAGAGAGACAACCTGCTCTTCGACGGTTAGCGGCGAGTATTGCTTCTGCTTGAGAATCTCCATGAGCCGATCCCCTCGCGCCAACTGAGCTTTGGATTCGTCATCCAAGTCAGAAGAGAACTCGGCAAACGCTTCCAGTTCCCGATACTGAGACAACTCCAAGCGAAGCTCTCCCGCGATCTGAGACATAGCTTTGATCTGGGCGGCTCCACCTACACGAGAAACCGAATACCCGACATTCATTGCAGGGCGGAATCCTTGGTTGAATAGATCGGTTTCAAGATAAATTTGGCCGTCTGTAATACTGATCACATTCGTCGGGATATAGGCGGTAATGTCTCCGGCTTTCGTTTCAATCAACGGGAATGCCGTGAGAGATCCGCCTCCATAGCCTTCCGACAATCTAACTGCCCTCTCCAGAAGTCGGGAATGGGTATAGAAGATGTCACCAGGATACGCTTCTCTTCCGGGAGGACGTCGCAGAAGCAATGAAAGTTCTCGATAGGCCACAGCATGTTTGGACAAGTCGTCGTAGATGACGAAGGCGTCCTTCCCGCTGTAGGTGAAATGTTCGGCCATGGCACAGCCTGCATAGGGCGCCAAGTACTGCATCGGCGTAGGCGAATTGGCATCAGCGACCACGACAATGGTGTAGTCCATGGCCTCATGCTTGGTGAGCGTGTCTACGATACGCGCGACTGTCGATGTCTTCTGCCCAATAGCTACGTAAACACAAAGGACGCCGTTTCCCTTCTGATTAATGATCGTATCCAGGGCGATGGCCGTCTTTCCTGTCCGCCTGTCACCGATAATCAGTTCGCGTTGCCCTCGCCCAATTGGAGTCATAGCATCAATCGCTTTGAGTCCTGTTTGTAGCGGCGTGTCCACTGGTTGACGATCAATGACGCCAGGTGCAATGATCTCGGCCTTTCTCATGACAGTCCCCTCAATGGGGCCCTTGCCATCCAGCGGCCGGCCAAGTGGGTCAACAACACGTCCGAGCATGCCTTCGCCAGCCGGTGTCTCCAGAACGCGCCGCGTGCGACGCACTTCATCACCTTCTTGGACGCGTTCAGAATCGCCAAACAAGGCAATTCCCACGGATTCTTCTTCGAGATTCAGAACCAATCCGTAAATATCATTGGGAAACTCGACGATCTCCGAAGCCATCGCGCCTTCCAGCCCATAAACACGCGCGATTCCGTCCCCAACCTCAACGACGACCCCCACTTCCTGCATTTCGAGGTCGTATTTCAGGCCTTTGATCTGCTGTTTGAGGATGGCCGTGATCTCATCTTTACGAGCGCCAGTCACCTTGTCCCCCTATTCTTCCAATTTCTTTCGTAGGTCGCTTAATCTCGCGCGAATCGTGCCATCGAGAACATGTCCAGCCGCCTCAATACGTACCCCTCCGAGCATGTCTTCATCAATGCGTTCGGCCAGCCGGATCGGTCGGTTGAGTGCACCTTCTAGCCGAACCCGTACTCGATCTCGATCCTCATCAGACAACGCTTGAGCTGTCCGAAGGGTCACTTGGATCATGCCTTCATCTGATGTTCGTATGGTTACAAACTCGTCATAGATCAAATCAAGATAGCTCTCACGCCGATTATGAACGAGTAGCTCAAGGAAATTCCTCATCCGATTGGTTGTCTCAGGAAATGCCTTCTCCAAGAAAATCGATTTCTTCTCTCGCGAGATGAGTGGGTGGGCAAGAAACCGCCGCACTTCAGCACCATCTGACGTGCCCGCAGCTAGGGCAGCCAACTCATCGTCGATCTTCTGTACATCACCGTCTTCGACGGAAACTTGATACAGCGCAGCTGCGTAGCGTCGGGCGATTTCCTGCGATCTCACGACGGGATCCTTAGCGTTTCTTCGTTAATCTCCTCAAGCAGTTGATCTAGCAATCGCCGATGATCCTCAATCCGGATTTCCCGATCGAGCACGCGCTCAGCTCCCAGGATGGCGATTTCAGCATAGGCTTCTCGAAGATCGTGAATCATTCGATCGCGTTCTTGTTCCAGTCGGTGTTTGCTGTCAGCCAGGATCTTGGCCGCTTCGTTCTTGGCCGCACCCTTGGCTTTGGCGATCACTGCTTCGGCTTCGTGGCGAGCGTCTTTAAGGATGCCTTCCGCCCGTTCCCGCGCTTGCTGCAACTCGGACTCGCGTTCAACAACAAGCTGCTGCGCCTGCGTTTCAGAGGTGCGGGCTGATTCAATCCGAGATGCGATCTGTTCTCGCCGACGATCAAGAAACTCAAGCGCTGGTTTGAACAACAGCCGCTTGAGGATGTACAGGAGAATGCCGAAATTGACCCATCCGAGAACGAGCGTCAAGTTGATATTCTCAACGATCTTCCCCCATTCGACGTTCATTACAGCTCCTTAGACGACAAACAACAGTACGATAGCAATCAGCAATGAGTAGATGCCCGTGGATTCGGTAATCGCTTGTCCCAAAACCATCGTTCGCATGAGCGCACCCTGCATTTCCGGCTGTCGAGCCATGCCATCTAATGCATGTGCAGCAGCCATACCTTCACCAATTGCGGGCCCAATGGCACCAATGCCCATACAAAGACCGGCAGCAATGTATTTCGCGGCTAGCGCAATGTCAGCGCCAGAGATCCCCACTGCTACAGCTTGTGCTTCCTGAAGCATTCTTCCTCCTTATCGTTCTTCAACAACTTCTCAATAAGCTTTCACATCAGCTTCTTCAACAGCGTCTTACGCCATTCATCAACAGCCTCATCCATTAGCTTTCTACAGCCACATTGATGTAGGCCACAGCCAGAATCGCAAAAACGAAGGCTTGAATGCCTCCGAAGAACAATCCAAAGATCAAGTGGAGTCCCGACGGAACAATGATCGGAGCGAATTTGGCCATCACGACCGTTATCAGAATCGTTCCCGCCAGTACATTTCCGAAAAGGCGGAAAGCATGGGACATGGGCTTGGACAACTCTCCGATAATGTTAAGAGGCAGCATGAAGGGCATCGGCTCTAGATACCCTTTCCAGTAAGCCTTCATACCCTTGGCCCTCATGGCCAGGATTTGGGAAACGGCGAACACCATCAGCGCCAATCCCATTGTGATATTCAGATTCTGCGTCGGCGAACTCAATCCCGGAACGATGCCTAGCCAATTCGAGAACAACACGAACAGAAAGAGTGTTGAAATGAAAGGGAACATCTCTATAGCCAGCTTCTCCGACGAGAAACTTGATGTCAGTTGCCCCTGTAGAAGATCAATCAATGCGTCCATAGCTGCCTGTACGCGATTTGGATTGTCTTCTATGTTCTGCCGCAGAGCACGGCGAAGGAATAGCGCCAGGATTGTGAGCAAGCCAATGACGATCCAGGACATAATCATGGCTGCTTTGTCGAATTGAATGCTCAGATTTCCAAGCTGGAGAGTGATGATCTGCTTCTTGCCGAGATACGTAAGTGCTTCAGCAAGTTGCTCGAAGACAGCGTTCATCATCCACCCTCCGTTAATGCCCTGTTCTTGGGATGTGCAAGTTTACTTGGGCGATCAGCAATCCGCCACAAGCTCCCAAAAGCACATCCCTTCCGAGAAAGATGGCTGTCAAGGACAAGGCGATGGCAAGGAACATCAATCGCCCTGCGCTGGAGATTGCAGCGATCGGTTTCGGTCGGCTCGCGCCATTCTCGCGCATCAACGATCGTCCGATTTCCATCATCAGAAGCAGATTTGACGCGTACAAGGCGAAACCCAGAAGCAACCCGCCGGCTGCTCGAGGCTGTCTTGTGAGCAACAAAACAGCAACCGCGATCCCGATGAGAAGCCCGGTAGATCTCCAACGAAAGGGGTCGTGGCCGCGATGGGTTGCACTCATAGGTACTCAGACAACATGGGTCTAGATCGTCTGAATTTGTTTCCCTTTTTCTTCGATCAACGCGTCCACTTGGCTCGTATACTCATGAATCGCATCGTCATTCTTGTCGCGATGATTACGATGATCGTCTTCGGAAATGTCACTGTCCTTCTTGAGCTGATCCAGTCTCTCGTTGGCATCTCGGCGGATGTTACGTAGGGCTACCTTGGTCTCTTCCCCACGAGATTTGATCGTCTTGGTGAGTTCTTTGCGCCTCTCTTCGGACAGTTTAGGCACCTTTACACGAATCACCATGCCATCACTCTGCGGATTGAGTCCTAAGTCGGCAGCAAGAATGGCCTTTTCGACTTCTGCCATCTGCGTTTTGTCATAGGGCTGAACAACAAGAAGGTTCGCGTCAGGAGCAGCAATCGTCGCCATTTGCTTCAGCGGCGTCATCGCGCCGTAATAACTCACTTGGACATCCTCAAT
>Ga0233431_1003125_pt1 | contig 20765 bp, 15 predicted proteins | sample SI_118_April2016_FD_179867 | JGI IMG/M metagenome (GOLD analysis project Ga0233431, IMG submission 179867) | Seawater microbial communities from Saanich Inlet, British Columbia, Canada - SI_118_April2016_200_MG | ecosystem: Environmental > Aquatic > Marine > Inlet | place: Canada: British... | reverse complement strand
CTAATGGATTTAATATAGCTAAATCTAATCCACCATTGGAAGCTTTACTAAAAAACTTTTGATTAATTTCACTTCTATTCGGCAACCCATAAGAAATATTACTTACTCCCAAAACGGTTCTGTAACCCCTCTGTTTAATTTCTTTAACAGCATTCAAAATAATTTCCTCATTTTTAGGATCGGTTGCCATAGTTAAAGTAAGACAATCCACAATAATATCTTCCTTAGGAATTCCCAAATTTTTAGCCTCTTGAATTATTCTTTCTGCTATTTCTATTCTCTTTTCAACTGTTTTGGGTACTCCTTCTTTGTCCAAACAAAGAACAATAATAGCTGCCCCATACTTCTTAACCAAAGGAAGAATATTATTCAAAGAATTGATATTTGCATTAACTGAATTAATTAATGGTTTACCCTCACAGTATTTTAAAGCTGCTTCTAAAGCATCCTTATTACATGTGTCAATTACCAAAGGTAAATCAACAAAACTTTGGACTAAATTAATTGCCTTGATTAAGTTTGAAACTTCATCAGTTCCGGGAACACCCACATTAATATCTAATAAAGAAGCACCTTGCTGTTTTTGTAGTAAAGCCTCTTTTCTGATAGTGTCAATTTTTCCTTCTTTCAGTTCTTCTCGAAAAGATAATCTTCCTGTAGGGTTAATCCTTTCCCCTATGATCAAAGTTTTATTGTTTAATTCTACAGTTTTAGTTCTGGAACAAAAACAAGTTTTTAATGGGACATTACGAGTTACAAAATTCAAATGCTTAGTATTCTCCACTAAATTTTTAATAAATTCTGGATTAGTCCCACAACATCCACCGAGGATATTTACCCCTAAATCAATGAACTGTTTAGAATATTCACAAAACTCTTCAATATTACTTCCAAAAATAGTTTTTCCACCAATCAATTTAGGTAGCCCTGCATTGGGTTTGATTATAATTGGCTTATTAGTATTTTCAGCGATAATTTTGGCAACACTATACATTTCCTTTGGACCACAAGAACAATTAGCACCAATAATGTCTGCCCCTAAAGAATCTGCTATTTTTACATATGTTTTAACATCTGTCCCAGTAGGAGTTCTTAAGCCTTCAAATGTCATTGAAACCACAATTATTTTATTAAACTCTTTAGCTGCGATTAATGCCGCCTTTAAAATCTTAATATCGGAAATGGTTTCAATAAAGAAAATATCTGCCTCACTTAAAGCAGCCATTTGTTCATAATAAAAATCATAGGCTTGATCAAATGTTAATTCTCCTAAAGGTTCAATATATTCCCCTAGTTCTGAAATATCAGCAGCGACTAAACAATCAGAAGATTTAGCATTCTCAATTACTTCCTTAGCAATTCTAACTCCTGCTTGATTAATTTCTTTTAATTTAGATTCCAGACGGTATTGTTTTAACTTCATACCATTTCCACCAAAAGTGTTTGTAATCAGAATATTAGCTCCTACATCTAAATATGACTTGTGAACCGATTTAATTAATTCAGGGTTTGTAAGATTAAGTTCTTCGGGACAACCAATCTTAAATCCAGACTGTTGTAAAACAGTTCCCATTGCCCCGTCGGCATAGATTATTCTTTTTTTCAATTCAGTAAGAAAATTACTTTTGTTTAACATCAGGCGTTCAAATAATTCAAGAATATTATAAACTTTCCGGACAACAATATTCCAATAATAATAAATTTAAGAATTTAATCTTTTGTAGCTTGAAATGCTAGAATGTCTTCAGTGCTAAGTTTCTTACCAGACTTAATCTTGTCTCTAACTTCTTGAGTTTTTTCCTTAGCCATACTCTTATAACTCTTTTCTTCTACTTCATTAAGAATCTTACTTAGTTGATTAACTCTCTTAGAAACTTCTTCAAAGGCCATTTTGGCTTTTTCATAATCAACTTTTAATTGTAAATGTTTTTCTATACTTGGTGACTCTTCTGTTCTTAGTTTCTTAATCTCTTCATACAATTTATTAATTGCTTCGTGTTTTTCTTGAGATTGAGCAGCCATTTCTTGAACACTTTTATGGGCCTCTTCAGCTTTCTTTCTAACATCTGAGAATCCAGCAGAAGTGCTATTAATTTCTTTCCAAGCATTGCCTAAAGATTCAAGTTGTTTAAATTGAACACGCATTTCTTTAATAGTTTTGTTAAGTTTTTGCTCTTTGTCAAAAGGCATAACTTCTGTTTCAATTTTAGTTTCCAAAGCTTCAATCTGTCTCTTAAGTGTTTTTGGATCACCCTTAAAATCCACAGTATTAAGAAGTTCTTTCTTTTTTTGATCAGCTTCTCTCTTTTTTCCAGATTGATCTTTTACAGATTTGTTAAACTCGTCTCGAATTTTCTTAAACTTTCTAACTTCTTTAGTTAAACCGTCTCGTTCCTTTTTCAAAACTTGAACCTTATCTGTTTTAGAACGAACCTGATCTCTAACAGACCTTAACTGTCTAAAACATTCTTCTTTTTGAGAATTAGCTGAACTTAATTGTGATCGTAATGAAGATAACTCTTTCTTTTTCTCTTTGAACTCTTCTCGAAGTTCTTTAGTGTTCTCTTTCTTCATTTCCTCCATAGTTATCACAACAGTTTCATTGATTTAAAATTTAAAAACAAAATAAAAAATAAAAAAGTTTTGTTCTTATCCGAAAAGCGCGCCTAAACCAGCAGCAGCAGATGCTTCAGCTTTTTTATCGTCTTGTTTTGGCTTTTCTTCACTTTTACTTTCCGCAGCAGGTGCGGCAGCAGTAGTAGCGGCAGCAACAGGTGCAGCAACAGCAGCCTTCTTAATTGCTTCTTCGATATCTACTCCTTGTAATGCAGCGACCAAAGCTTTAACTCTTGCTTCATCTACTGAAACTCCAGTAGCAGCCAATACAGCCTTAACAGCATCCTCGGTAATTTCTTTTCCAGCTTTATGCAAAAGCATTGCAGCATAAACGTATTCCATTTTTAATTCCTCCGTATATAAATTGGATTATTTTCCCTCATCTCGTAAGGTACCTTCTTTTTGAAGTTTACCTAACAATTCTTGAGCTTGATTTACTGAAACATCCCCTTGTTTAGGATGTGGTTTTTCTTGTATGTTAATTGCTGGTTTTTCATCTAAAAAAACCGGCTCTGATTTCTCTTCCTTAACTTCGGCTTTAGGAGCTTCCTCAACCTTAGGTTCTTCTACAGGTTTTACTTCAGCTTTAGGTTCCGCAGGCTTAGCCGAGGATTCAGAATCTTTTGATTCTGTAACTTCCTTAACTTCTTCCTTAGGAGCTTCTTCAACCTTTGGTTCTTCTACAGGTTTCTCTTCAGCTTTAGGTTCCGCAGGCTTAGCTGAGGATTCAGAATCTTTTGATTCTGTAACTTCTTTAACTTCTTTCTTAACAGGAGCAGCTCCAACTTCAATCTTACCTTCATTCTTAACAGAATTTGCTTGCGCTTCTGCTTTAGCTAAGATCTCTTCTTTAGTATCATCATTAACAATGTTTTGTTCCATTGCTAATGCTTTAGCTTCCCTAGCAGCTTTTTGTAAGATTACGTTTGTAGTGTCTGAAGTAAAGTAAGCAATTTCTACAGCTAAGTTGAAAGCTTCTTGAGCGTTACTGATTACGTTTTGTTCATACTCAGCTTCATCAATGTAAAGTTGTTTTGCATCAAAAACTAATCCATTTTCCCAAACAGCAACTAAATCCAAGCCGACTTCCATTGGATGAATGTCTAATCGTTTTAATGTTTCTGCTAACTTTGCAGAGATAATGTCTCCTTCTTTTGCTACAACAGCATCATTAATAATAGTTAATTTTCCACCGTCAACTTTAGTTTTAATTCCAACCGCAGCTAATTCGGAAATAATCGGTCCTGGAGCAAAGCTAGTTGGTCCAGCAGCAACAACAATATCATTTGGTGCTTCTTGTCCCATTTTAGCAGGTGCTGAAGATTTGTTCTTTTGAATAATAGAATAAAGAACAAAAGGATTATCTTTGCTTAGTATTAAAGCAGGCATTCCTTTAATTTTAGCTTTTAGTTGATCAATATCTTTTAATCCAGAGTTGTCAAGAGCTAATTGTAACAATTTTTTCCTAGCCATGACAATCTTAACATCTTTACTTCCAAGCATAGCCCTCATGTTTTGTAATTGCTTTGCAGGAAGAGATTCCATGTTAACAATCCCAACTATAGAATAATCTTTAATTAACTGAGTCAAATCTGCTACTAATTTTGTTTTTTTGTCGCTAACCATTTTATAAGATCCTCACCGGCTTGCTCATTGTTAGTTTCAAAGTAACATCCTTAACGTTTTGTAACTCGTTTGGTAATTGTTTAACTGCAGAATTATAAGCAGTAATGATATTATCAATAATTTGTTCTTCTGGTTGATCTTCCTTACCAACAAGACATTGTAAGTTCAATGCTTTCTTAGCAGTCATTCTGATAGTCAATTTTAATTTCTTAACCAAAGCCTCTAAATTTGCGTTAGGAGGAACTACACATCCTAACTTTGGATTTGGCATTTTTCCTTTAATTCCTAAGATTTTACCAAACTTTGCTGCAATCTTAGGCATCAGGTTTGCTTGAGCAATGAAAAAATCATAAGAGTCTGCTAGTTTCTTAATAGCTTTCTTATCTGCGTATTTTCCAAAATCATTTTCTTCAAGTACTAAATCACAATGTTTAGTAGCTAATTCATGTAATAGCTGATCAGTAAACGCCGCAATTTTAATTGTTTTTCCTTTAGGAAAGTGTAATGTTGAAAAGAAATCAATATTGGTTTGCTTCATATCTAAGTTCTTTAGATTAATAATCAAATCATAAGATTGAGTAAATTTTTTCTTAGGCTGACTCTTCAGTTCATCCAATGCCTTTTTAACTTGTTCTTTATCCATTTATTTACCTCCTACTTAAAGTAGTGTATCGGTTTATTGCTTTAGATTGTGGGTTGTTTATAAAGGTTTCTAAAATTACTTTGTAATTTTGAAACCCCAAAAATCATTGATTTTTGTATGGTTTCTGAAAATCTTTTCTGATTTTCAAAACACAGAAAAATCTTTGTTTTTCTTATCCCCTATATGTGCTTCCCTTTTGCATTTGTCGAGTACCCATTGCCTTAGGGTTAACAGTATCAACAGGTGCTAAAGAGGTACGATAATGTTCTTCAGGACGAAATTCCTGAGAAGGTAAGTCAGTTACAGCAGAAGGAGGAGCAGAAGCCCCCAGAACTGGAAATTTCCCAGCATAGCCAAGAGTCATGAAATACATCAATACACTAAGTGAATCAGGTATACCTGGTTTTTTATCATTTGCCATTGCAAGAAGAAAAAATATAGAGTATATAAGAATTTCTATGGCCCAGAAACTAGAAACTATTCTTCTGTTTCTTTATTCTTACCATCTTTAATATCCTGAACAGTTTTCTTAAACGCCTCAATTTGCTTATCTGTTAAGTTCTTAAACCGTTGATAAGATTCTTTAATGTTTCTTAAGAATGAAGATTGTTCATATAAAGAGTTAGGAATGTTTAGGAAATCAAATTTCTTATCTTCAACTTTCTCAGAAATCTTTTTCATGTGACATTTAACACATATTGGAAATTGTCGGTGGGAAAACATAATTACCCAGTCAGTCTTACATAATGCACATTTCTGTTTAAATTTTGCTTTTGCCATGTTAACATTATAATAGTAAGTGTTTATTAATCTTACCCAAAAACCTTCTTTAAAAAACTTTTAATAGGTTTATCTTCCTTCATCTTCTTCAACATTTCTTTTTGAGCTTTGTTTACCTTCTTAGGAACTTCAATCTTAACTTTAACCATTTGGTCTCCATTTCCAGAACCACGAATATGTGGCATTCCCTTGCTTTTCATCCTAAAAGTGGTTTCAGAATCTGTTCCAGCTGGAATTTTTAACATTGCTTTTCCATCAATGGTAGGAACTTCAATCTCATCCCCCATAACTGCTTGAGTGTAAGAAATAGGAACAGTAAGATGTAAATCGTCTTCTTCCCTTACAAAATATTTGTGTTCATTAACATGAATGATTACATACAAATCACCCGAAGGACCGCCGCCTTCGCCAACTTCACCTTCTCCAGATAACCTTAAACGCATTCCATCTTCTACGCCAGCAGGAATTTTAATTTCAATTTTCTTTTTCTTTCTAACTAGTCCTTCTCCAGAACAACCAGAACAAGAATCTTGTGGTAACTCCCCCTTACCATGACAATATGGACAGGGTCCAGTTTGTTGAAATAATCCAAAAGGAGTTCTTTGTGTTCTTCTTACATTTCCTTGACCATTACAATGATGACATTTATCAAACTTCTTAGCACCTTTACCTTGACATTCTTCACAATGTTCAAGTTTGTTTAATTGAACTTCTTGCTTAACTTCCTTAGCCGCTTCTTGCAATTCAATCTCGGTTTCATAAGCTAAGTCGTTTCCTCTTCTTGCTCTTGAACCTCTACCTCTTCCACCGCCACCAAATAAACTATCAAAGACATCATCAAAATCCCCATGAGCACCAGATCTAAATTGTGACATAATATCAGAGAAATCAAATCCAGCGTGACCTTGTCCACCCATTCCACCTTGAAATGAATCAGTACCAAATTGATCATACTGTTGACGTTTTTTATCATCACCTAGAACAGAAACTGCTTCATTAAATTCTTTAAATTTTTCTTCATACTCTTTCTTCTTTTCATTCGGAGCTCGGTCTGGATGAAACTTTAAAGCAAGTTTCTTGAAAGCTTTCTTGATTTCCTCTTTAGTAGAACCTTTCTCTACTCCCAAAGTCTTGTAATAATCCTTACTCATGTTTCATTCGTTCTCCAAGTTCTTCTGCGGGAAAGCCTAGTTTATTAAATATATCTGTTTCAATTTGTTTGTAACGATCAAAGATTTTTTTGGTTCCAGAATCTTCATGCCCCAAATACCTTTCTGCAAGGTAAGCAAACCTTTGTTCCAAAGTCACAACATGATGATTGCTAGCCCTTTTATCAACATAGTTTAATAGAATTGCTTCCTTACTCAATCCTTCTTTTAATATTTGTCTGGGAGTGTGATTTAAAACTACTTCAACAAGTTCAGAATAATCTTTAAGAACTTCTGCCGCAATGTCTTCGTGATTATAATCCTCTGGAAATTTTGCAATCTCCTCCTCCCAAAAAACAAAGTTTTCTTCTAAAATTGGAGAAAACCCAAATTTCTCTCTTTCTCCCAGTTCAGGCCTTTTGATATCGGCAAACTTCCCAAGATCATGTAAATCTGCTGCTGCAGAAAGCAATTCCAGATTGTAACCTTCCCCAGCTTTGTTTAACTCCGTTGCCAAATATAAAACTGTTTTCTTAACGACCCCAATATGTGATAAAACATCAACTGGCAACCGGTAATAATCTCGTAATTCCCGAATCCTTTCTTCTGTTGGTAAATCCATATTAAATGCCAAATATTATAAAAATAAAAAAGTAAATAGGTTATAAAACCTACTCTTTCTTTTCCTCGAAGTCTGCGTCAACTACTTTCTCGTCCTTCTTCTCTTCTTTCTTTTCAGAACCAGGAGCTTCAGCGCCAGCCTTGCCGGCCTTAGCATCTTCGGCTTGTTGCTTAGCAGCAGCTTCAGCGTAAACCTTCTGACCGATTTCCTGAACAACTTTGTTCAACTCATCAACTTTAGCATTGATTTCAGTTGGATCTCCTTTAGTTTTAGCGTCTTCAACTTCTTTAAGAGAATCTTCAATCTTCTTCTTAGTAGCTGCGTCAATCTTTTCTTTAAACTCTTCTAATACTTTCTTAGTTTGAAAGATTACAGATTCTGCATTGTTGTCGGCTTCAATCTTTTCTTTTTTCTTCTCATCTTCAGCAGCATTCTTCTCAGCATCTTCTCTCATCTTAGCTACTTCGTCCTTACTAAGATTTCCAGAACCAGTAATTTGAATTTTCTGTTCTGTTCCAGTTCCTAAGTCCTTAGCAGAAACGTTAACAATTCCATTTGTATCAATGTCAAAAGTAACTTCTACTTGTGGAACACCTCGAGGTGCAGGAGGAATTCCAACTAAGTCAAACTGACCAAGAGTTTTATTATCATTAAACATTGGCCTCTCACCTTGAGCAACTCTAATAGTTACAGCAGTTTGATTGTCTGCCGCAGTACTGAAAACCTGGGACTTTTTTGTAGGAATAGTTGTATTCCTTTCAATTAGTTGCGTAAACACGCCACCCAGGGTTTCAATACCAAGGCTTAGAGGTGTGACATCAAGTAATAATACATCTTTAACATCTCCAGCAATAACTCCAGCTTGAATTGCTGCACCCATTGCTACAGCTTCGTCAGGATTAACAGACTTGTCTCCGTCCTTGCCAGTTAATTTCTTAACCATTTCTTGAACTGAAGGTATTCGAGTAGAACCACCAACAAAAATAACTTTGTCTAATTTGCTAATGTCCATATCGGCATCTTTCAAAGCGTTTTTAGTTGGAATTTCTAATCGTCTGATTATATCTGCAATAAGTTCTTCAAACTTAGCTTTTGTTAATTCTTCCTTAATGTGTTTTGGACCGTTTTGGTCTGCAGTAATGAAAGGAATACTAATTTCAACCTTAGCTTTAGTTGACAACTCAATCTTTGCTTTCTCTGCAGCTTCTTTTAATCTTTGAACTGCAACTGCATCACTGTTTAAATCAATACCAGTAGATTTTTTGAAGATGTCTGATAAATAATTCATAATAATTTCATCAACGTCATCTCCCCCAAGCATGTTGTCCCCATTAGTAGATTTAACTTCAAATACGCCATCTCCTAATTCAAGAACAGAAACGTCAAAAGTTCCGCCACCAAAGTCAAATACTAAGATAGTATGATTCTGATCTTGTTTATCAAGTCCATAAGATAAACTTGCTGCAGTAGGTTCGTTAATAATTCTTAATACATTAAGGCCTGCAATCTCTCCTGCATTTTTAGTAGCTTGTCTTTGTGTGTCGTTAAAGTAAGCAGGAACAGTAATTACCGCATTTTTAACAGGCTGTCCTAAATAAGCTTCTGCGTCTTTCTTCATCTTCTGTAAAACCATTGCAGAAATTTGTTCAGGAGTGTAAGATTTTCCACCAACTTCAACCTTCTCGTTACTACCCATTTTTCTTTTTACAGATCTAATGGTATGAGTTGGATCTACAATTGCTTGGTTTCTTGCAATCTGTCCTACAATAATTTCATCATCTTTAATGTGTACTACACTAGGAGTTGTTCTAGTTCCTTCGCTGTTAGTAATAATACTTGGTTTTCCACCTTCTAATACAGCCATAGCTGAGAAAGTAGTACCTAAATCAATTCCAATTGTTGCTCCAGTTATATTTTCGTTTGTCATGTTTAAATCCTCCGTGATTTTAACATCCCAGAAATTGTTTACAATTTCTTAGGACTTTTTATTCCTCATTATTTTTATTTTTACATTCCTTATCTTCTTTGCAAATGCCAGAAGAAATCTTTACTTTAGTGTGCCGAATTACTTTATCATGCAAAATAAATCCTTTCTGTAATTCTTCTACGATTGTATTCTCAGGAAGTTTTGAATCCATTTTCATCAAAGCTTCATGATAAAATGGATCAAACTCTTTTTTCTTAATTACACTTACACCATTATTTTCCAATACTGAAAATAGTTGAGAGTAAATTAATTCAACTCCACTTAACAAATCGTCTTGATTAGTATTAGTGTCAGCAGACTTCATCGCCAATTCAAAGTTGTCAACTACTGGTAAGATTTGTAAGATTATATCTCTAGAAGCCATTGTTCTAATATCTTCTATTCTTTTCTCAGTCTGTTTTCTATAATTCTCAAAATTAGCTTGTGTCCTCTGTAAAAGGTTCTTCATATCAACAAGAAGCTTTTGTTTTGATTCTTCTTTTTTATTTTCTTTTGTTTCTTTTTCTTCGCTCATTTTTTTAATACACCTTTGTTTTGTTGACCTTAGTTCAACACAGACTACCTAAAACGCACTCAGTATATAAACCTTTCCCAAAATATTTAAAAACTTTGAAGTACTTACTACAAAAATGGCCCACAAAGTTACAGTTGTTAGGATACGTAAAGAAGCAAGTGGAAACGTAAATCAAGAATTGCAATGGTTGGGGAATTCTTTAGGCCTATTTAATTTAAGAGATAAAGACAGCAGTTGTTTTCGCGTCTTTATAACATTAGTTAAAAGAGCCAAAAGAAACACACCAGTTACTTCTGATGATGTTGCAGATAGACTAAATTTAAGTCGCGGAACCGTCGTACATCATTTAAACAAACTAAGAGAATCAGGAATTGTTGTTAAAGAGAGAAATGGCTACTTACTAAGAGAAGCCAACCTCCAAGATATGATTAAAGACCTTCAAAGAGATATGGAAGGCGTTTTTTCTCAATTAAAAGATGTTGCCAAAGAAATTGATGGCAAGCTAGGACAATAACTGCCAACAGCACCCTAAGGAATAAAGCCTTGAAAAAGGAAAATGTTTAAAAACAAATCACCCATCCCTGCCCAAATGATTGTTGACCTTTTTGAGACAAGGGACTCTGGAACAGGCAAAGGATTGTTTGCAAAAACATTTATACCTAAAGGAACTATCGTTTCTTTTGAATGTGATAAAGACAAATATTATGATGAAGAATACTTCAAAACATTAAAAGGAAGGAAGAAAGTCTTTTTCTTAAAATACAATTATAGGAGACAAGACAACATTTATGTTAGCCCAAACAACATCTCAAAATATCAAAACCATTCATGCAACTCCAACATATTAGATTCAAGGCTAGGATTTGAAATAGTAGTTAGAGACATTAATAAAGGAGAAGAGGCAACCTGCGATTACAGAATATTTAATGATTTAGAAGAACAATCATTTAAGTGTCAATGTAGAAGTAAGAATTGTTGTGAAGTAGTTAATTGCACAGAACCGAAACAAACACAATTCTTCAAACAATGGGACCAAAGAATCTTTCTTGCTTTAAAAAAGATTAACCAGGTCAACCAGCCGATTAAAAACGCCCTGTTAATTAAAAACCCAGAATTAAATAGTTTATTCGAAACAACCAGGACATCACTAAAAGGCTTTCAATCGCAAGAACCAATAACCCAACAACAAATACCAAGTCAAAGAAAAGTAGCCACACCACACTTAAACTCTTTTTAATCATAAATTCTAAAGCACCATTCCCTAATAAAGAAACGAACAATACAAATTATTTAAGTTTACCAAAAGCAGATTCTAAAGTAAAAACAAGTACAAAACCAACAATACCCAAAAGTAAAACAATCCAAGAGATAAAATCATTGCTAATTATGTTTTGCCAAGGTATTCTAAGAGAACCTAACATGATTCCAATTAAGAAGGAAAAAGTTAACTTTCTCTGATGACGAAGAAAGTAATCAAGCAATTTAGAGAATGAGAGTAAACCCGCGATCGCCCCCACACCAAAAGTCCCAATTACTAAGAAATTAAGATTATGGATAGCATTAATAACATATTGGTACTGATTTAACAGCAACAAAATAAACGCACCAGAAATTCCAGGCAAAATCATTGCACAGATTGCAATTGCACCAGATAGAAAGAGTATCGGCAAAGAATGGTTGGCAGCAAGAGCCGAAGATCCAGAAATGAGGTAAGCGGTAGCCACCCCAATTGCAACAAAGAAATAATGCTCCAACTTCATCCTCTTAGTTGTTTTGATCATGAATAATGCCGATGCTAAGATTAGTCCAAAAAAGAATGAAAAGGCGTAAGCCGCATAACTTTCTAATAAGAATCCCACCAGCCCAGAAAATAAAAACATAGAGATCCCAATTCCCAATGCCAAGGGAACAAACAAAGCAAAATCGTTTTTCTTAAGTTCCTTCCAAGATGATTTAAACTGACCTGCAAAGAAAGATGACAAGAACTTAAAGTTAAGTGTACTTATCGAATGCACTAAGCGAGAATAGATCCCAGTAATGAAAGCAATTGTTCCCCCTGAAACCCCAGGAACAACATCAGCAGCACCCATTAACAATCCACGCAAAAATATCATTAAATCAAACATAACAACTCAATCGAGAAGAACTATTTAAACTTTTACTCGGTTCTTGCAAAAAGGACAACTTACTTTTATTAATCCCCCAAATAAAGGAGCAATAAAATTTCTTTTGCACCCAGGACATTCAAATTTTTGACTTGTAATCTTTCTTCACCTAAACTATTAATTATAACAAAAATAGAAAACTTGCAGTATATAAACTTTATGACACACCAAAATAAAGTTAGAAATAAACCATTGAAAAATAAGAAATAGAAAGAAAGAAAAACAAACTTCTTTAATCAGAAGCCATTTTCCAAATTGTTTTCATACCCAAAATGATTGCTCCAGGAACAACAAAAACAACAATGTTACTCAATATAGATCTTAAATAAAGACCGATTCCAGGAATCAGACCCAAATTAACGATTCCAGCCAACATTAAAGCTATTGCCGCAATTAAGAAAGGCATTGTTTCTTTTGCAGTTAGATTAAACAAACCAACAACAAATCCCAAAATCACTAAAGTCGTTACTAAAATCTCTGGAGAAAACACATTTCTAAATAATCCTGCAATTACTGCAATTAATAATCCGACGAAGAAAGTATAATGTGCCACACGATGCAATTCCATATTGCCCATCGTTAAAGCCTTCTTCCCGCTTCTTTTTTTTGCCATTAAAATATCACCTCATAAATATATAGATTAACTAAATAATTTTAGTATATAAATCATTCGCTTTTAATAGGGGTAAATTTATAATAATTCAAACAATTTCTAAAATTATGACAATTAAGTTTTCCCTAGCAAAATGCAAAACTAAAGCGGCTTACTCAGCTAAGCTGCAACAAAAAGGAAAACTAAACTTAAAAAAAATTAAAGAGAATTTTGAAGTAGTAATGGAAACACCAATTCTTTTAGTTATTAAAACAGAAGCAGGAGAAGTTATTGTCCATTCTCATGGAGAGATTTTATTTAAAGGATGTAAAGATGTTGAGTTGATGGAAGAGATTTCTAAAACAATTTATAACTTATCCATTACCTAGTCTTTCGACGATTTCTTCTATCTCCAAACCGATACTTTTCTGCAGCAATTCTCTTTAATTCCTTTTGTTTTTTTACTTTTAGATCATTAACTAAGCTCTTCAACCTTCTCTTAACAACGACTGTTTTAAATTCAAGATCTAGGTTTTCGCGTAATGGATGATTGGTTTTTACTGGAACCTTAATTTTAGATAAATCTCGAGGTGGAATAGTTTTAACATTAAAAATGTCCTTTTTATGCGTAATTCTTTTCCCCCAAATACTTTTCTTTCTAAGTGGAATAGAGTTTATTACATTACGTCTTGGTGCAGGAGGAAGTCTAACGTCATCATTTGAGGAAGCAGAGATATTTCTTACAGGTAAGACCGTTTTTATTTTATTCAACTCTTTTTCAACATTTTCTAAAGGAAGTACAGAAAATTCCCCCTTCAACTGTTGTTTTTTCAATAAAGCAATTTTTCGTTCTAAAAGGAATTTCTTTGTTTTTAGTAATCTTTGACGAACTCTTTCCACATCCTGACTTGAAACAATAGGAGCAAAAGTTTGTTCCTTTTTAGAAGGAAGCTTGGATTGTAATTCCGCAATTTTTTCTTCAACTTCGACAATAGGATCAAAAGCGAATTCCTTTTTCTTAATTGGTTTTCTTAAAGCTCGATCTAAGAATGTTGGTTTAACTTTGCGAATTTCTTCCTCAACTTTTGGAGGCAAGGGTGCAGAAGTTTCTCTGAAGAATGAAGGTGTTACTTTTTCCTTAGCTCTTTTTCTTCTTAATACTTTCAATAAAAACAATTTGATTTGATGAGCTTCTTCTCCAAGAGCCAACAAAACATTAGCAAACAAATCTTTTGGAACTAATGATTTTCTTTTTTCTTTAACTTCTTTCTTCTTTAATGATTTAGACAATAAAGGTTTGATTTTGTAAACTTCTTCTCCCACGTCAGACAGCGCCTTTGTTAAAACTGATTTTACAAACAAATGTTTTTCTTTTCTCTTATTTTCTTTTCTTCTTAAGAGATTAGAAAGTTTATGCATAACATTACTAATTCCTCCTTTAACGCTAACAACCAAAAGTAAGAATAATCTTGCTACTTTTCTTAAAAACTTAAACAACCCATGCTTAACATTACTAATCCCCTCTTTAATATCAGAGAATAAATGAGCCCATAAATGCTTTGGAAACAATGGTTTCCTCCTTTCTTCTTTAAGAGGATTAATTCTTTGCTTAGATATTTTTTTTCTTTCTTGGAAACCCCTTGCTTTTTCTTTAGAAACTTTTCTTCTTTCACTTAACCTTTTTCTAGCTGCTGTTAGTTTCTCCTTTATTTCCCCATATTTACGGAAGAAAATTAAGACAATTATTAACAATACAAACATAAATACAAGTACTAATAATACAAAATTATTAGAACCTAATTCTGTTAATCCAGTTAAAAAAGCCTGGCCAACAAAAGCCGACTTGTCAAAACCAACTTTCCTAATTCCTTCTTTCTCTTCAACATAAACAGTTCTAAGAGCAGTTGCCGCATAATTCTCATAACTTACTTGAACATAGAATTTGTAAGCTCCACTAACCAAATCTTTAGGTACAAAAATTTGTGTAGATTCAGTTTTTTCTTCAAAACTTCCAAGATAAATTGTATCCCTGCCAGCACTTAGTTCTACACCCTCTTTTTCCAACCAAAAGTCAATTATAACATCATTATTAAAATCAGCCATACCTTTAATAAAATAAGTAAAGCCCATATAACCATCTTCTCCAATCGGTGAATCAACTTCAATTATCTTTGCATCAAACAACTTCACACATTGGTTATAGAAACAAGCCTTATCACCACCACAATCATCATGAGAATAACATTCATAATCTTCCTCTTCAATAACTTCCGGTTCAGTTGTTCTGTTAACTAAAATGCCACCACCAGAACCTCCGGAACCACCAGAACTTCCAGCAGCAGGAGCATCTGGAGTAGCAGCAGGAGTTCCTTTAATTGCAGAATATTGTAAATTACTAACAGTAAAAGTTGTATCATCATAAGTACAGCCAATTAAATTTGTAGTATTGGTAGTATTATCATAACCTAAAGTAATGTTAGTTGTTAAACAATCGGTCAAATCTGTTTCATTATTTCCATTACATCCAGAACTAATCTCAGAAATCGAACCAATCTCAGCATCCTTTACACATAAAGAAACAAAATCATTGTTTTCTAGATATAATGTTTTATTAAAATTAGATTGCAACTGTCCAGAAAGATTAACAATTATTGAATTGTCATCTTTAATAATTCTAACTTTACTTAAATCAAAATCTGTTGAAGAAAAATTGTGACTAAAATTAATCATTAAACTATTTTGATCATAGAACAACAATTCTTGTTCGCCACTATATGTTTCATTTGTTCTATTACCGCCAACAGTAATGTTCAAATCCCCAATACCAGAACTAGTGACATTTGATTCATTGTACAACAATGGATCTGTATTATCGGTTATACCATCATTATCAACATCTGCTAAGATTGTAAAAGTTACACTAGAACTGTTTTCATTACTGGCAGAATCATTGCTCCAAATAGTTACATTATGACCTCCAACACTCCAAACAACAGAAGTAATGTTAACACAACTAGCAAGTGTGGTATTTACACCCATAGTATCATTACTATACCAACAAGAGTCTAAATTATTTTCAGAAACATTGTAAAGAACATCTAATTGTTCATCAGTAGTGTTACTATTATTTGTTGGAGAGATTATTGCAATTGATGGTGAAGTTAGATCAATTGTAAAAGTAATGGTGTTGTTTCCAACATTATTTGCACTGTCGTTAGCCCAAATAGTAACGTTATGATTCCCTTCTCCCCAAGTTATAGAAGTTATGTTTGCACAACTTGCCAAGGTGGTATTTACACTCATGGTATCATTACTATACCAACAAGAATCTAAATTGGTATCACTAGCACTATAATTAACATCAAGAGTATTGCTATTACTATTCAAACCAGAATTAGGATAAGCTATTACAACAGTAGGATTAGTTAAATCAATTGTAAATGTTACTGAAGAACTACCAACATTACCATTTGTATCATTAGCATAAATAATAACTGTTTGTTCACCTTCACTCCAAGTTAAAGAAGTGATGTTTGCACAACCTGCCAAAGAAGTGTTAACTCCATTATAACCATACCAACAAGAATCTAATAAACCACTAGAAGCAGTATAATTAATGTCTAAACCAGTATCAGTAGTAAATGAATTTGTATTTGGATTAATAATTGTAAGAGTAGGGACTAACTGCGTTGTACTATTAGAAATGGTAATGTTCCATTTAGCAGTAATATCATTGATTGATTGATCAGAAGTCATGTTAGCATAAATATAAAATTCGTGAGTAGTGTTCATCTCTCCTGTCGCATTAACGGTCCAAGATATACTTGAAGACTCGCCTTCATTCAACGAAACATTATATGGATTTTGAGTTGAAGTCCAGAATGGAGTAGTACCCACAACCATTGAAACTAATCCAGACTTTGTTGCAGTTAAAGAGGTGATAATAACATAGCCATCCCCAAGATCAGTCCTAATAGTGTTATTCTGATTAGTCCCATTATTTAGCGAACCGCCGCCGCCGCCACCAGCATCAGGCGAAGCACTAGAAGCCCCCCCTCCAGAATATCCGCCGCCACCGCCGCCACCTTCAGAGTCAGAACCAGTACTAGCATCACCATCAGCACCGCCGCCACCAAAACCACCATCAGTTACTTTATCACCACCCATTCCTCCGTTTGAAGGACTATGGCCACCAGTACTAGCAGCTCCATCGGCACCATCAGTTAACCATCCTGCACCTGCACCCCCAGAACCTCCTGAAGTACCACCTGCCCCATTAGTGCCCCCAGCACCACCACCACTAGCAGCAACAGTACCACTAGTTCCATTAGAAGCATTCAGACCATCATCATTACCCGCAGCTTGTGATTGATCTCCCGTGCCACCACCACCACCAGCTATAATTAAAGGATCATTTAAAGTTGGATTCCAAACAAAAGTTCCTCCTCCCCCTCCTCCTGCTTCGCCAGAACCCACACTTCCTTTCTGTCCGACCAATATTGAAATTACTGTTCCAGCAGTTAATTCAAAATCACCTTTAATTCTAGCCCCATAACCAGGGTCTGAAAGAGAACCATCTCCCCCAGATGCGCCAAAAGTTTCAATAGTATAAGTTCCGGAACTAGGAACGGTCCAATTTTGAATTCCCCCTCCTACAGTTACAAGACTCGCAAGAGTTGTCCCAGTATAGTTTGTATCACATTGACTTTGATTAGGTCCATCTTTTCCCAATTGACCACAAGCAGTAAAATTATATTGTAAAGTACTAGCAGGATCTAAACTAACATTAACTTCTCCACAATCATTGTTGGTACAACTTACAGTTGCTGAAACTGTAAAAGTTTCATTTTGAGTCACATTAACGTTTTGTGAAGGAGAAACTGAACTTAAAGTAACAACAGGAATGGAACTGGTAAACGTAACTGAATCAGAACCAACATTTCCAGAACTATCATTACAATAAACAACCCACACATTTTCACCTCCGGAACTACTCAATCCAGTAAAGTTAACTCCAACATCATTAGTGCTTGAATTAGTATCTCCACTATCGTCACTATACCAACAACTAGTACCTTCATTAATGTCTGAATAAGTATAATTCAAATCAGTAATAACAACAGCATAAGTTGTAGCTGTAGGATAAGTAATATCCACAGTCGGAGAAGTTGTATCTTTGATAGTGATGTTCCACTTTGCAGTTGAGGTCCCAATACTTAAGTCAGAAGTTTTATTTGCGTAAATAAAGAATTCATGAGTAACATCAATATCTCCAGTTGCGTTAACATACCAAGTAATAGTCTCTGAATCACCTACATCTAAAGATAGATTATAAGGGTTAGTCGTATTAGTGTAAAAAGGAGTGGCAGAAATGTTTGTTGAAATAGTGCCGCTTTTAGCACCTCCTGCTAAAAACTGAATAAATGCCTTTCCATCCCCATCATATCCAGTAGTAGTGTTACTACTTAAATTTACTAAACTAGTATTAATAAATGAAGCACCACCTCTTGTTGCAACAACTGAATCTGCTCCAACCCCTCCAGTATAACCTCCACCGCCAGAACCATCTTCATTAGTTCCGCCGCCGCCGCCACCAAAACCACCATTTCCAAAGCTCGGACTTCCACTTGACGATGTTCCTCCTGTTCCTCCATTTCTAAATGATTTCGCCCCAGCAGAAACACTATTGTTAAAATAAAAACCGGCACCATCATTCTGATTTGTACAAGCGCCCCCAAGAGTACATCCAGAGCCAATTCCATCAATTAGAGTATATGCATTTCCACCATTACTATCAGATCCCGCACCAGAACCACCCCCCGCAACAATCAAAGGCGAAGCGATAGTATAATTATTTCCATAAGCGATAAAGGTTCCTCCTCCAGCTCCAGCTTCATTATCTGAAATTGCACTACTTGCACCAGTTTGCCCAGCAACAACAATTAATTTTGTTCCCGCTGTAAGAGTTACATTTCCAGATATAAAAGCACCTTGACTAACAGGTGTGTTTTGTGGTTGAATTCCACCACTTGCACCATATGCACCAATAAGATATGTTCCTGTTGTAGGAACTAAAAATTCTTGATAACCATCTGTGTTTATTGTTACAAGTCCCGCAAGAGTTGTTCCGGTATAATTAGCTGTGCAATTTGTTTGAGTTGGCCCATTTACTCCACTAGCCCCGCAAGTAGTAAAGTTATAATACGTGCCCACTTCTGGATCTAATGTAACATTTATTTCTCCACAATCAACATTACTACAACTTACTGTAGTTGTTACATTAAAGAATTCATTTTGACTAACATTAATGTTTTGAATAGGATAAACGACAGTTAGATTTATTATTGGAACTCTCTGGAAAGTAACACTCCCTATGCCCACCAAACTATTATTATCGTCACAATAAACATTCCAGGTGTTAGAACCAGCAACACTAGTTAATCCAGTAAAATTAATTCCACCAGCAACTTTACTGGAATTAGTTACACCAGCATCTATGCTATACCAACATTCATTTAATGTCTGCCAAGCAGGATCTGTAGTAACAGTATAATTTAAAGAAGTAACATCTGTATCATAATTTGTGCTAGCAACAGGATATACAATACTAATGGAAGGGGCTTGTGCACTGACTGTAAAATTTACAATTGTAACATTCCATTTAGTTGTAATGTTATTAACAGACATATCAGAAGTCATGTTAGCATAAACAAAAAACTCATGAGTTGTATTGGTTGTTCCAGTAGAATTAACAATCCAAGTTATTGTTTCTGAATCCCCATTATTCAAAGAAACGTTGTAAGGATTTTGAGTTGAAGTCCAAAATGGAGTTGCTGAAGAATTCATCGATACTAAACCAGATTTTCCAGAAGCAATAACAGTAAAGTTAACATCATCGTTATCGGAATAAGTGGTATCAAAACAGACGTCATCAGTAGCATCATTAGGGTAATTGTTGTAACCAATTGAACACCGAACATATTGTTCCCCAACATCTCCACTTACAACTACAGCTTGGGAATAATTCCCATCAGTACAAGCATCATCTTGTCTCCAAATTTTATTCCACGTACCATTGTAGTACATAATGGCAATGTCATTAAGATTTGAAGAGGAATAACAATCATAATCACAAGTAATGTTAATTGTATCACCAATAGCGACTGTTGTAGCATCAACATAAACTTCATCTACTTCAAACCCAGAACCATAATACGAACCAGCGGCACATCCATCATAACTATAATCACCGACTCCTGGGTCTGGGCCCTCACAACTCGCTCCCCAAACTTCAGAACAAGTTCTTGTAGTCCGATCTGTTGCTGGATCTAAACTCACATTGACTTCCCCACAATCAGCATTACTACAACTTACCGTGGCAGAAACTGTAAAAGTCTGATTCTGAGTTGCATTAATATTTCCTGTTGGTGAAACTAACGTTAATCCAATATTGGGAGTAGTATTAACTTCAACATACATTAATGCAGAATTTTCAAAATTAAAAGTATCATTAACAGTAATATTCAACCAATAAGTTCCCGCGCTTAAAGCAGTGTTGTTTTGCAAAATCCCATCACAATCAATTTGAAAGTTGGTGGTGTCATTAACAATAAAGCAACTCACTCCAACAACATCAGTCGCATCAACATCATAACTTAAAGCGTTTTTACTTAACAAACTTTGATTAGCAATTGCTGTAAACACTGGAGCAGAAAGATCAATTGTAAAACTAACTGCAGAACTATTTTCATTATCATAACTATCATTAACCCAAACTGTAACATTGTGATTTCCTTCACTCCAAGTAATGGTTGTAAGGTTTGCACAACTTTCTAAGGTAGTATTAACACCCATTGTATCATTACTATACCAACAAGAAACTGAATTTAAATCAGCAACAGAGTAATTAATATTCAAACCAGTATTACTACTATTAGTTCCATTGGTTGGACTAACAATACTTATTGTTGGAGATGTTGTATCTGAAACATTAACCCACATTACTTCAGAATTAAGATTATTAGAAGAATCATTAATTGTAATATTTAACCAATATTGATCAATACTCAAAT
>Ga0233431_1003122_pt1 | contig 20782 bp, 13 predicted proteins | sample SI_118_April2016_FD_179867 | JGI IMG/M metagenome (GOLD analysis project Ga0233431, IMG submission 179867) | Seawater microbial communities from Saanich Inlet, British Columbia, Canada - SI_118_April2016_200_MG | ecosystem: Environmental > Aquatic > Marine > Inlet | place: Canada: British... | reverse complement strand
TTTTCCTTCTTGTAACCATTCTCTTAAAGTTAATACCTCACTACCAGAAATTAATTTCCAATAAAAAGTGTAGTCCGGATGTAAAGGAATTTTTAGTTCTTTGCTTAAGGTTGTTATTTCTTTCCACTTGGGTTGATATTCCAAGGGTTTTTCTATAATTTCTCCTAATTCCTTTTCTTCTATCTTTAGTTTTTGGGCTGCTTTCTTTAATGGCTCTTCTGAAAATAAATTATTAATTGCTTTCTCTACTTCTTGTGCCCACCATTCTGCACAATAACCTGCAGGACAAAGATCATGTCCACTTTCACTAAAATCTCCATAAGCAAACATCATGTCTCCTAAAAATAACACTTCGTCAATTTCTTTATTGATTTCCTTTGCTGCATCTTCAGAATTGAGATATATTACAGATCCATCTTTTAATCTAACTACTGGGCCTTCTACTGTGTCACAAACCGTTACAGATGCGCCTTTTCTTGGACGTTCTACTTTCATTTGGGTTCCCACAGCTAAGAAGTCATTTGTAACAACCATCGTTGCAGGATTCATTCCAACAGCATACATTCCACATGTTCTTCCCCTTCCATATCTAAGTCTAAATCCTCCAGTTGCCATTGGATGCGTTAAGATTGGTCTTCCTGCAACTAGATCCATGATGAATGTATTGTTTGGTTTTATCCTCTTTTCTTCTTTTTCTCCGGTGTTTTCTTTTTTCTTATCTCCACCAGCGTGAATTTCTTCTTTAATCTTAATAAATTCCTCTAGAAAACTCCAATGTTCCATTCCAAAGTCCTTTCCCCACTTTACTAATTTTTTCCAAAGTTTTGGTGCTTTTTGAGATAAGCCTTCAGCAAGAACTAATGCTACCCCTCCCCTAATCAAATTTGTTTCTATTCTAGGTAGGTCTTTATAATTAGATACTTCAATCCTTTCTGTTGGTTCTCCTCCAACTTCTACAGGAAGGTGCGAAATTAAAAATTTTAATTCCTTATCAGAAGGATGATATTGTAAATTCGTTACACGATCATGATAATCATGAACTTCTGAAGTATAACGGTTAACTTCAGCTTCTTCAGGATCATAAGGAGAATATCCCATTTTAATACGAATATAATCTGCTAAAAGTACAGAAACTGATGCCCCTGTTCCCCCTGCCGCTCTAATTGGTCCTGCGAACTGTACAGAAAAATATTCTTTACCATCTTTTCTTTTTTTGATATTTAATTCAATAAATCCTTCCAAAGGGGCAGAAACAACCCCTAAAGTAATATAAGAAAAACCAATTCTAATTCCAATTTCCATTGCTTCTTTTTTATCTTCAAACTTACAATATTGTTCTTTAGCAACTTCTTCGGCAATCGTAAACGCTACCCTCCAATCTAATTGACCATATTGTTTTTCTAATTCTAATATTCTTTCTGGGATTTTCGTCCCACTAATTTGTGGAGCAACTACAGAAATTAGGCCAACTACACGTTCCGCCATATTTTTTGCTACCGGAATACAAACTTCATCTTCTGGATCTAATCCTAATTTTCTTGCTTTGTTTGCAACAACATAACACTTCTTAACAGTACTGTTAATAGACTTGAAGTAGTTCAACATTTCTGGAGTAGTTATTTTTTCCATTTGTTTTTCTAGTTTAAATGAATTTCAAAATCTTTACTGCTCTCGTATTTAAATTTACAACTGGTACTCTAGCTGGTTCTGGTTCATGCCCAAGCTTTTCCTGAAATGATGTTTTTGCCTGCCAACAGCTTCCACTAATCATAGTTACTCCTTTATAATTTGCAACCTTAGAATAATGGATATGTCCAGTAATGAAAAAATCAGGAATGTTGCGAATTAATAATGGGTCGTCCTTGTGGCCGGGAAAATAAGGGGCAGACTTAAATGAAGGAGCCAGATGTCTTCGTTTTAGTAAAAATTTCATAATTAAATCTGCTCGATGATATCCTCCGTTGTTTCTAATTGATTCAACATTTGCAACATAATAATCAAAACTATATCCATGGTACATCAGTACTTCAAACCCAGAAAAATCTTTGTTTTTACCAATTTTAACTACACCTGGATTAGTTATTAAGGTAACGTTTTCCATTTCATGTAGCTCATTAGAAAAGTCTTTGTAAAAAATTGGTTGTGGTTCTGCTAAATGAACCATATCGTGATTTCCAGGACATATAATTATTTGTTTGTCTTTTGGAATGTCTCTAATTAGTCTACAAAACTCTGCGTATTGTCCCTCAACTGTTTTGATGGCCAACTCGGACTCCTGAGAAGGATAAATTCCAATTCCATCAATTAAATCTCCTGCAATTATGATGTATTTTGCCTTTTCTGCAATGTTTCTTTGAATTTCTGTTCCAGATTCCCCTTTAATCCAGGAAAGAAACTTCTGAAATTCTTCCATTAAAAATAATTTTGATCCAACATGTAAATCAGAAAGAAAAATGGCATATTCTTCTACAGGAGAAGTTTTCATTTCCCTGCTTCCAGGTATGTCTGGCCAGACTATCTTTTCTGCAAAAATTATTTTATCTGCACTTTTTCCTACAATACCAATTATTTCATCAGGTATTATATCTTTGGCCTCTTCAAATAGGTCTTTATTGTTCTTAGATATTAAAACTTTAATCTTCCCAGTTAAATCTTCTAACGTTAATATTAAATGGCCATTCTTGGTAATTCCAACTTCCTCAACAATTCCAATAATAGAAACAGATTCTTTTTCTTTTTTATCTAAAACTCGATTAATTGATGTTGTTCCGTTTAATTCCTGTCTTGTTCTTAGTATTCTTTCTAAAAATTTATATCTAGATACAAAAATATTAGCAAAATCCTTAACTTTATATTTAAACGGTTTATTTTGATAATTTATTAAAATTTCAATAGATTCGTGAATTACTTTAGTTATCTTTGGTTCTTTCTTTGATGCAATTAGTTCTAATTCCCCTTCTTCTTTAGTTGGTATTGTGTCTTCAGAAGAAAAATTACTTTCAATTGTGTCTTTATTTAATTCTGTTTCAATACTAGAAACTTCTTGTTCCTTTTCATTTGGTTTAATTGATAGGCTAGTTTTTCTAATACTTTGTAATTCTGTCTGGTATAACTCGTCGTTTCTTTCTTTTTCTGAATCAACACGATGTTTATCTAATTCATACCAGTCAACTAAAGTAGATTGTTGTTTCATCACGTTCGCATAATCAGAATTAATTACTAATAAATCTTCTTCTGCTTCGATTGTCTTAGTTAGTTCTTCAGTTTGTTCACTTTCGAGGAACTCTTTACTAATTAAAATTCCTTTTTCAAACATTTCTTCGATTAGTTTTGATTTTTCTTTCATGTTAGTAGTTGATTTTTCTATTTTTAAATAGCGTCTTTAAAAAAAATACATTTAACTAGTTTATTTGTAAAGACTTTTCAATAATTTCTTTAGACTTTATGATTATATTTTCTTCAATTGATAATGCAACTTCTCTTGTTCTCCCATATCTTCCTTTAGAAATTATCTTAGCGTTTATTATTCCTAACATGTCTAATTCGGCCAAGATATCTGAAACTCTTCTTTGTGTTAAGATATTAAATTTTGTTTGTTTGCAAATGTTTTTGTAGACTTCATATATTTCCCCTGTATAAAACTGCCTTTTTTGTGGTGATATTAACAAGATGGAGTATAAAACACTTTGAAATTGCTTTGGTTGATTAATAATAGCGTTAATTATTTTGTCAGATTCAACTTTTCTTTCCGCGTCGTCCAAATGTTCAATTTTAACTGAGGCACATCCAGATCTTTCAGAAATTTCTCCGGCTACTCGTAAAAGATCAATTGCTCTCCTAATGTCTCCATGGTCTCTAGCAGAATAGGCTGAACACTTTTCAATAACTCCCGGTTCTATTGATTCCTCTTTAAATGCATCTTTTGCCCTGCTTTTTAATATGTCTTGGATTTGAAGAGCATTATAGGGTGGGAAAATTAATTCTTCTTCAGATAAGCTACTTCTTACCCTAGGATCTAAATTTTCTGAAAAAACTAAATTATTAGATATTCCTATTAAACAGATTTGCGCATTTTTAAGTTCGGCATTAATTCTGGTTAAGTTATAAAGAATTTCATCGCCTATTTTTTTAGTTAGTTGGTCAATTTCGTCTAAAACTAGTAAAACTACTCCTTTCTTCTCATCTAAAAGTTTGTAAAATACGTTATATACTTCATCAGTAGGTAATCCTGTAGAAGGGACTTCCTTTCCAAACTCTTTAATTAATTGTGAGATCAATCGATATTCTGTATCTGCTACTCTTTTCAGTTTACAGTTTATATATATAGGTTTTAATGGTAAATTATTCTTTTGAGCTATTTCCATCATTGAATTAAGAATATGTCTTACGGATAAAGTCTTTCCAGTTCCTGTTTTTCCATAAATAAACAAGTTAGATGGTCTTTCTACCCTTAAAGCTGGAGCAAGAATATTAGCAACTTCTTGAATTTGTTCCTCTCTATATAATATACTTTCAGGGATATGTGAAGATAATAAAACCGCCTTGTTAATAAATATAGATTCTTTCTTAATGAAATTTTCAAAAAAATTGTCAACTTGCATAGTATCTTACCCCTTAATTTCCGATGGAAACGTTCTTTTTTAATTTTTGGTGATGTTTGTGATTAGTTGTTGTTGTTATATAACCCTTCAGTTTCATTTGGTATATAAGTAATTTCAAGATATGAAATATAAACCAACAACTATGGTTTGTTATACCTATATTACTGATGGAACTAATATAAATAGTTATCCAGGAACTTTATAGTGATGAATTCAACAAATTGAAATTAAGAAAAGAAAAGAAAGGTATTGATCGTTGTTTAAAGAAGAAAAAAGAAAACAAGTAGAAGTAAAAGCATTATGTTCATATTATTATTATTATTATTATTATTATTATAAACCTATTTTTATATATATATATATATTTTCAATATAGTAAATAAATAATAATATAATTTTTTAATTTCCTTTCTCTTTCTTTGAATTATCTTTTTAATTAATTAATTAATTATTACTTATCATAATAACAAACAACTAAAAAACAAAATGCCCAGATTACATTTAACACACACAAAACAAAAACGAAGTTCCATAAGAAACAGACCACTCTCTTAATATCTTTTATTTTATCCTGATATTTCTTAACTATGTTTTCTTAAGTTTTCTTTTAACAATCACATACTTTCTCATTAACAACAACAAACAACAGACATCAAACCAACTAAAATTTATTTTTAATAGTTCCATAGGAAATCGAGGGGTAGAGGATAAACATTAACTATAATATATTAAATAAATATTATAATCACTTGTTATTTAGAAACGTTTAAATAATTAAATACATATTCTTTTAAATATGGTTTTAGAATCTTTGTTTAATCCGTTTGTTGTTAAGAAAAGACCGTGGGAGATGTTTATTGCGGGATTTATTTATTCAGCTGTTGGATTATCATTATCTTATTTAGTTTTTAGAGAGATAGCTGGACTATTAACAGTATTTTTAATTGTAATGGCTACTCTTCCTATTCTTTATACTACAATAAAAAATGAAGAAGAATTAGATTTAAAATATGATAAAGAATGGAAACTACTAAAAGAACATACAAAAGTATTAGTATTCTTAATGTTTTTATTTTTAGGTATCACTGCTGCTCTTTCTTTAGCTTATGTAGTTTTACCTGAAAGTGTTGTTGATACTACATTTAGCTTACAACAACAAGCAATAATCAATACCAATAGTAATGTTCAAGGAAACTTTACTTCTTTTGATTTTTTTACAAAAATTTTAATGAACAACATAAAAGTTCTTTTCTTTTGTATTGTATTTGCGTTTTTATATGGAGCAGGAGCAATTTTTATTTTAACTTGGAACTCTTCAGTTGTGGCAACGGCAATGGGATCAGCGTTTAAAACAGAACTAGCTAAAGGCGCGTCCTTGGTAGGATTACCAGGGGTTGCTAATTATTTCAGTGCTGCATCTTTTGGTTTTTTTAGATATATGACTCACGGGTTATTAGAAATGGCTGCTTATTTTGTTGCAGGGTTAGCAGGAGGAATAATTTCAATTGCATTAATCAAACATAATTTCAAAAATGATCGTGTTTTTATAGACGTTATTGATCTTATTTTTATTAGTGTGGGTTTAATAATAATTGCGGGAGTAGTAGAAGTCTACATTACTCCCTTACTTTTCTAAATTAACTAAAGTACCTTAACTTTTCCCGGAGAATTTTGAAAAATGTCTCCTTTTTCTAACATTTTTCCTAACAACTCTTCAGTATCCTTAATTTGAGAATTAGAAATAATTTCTTCAATCATAACTCCTTCGCCAGAATCCATTTCTTTAATAATTTGAATTAATTTTTCTACGGGAAGCAAAGGAGATTCTATCATCTCTTCATCATCTGCATCGGGCAAATCTTCAACCTGTTTTGGAATCTCTTCAATCTTTTCTTTATTCTTAACCAATTCTTCAGAAAAACCTTGATCTTTCTTAAGTTCAATTTTTTTAGGCTCTTCTTCTAATCTATTGTCTTTGGATCCATTATTTTGTTTTATATCTTGGTCTTCACCATTTATTGAATTCGTTTCTATATTATCCATTAATTCTAAAGATCGCAACTTTAACCATTCAGGGTTTATCTTTTTGATTATTTCTGGAGAAACATATTTTTCTTGATTATATTTTCTTAATTTCCCTATAACTAGAACAGAATCCCCAACAGACAAACTTTCAATATTTTTATTTTCTTCAAAGGATCTTAAAACAATTTTCCCAGTTCCATCATCAGCCAATAAATTTGTTATTGCTCCAACATTTTCTTTATCTAAAATAACTGCCATCAAATTTAATCGATAAAGCCGTTCTCCAGAACTTAATTCTAAATAATTTGGATCTGCATCATTCTGTTCTATATAATTACAAAACAACAAAGTCCCAATAGTAACTTTCATTGCGGGTTGACGAGAAAAATCTTTTTTATCTTCCATCTTTACAGTCTTTGAATAAAGCCTCTTTTTGGTTCAAAAACATCTCCTGATCGTCTTAATTTTTCTAATATTTCTTCAACATTTTCTGAAGAAATGTTTTTCCCTTGTGCTGCCTCAATAATATTTTCTACAGGAATAACTTTAACATGCATTTCCTCTTCTAAATGGTGAATAATATCTTTAATAACACTTATACCTCCTCTTTGGGTGGCAGTGATTCTACTTCCAATTCTATCAATATCTATTTGTCCTGTATCTTTATCTTTAGCAATCTGATTTAAACAGTAATCAACGAGTTCAATGGCTTTTTGTGCATCTTTTTTCAAAACACTTTTACCTAACCGAATCTTCGCTGCTGCTTCTGACAACCTTACTAACGCTTCTAATTGTCTAGCCGTAATGGGAATACTTTTAATACCAGCTTCATCAGAAATACCAGAATTACGCATACTAATATAATATTCTTTTAATTCTTCAATTGCCGCATCCGTCATTTTGGGATCAATTTTATTTCTGACATAACTAAAATATTTTTTTAACAATAAAGTGGGTATGTCGGAAACAGCCTTTTCAGGATCTTTATGCAAACTTAAAATAAAGGCAGCAGTTTTTTCGTCCTTTTCTCTATTAGGCATATCTTTAATGGGAAATATTAAGTCAAATCTGTTAATTAAAGTTGGAGGAAGGTTAATTTGATTAGCAATTAAATCATAAGGGTCAAAACGTCCAAATTTTGGATTTGCTGCAGCCAAAACCGTAGTCTCACAATGTAATGTAGCTTGAATATTAGCTTTAGCAATACTAATAGTTTGTTGCTCTAAAGCTTCGTGCAAAGCAGAACGATCTTCTTTAGTCATCTTATCCAACTCGTCAATAATTGCAAATCCTTTGTTAGCTAAAACTAAAGTACCGGCTTCTAAGCTCCACCCACCCAAAAATTCATCCTTAACTACTGATGCAGTTAATCCTGCGCCCGTCGCCCCTTTACCGCTTACAAATCTAGACTTTGGGGCAACCTTTGATAATCGTTTTAATAATTGAGATTTTCCAGAACCGGGATCACCAATTAAAAGCATATGCATATCGCCTCTAGTAATTACTCCGTCTGGCCGAACTTTTCTACATCCACCTGCAAGTTGTAAAATCAAAGCTTCTTTAACTTTATCGTGTCCATAAATAGAAGGAGCCAAACTACCAGCCAACATATTAATCACGTTAGGATTTTTAGAAATTTCTTTAATCTGTTCCATTTCTTCCTCAGAAATTTTCATATCAACCGATTCATCTTGTAAGGGTTCAATATAATTACAATCAATTATTAAATCATATTTAGTGGCTTGTCCCCCACTTCTTAATGTAATTGGAACTTCCATAACCCACCCACACAATTTAACTCTAGCTCCTGGACTTGTTTTTCTTTCAGGTAAGGGAGAAACTAAATCATCTTTGAGGAAAACATTCATCCTCTTTGGTTGTGCACCATCTAAATCATCGGGGGCTTCTTCTAATACCAACCCTTGACCATCTACTAACTCTTTAGAAATTTCTTTGAACTTTCCTTTTCTTCCACACCCACATCGAGTTGGTTCTTTATACTTTTTGTCTAATTGTAAAACATTTAGTATATTACCACAAGAAGGACATTCAAACTTAGCAGCAGTAACGTGTGGACGCACATCTGACTTTTGTCTAACAATTCCTTCTATACTAACAAACTTATCTAAATGTTTACTTCTTATTTCAGAAATTATGACTTTCTGTGATTCGGGAATATTTCTTAATCTTACATTAAATTTTGTAACTTTTTTGGGCAAATCAAATTCCTTAACCGCTAACTCAGCAGCTTTTAAAACCTCTTCAGGACTTTCTAACAATTCTTCACAAATTTCAGTATTGTACTTAATCAAACTAGAAAAATCTAAAACTAGAAACTGTTCACCTTTTCTTACTGCTTCAAGAAGTTGGGGATAATAGTTTTGTTCAATAAATTCCCTAAATACCTTTATTTGTTCGTCTACTTCCATATGGTTTTTTAAAAGATTATTGATTATGGTACTTAATCATTCTCTTTTTAACCCCCCCAATTAAAAATAATAATAAAAAGAAATATTTAAAGACTTATATGTTCTCGAAAATCTACTTTGCACTTAATAGTTTTACAAGATTTTCAATAAGCTTATCTGTAGCTTCATGAACTGCTTCTTCGGTCTTAGTTCCAGTACAAACAATTTTTCCATTACTAAACAGCAAGAACGTAGCATTAGTTCCTTTTAACTTATGAACTAATCCAGGAAATTGTTCTGGTTCATACTCAGTATTTGGTAATTGAATTCCTAATACGTTTAAATTAAGATCCATTCCAATACTTCCACTTGCTACAATGTTTTGAACAGTAATTTCTGGTTTAATAGTAACATTAATGTTTAACTTTTTCAAACTTTTAATAATACTCAAGATGCTTTTATCAACATCTCCCATGGTTCTTGCTCCAGTACAAACAACCTTTCCGCTTGAGAAAATCAAAGCAGAAGTTTTTGGGTCTTTAATTCTTAACACTAATCCCGGGAACTGTTCCGGATTATATTCTGTATTAGGAAGTGTCGCCGCCATTTTTTCTAAAGGCACTTCTTTTTCCAATGCAGTTGAGACAACAATATTTACAATAGCAATTTCTTTCTTAGCGTGTTTAACTCCTCGTTTAACAATTTTTTTAGCCATTTTTATAACCCCCGTATCACTCTTGGGTTTATAAACCACCCCCAGGGTTTTTAAATGTTCCCTTTATAAACTGCCTCATTTTAAGCATGTATTTACTGTATATACTTTCACTTGTCGACGTTAACCTTTGTTTCTTATGGAGTTTCCTGACGAATAGGTATTAAACCCTTACTTTGCATATGCACCAAAGGTGGTTTAAAAAGGAACAACTTTTTTAAAACAATTAACAATATAGTATAAAAGATGGATTATAACTCAATTTTGTTACGGTACGGAGAAATATTTCTTAAAGGTAAAAATAAGCCTATGTTTGAAAGAAAGTTAATTTCCAATATAGAACATATTGCTAAGATTAAGGTTAAAAAATTAAGAAGTCGTTTAATTACAGATTATTTCGCGAACCATCTTATGTTAAAGAAAGTATTTGGATTGGTATCATATTCTCCAGCATTAAAATTTGAAACTGACGTTGAAGAGATTAAAAAACAGGCAGCGGAGTTACTTAAAGACAAAAAAGGATACTTTAAAGTTAAAACAAAACGTTCAGACAAAAGATTTCCAATAAAATCTCCTGATTTAGACGTTTTAATTGGTCAACACATTGAAAAAAACTCTTCTTTAAAATTTAACTTTCATTCTGAACTAATTTTAAATATAGAAATAAATCAAGAAGGAACGTTTTTATTTCTAGAAACAATTTATTGTTTTGGTGGATTGCCAACTGGCGTAGAAGGAAAAGTTAATGTTTTAATTGAAGACAGCGCTTCTTTCTTGGCAGGAATCTTGTTTATGAAGCGGGGAACTGGAATTTTGCCAATGGCATATTCAGATAAAGACATTAGTTTGTTACAAAAGTATTCTCCTATTCCACTTGAATTAGAAATAGTTAAAGATTTAAACAAATATTCAGATGGATGTTTAGTTGTGGGAGATAATTTTGATAGTCTTAAAGAATATGATACAGAATTACTTATCTTTAGACCCTTGATTGCTTATTCTGAAGAAGAAATTGAAAAACAATTAGAACAGTTTAGAAATTAGGAATTATATTGTTTGAAAATTGTTCTCTTGCTTGATAAAATTGTTCTAAGCTTCCAGTTCTCTTTGCACCCAAATACAACCCTTGAATTTGACAGTAACCCATTAATTTTCCATTTTCGTTTCTTTCAATTCTTTTTTGAAAAAATTCCACTTCCACCTTTCCTTGTTCTTGAGCTTCTCTTAAGGTTCTCTTATAATGTTTCCAAGTACTGATTCCAAGATAAGTTGCACCCAAAAAAAACCCCCCAATAAGTCCCCCAATACCACATGTAATTTTTAAGTTAATATTATCATCATGATTCAAAGAACGCCACCCATTAGCATAAGTTAAAGCAGAAATCACAGTAACCCGATTACCTAACGTAGCAACATATAAACTATCAATTTTATTTTTTAATCCCATTTTTAATTCAACAATTCTTTTTGTAATTTGCAAGCATTACAAACTTCGTTGTTTGCTGGTTCTCCACATTCTTGACATAGTTGAATAGTTTCATCTGTATCATTAGCATTTTCTTTAATTAATGGGAGTAGCTGTAAAAATGATTTAACAATTCCATGTTTAGTTCCAGGATAATTATTTTCAAACTCATTTAACATTTTTTTAATTTGTGCTCTATAACCTTCTTGTGAATAAATACAATCACAAAAATCTAATTCCCATCCTTTAATTTTACAATAGATTTCAACTTCATCATTACTACAAAAATATAGGGGTTTGATTCTTCTTACAAACAATTCGTGATCTTTCTTTCCCGAAATTGGTCCTAAACTTGCCGTTAGAGAAATGTTTGCCTTAAACTGGTTCATTATAATGGCTTGAGCTTCATCATCTAAATTATGACCCGTAACTAACCTTTTAGCTCCGTTTTTCCGGGAATATTTGTTTAACAAATATCTTCTCCAAATTCCACAAACCATACATGGCTTTCTTCCAATCTCTCTGATTTTATTGGCAGATTCATCAATATTAGTCTTGAAATTTTCTTTTACGTTAATTTTTATTAACTTGATATTTTCATCTTTACAGAATTTATTTAGATTCTTTAGTGATTCATCTCTATGCCTTTCAATCCCTTCATCTATTACAATTGCGAAAAGATTTTCTAATGGCATTTTGTACCTTTCAAAGTACTTTTTTGTGAGATATAATGCCGCGGTTGAATCTTTTCCACCAGATGCTGCAATTGCAATCTTTTCATCTCTGGGAAGCAATTGATATTTTTTTATAGTTTTGAAAACTTTCTTCTCAAAATATTGTAAGAATTCTTGTTTTGATAGTTTTCCGTGTTGTAAAACTATACTTTTAGTGTCTTTAGTACAAGTTTTGTCTTTATCGTTACATCCCATATTTCTTCGGTCTCCTAATAAGGCCTTAGTATTAACTTATTTTGTTCGTTCTTTTATAAAGATTTTGAGTATTTTTTTCTAATTAGTGGTGATTATTATAAAAATCCAAAAATAATATAACTTAACACCTATTATATGTAAAAAAATGACAAAATATATTGAAGTTTGTCCAAAATGTGGAAGTATTAACATTGGCTCCCAAGGATATAGAATCTTAAATAGCTTTTGTAAGGATTGTGGGTATGGAGAAAAAAGTCCTGGCACCAATACAAAAACATTTTTTCCAGAAGTTGACGAAACTAAATTGGAACAATTTAGGAAGGATTTAAAAAATGGATAATTACATATTAATGAAGTATTCAAAGGAAATTGAAGAACTAAGTAAATCATTAGGCTGGGAAAGAACTTTATTTTTAGATCGTGATTTTATTTTTATTGAAACCGAGAAAAAGAAAGAATTGTTGGATAAAGTACAGAAAACAAAGTTATTAACAGTTTTTAATGCCAAATCTGAAGAAATGTTACGTTTTGCATTAGAAAAAACTAAAGTGGATATTGTTCTTGGAGCAGAAGAAATTAATCCAAAAGAATCTTTACATTTTGTTCGCGGCGGATTAGATCAAATCACTTGTAAAATTGCTCATGAACGTGAGAAAAAGATTGGATTTTCTTTTAGTTCTATTTTAAGTTCAAAAAGTCGAGAAAAGTTACTTCGACGGATTTCATTTAACACCAAGTTATGTAAAAAGTACAAAGTTTCTATGTTGTTTAGTACTTTTGCTCGAAGCAAAGAAGAATTAAGAAATGCTAAAGATCTTCAAACATTTGCTAGGCAATTAAAATTGAATTAAGATAGTCATTTAAACATCAGTCCTTGTGTTAAAATACACTAAGGATAAATTGATTTATCTTTTCTTAGTTAAAATCATCACTGTTGAAACTACTATCAATGTAATAGAAATTAAGGCGCTATAAAAACAAGGGTTAATTCCCAAAATAATGTTACATGAAGTTGGTGCAGAGGAATTAAATAATAGATTTTCAACCAAATAATGAGGACAATACCGATAAAAAGTTTCTGCTATAAAGAAATATATAGCATGAATAAAACCCATAAACACTAAAATCAACAAAGAAGTGTTTGAACTTATAACATCAAAAGAAAACAATATGATGACTCCTAACGCAACGACATAAAATGTAGTCAACTCAGAAAGAAAAAAAAGAGTGCTTTCAATAACACAAACCAAAAAAAGGGCAAAAACCAACCATTTCTTTTTATGTTTTAATTTTAATCTTATTTTTTCCCTCTTAAATACAATTAATAATGAACTTACTAAAAGGGTACAAACAACCAATGAGAATATGTTGTATATCTCTTTTTGCCAAGCTAAGATTGCGCTTAACACCAAAACTAACAATATTGTCGACAATGTCTTGGTGAGTTTAATTTGGCCAGACTTTCCTTTGATAAAAATCAGAAAAGCAAGCAAGTATATTGGCAAAACACTCAAACAAGAAATACTACTAACATAAAACAAATCAAACAATATTGCTATGATTAGGAACATCGAAATACTTATTCCAATTAAAAACAATGGAGCTACTATTTTTTTAATGTTATACATATTAATCTTCAAAGAATTTCACATAACTTAAATCTTATCATTCTTCTCATTAAAGTAAGTTTTATATACTTTAATTTAATTATATTAACTAGTAATATGAGGATAGCAAAAAAAGAGGTCTTATTAATTAGTTTGATATTCTTATTTTTAAATTCGTTCTTAGTTATGGGAGAATCTGAATTGCCAGAACTCAATCTTAATACCGACACCTACTCAAGCTTAGGAAAACATATGGATCCTGGTGGGGCAGTTTGTGTTTGTAATCATGGGGTCACAACTGATTGTTGGTATGATAATCATGGGTTATATGACCATGGAGAAAAGTGGGACTATGTGAAGGGATGTAGTAAGGGTTCCAAACCAACAGATGATGATGTTGCAAATTTAATTTTACCAGATCCTGAATTTCGCCACTCGTGTGATGGCGTTTCTAATCGTGGGCCGGAAGCGGTTGGGATAAACATAGATGAAACAACTCTTGGTAAAACTAAATATTTGGAACCTTCTGATAAAGGATGTTGGTTTTTACTCGAAGAACAAGAGGGTGGAATGTCGGCTAATGAGTTTGCCGAAGCCCAGGTAAAAGTAGGATATGTATTTGATTATCAATGGCGTGTGCTATGTTTTAACAAAGAAGATAGTAGAGGGGCTGGACCTTGGTGTTGGGGCGTAAGTGGTAACGACGATGCAAAGTATGGTTTGACTGGTGCCCATTATCGTACTTCTAGTGATGGGGATCTCGCGTATATTTGTTCTGATGATCATTTTTGGCACGCCTGTAATGATGATGATAATATTGGAACTATGACTTGGGCGGGCAATTGGTTATTTAATTGCACCACTGAAGATGACATTATAACATGGGAAAAATTAGACGTTGACTATGATGGAGACGGTTATACTGGGGTGGATGGAGATTGTGACCAAGGTACTGAAAACAAAGGATTACAAGAACCAGGATGCCCTGAATTTGGACACCCAGAAGACTGTTCTTTTCCAGCAGATTCAAAATGTGCAATTTGTATCAATCCAGGAGTGCCAGAAACTTGTGGTGATGGAGTAGATAATGATTGTAATGGCGTTAGTGAAGAATGTGATGATTTTAAAGAAGGGTGTATGCAAGAAGCAGTTATTGAAGATCTGCTTAACCCTGGAGAATGGGTAGGTGAACATTATAATGTTCATGGAATTTCTTTTCCTTGGGTAAAAACTGGACCAAATGAAGGTTTTTGTTGTGGTTTTAATGGAATAGATGATCTAGGAAAAACCGTAACGAGAATCAGTGAAGATGATAGTGAAGGAGAACTTGGAGAATTTGTTTGTTTAAACACCGAGTTAACTGGTGCAGAGGATGTTGTTCCAGGAGGAGGCGAAGAAGATGGATATTGTAAAGGTAAATGGTGTTTATCAAATGCAGTTGGAGGTCCAACAGCGGGAGGAAAGTATACTATCTTTACAGTAAAACCCATCGGAGAAGAACCGTACGATATCGTTTCTAATGGACAAGAATGGTTAACTTGTAACGAAACGTCTACTGGCTGGCTTAAAGAATATCCCTTGTCTGGCCTGGACGATGAATTTGATGATGCAGTAGTTCAATCACTCATAAATAGATTTTATTGTTATAATGAAGGTGACCATTATGCTTGGGCAGAATGTGCAGATGGATTTACAGATAGACAAAATGAGGGGGTTAAAGGAAGATACCCAGGGGACGGACTTTTTAGTCTCCCATTAGATAAAGGTGAACTTGAAGGAGGAATTAAAGTTTCTTCTTCTAACGTACACCGAGTTGATATAAATGTGTTTAAGAATTACGATTCTTTCTATAACAAAGAACATTTATTAGATTTTACTGGCTACACACATCTCAACTTTATGGTTCAATTTTGTGATAAGGCAGGAGACTGTAAAAAAGAAGACGTTTTAAGTTTAGAGGAATTAAAGTTAGGTGGATATCTTCCCCTAGACATAGAATTATCTTTATTGGGAAAGGACGATGTTGTCTTACTTAAAAAATCTGTTTTAGGAGATATAACTAACTCTCCACAATTTGATCCGGATGTTTGGTTACATATTGAAACAAAAATCCCTGCAGATCTTAAAGGTGTTAGAAGTATTCAGTTTAATCCGTCAACACCATCAAGAATGAGACTTAGAAACGTTTATTTGAGTAAAGATAACAACGCATTGCTTTGTTCTGGAAAAAATGCTCAAGAAGAAAGTTCATGGATAAAAGACATGGACCAAGGTTCTCCTAAAAAAGATATTACTGGAGAGGATTTATGTAAGGAACTCTATGGTGACAACGCATGGTTAGGTAAGGATAGCCAAATTGATAACGCCTTTTCGGATGCAAACTGTTGTGGTGATGATAAAGAAGAATATTATGCTGGCCCTAGCGTAGGAGAAGAAGAACGCTTTGCTTGCTGGAACTCTCAAGTAATTAAAGATAAGACAACATCAACAAATGTTGAATTTAGTGTTGATTATAAAGAAAACACATATGACATTAAAGAGACAACATTCTCATCATCTTCCGTAGGTTCTTCTCTGTCTTGGAATGCAACAGTAGAATTTTCTGGAGAAAGCATCCATTCAAGCTTGGATTGGGATTGGGGTCCTAGTTGGAGTGTAGGTGCTGAGGTTCCAGGAGAATATTCTATATGGGCTTCTGAATATGCTGCAAACGAATTCTGCAAATTGAATGGGCTTGGTCCTGTCACTAATTTCACCTCAATTGATTATGGAGACGAAGAAAAAATTGTTAAATATGAGATATATGATACTGTAACTAACGTTAGAAAGTGGCATGCCTTAAATTTCCTTGGATGGTCTGATCCTGATCCTCAAATATTTGATACTATCCATTGTGGTATTCCAGGTGATAAGGCAGCCTTTAAAATCTCTACAGAGGAATTAAGTATCGGCCACACACAAGAAATAATTGGTTCTTTTATACCTCGAGAAATTTTACCCGGTGGTGGAAACATAACCTCACAAATGGACATTAAGTATACTCCTAATGAGAAGTTTAATTTCAAACTTTATAATGGCCAGTATTGGGAAGAAATCGGAACTGAAAACGAAGAGGGAGTGTTTATACTAAATAAAGATGAACTAAAAGATTTATGGTATTCTACAATTTATTTGGTCATTGAATTAAAACCAGAAATCCCAACTTTAGACATTACTCCTGGAACTTCTGATGATGGTGGTTTGTATTCTTATTCTTGTTCGGAGAAGGAATGTCTTTATCCACTGCCAGGAGATCCAAACAAAAATAGAAAAATTAAAAATCTTCATCCTGAGCTTTATGACCTTTATTTTGTTTATTATAATACTGGAACAGAAGATATGGATTATAAATTAATTAGTGGCGAAGATACATTCAAGAAGCCCGGAAATGTAATTGCTAAGAAGGTTTCTCAACAAGTAATGTTTGTTGCTGACGCTGCCGATGAACTAAATTCTAAATTTTATAGTTGCCAAGCTGCAGATTATATTTTGAACAATAATGAAATCCCTGATGTTTTTTTAGACAATCAACCACATTGTTCAATTCAAGGAGATAGCTTCTGTGCCCCTTCGGTTAATGAGCCTGCAATTGGTAATCAAGACCAATACACGTTAGTTAATTCATGGAGCGTTGAACCGGTAAGTCAAGTTGGCTACAAAGATGATAGCAACACTGAGAATTTCGATGACTTAAAAACTTACTTTGATAGTTTGGTTCTTGAACTAAAACCTCCAAATACTCTCATTGAACCAACAGAAAGAAATTATACTACTAGCGTAGTTCCATTTAGAAACATAATTCCAAATGCAGAGTTTAGACTCAGTGGTGGAGAAATACCTCACTGGGAAATTTTAAAGAACAACAAAGCAGTTGATGAGGTTGGTTATATTGATGAAGAAAACAACAAACTGATTAAAAGTCTAAAAGGCAGCGAAATTTTAAGATCAGAGAAAATAGCTATAAATCAAACAGGCACATACTACTTCCATAACAACGGAACAGCAACAGACATTAAAATATATGATGATGGAGGCAATCTAATACCCCTTACTGATAATGGAACTTTTGAATCAAATACACAATTTATTATTATTAAGTTCTCTAAAGGAACTGTTTATCGTCCGTTCTTACAATTAGTTGATGATCTTGGTATTGGGGAATATAATTATGAACACCCAAGTTATCCGGATGAATATGACTTCCGTTCGGGATTATCTTGTTGTAAGCCAGACCAATGTTGGAATGGTTACACTTGTGTTGAACCAATGGAAAACGTGGCCATTATGACTGAGCACTTTGGTGTTGGTAAAGACTATCGTTGTATTGATGGACAGTGGACACATCTGCCAGTAAAATGGGACTGGAACAATCAAAAATGGGGTTTCTGTACTCAAGAAGAACAATGTTTTGTAACAAAGAATGGACAAGCAGAAAATACAATAAGTTCTTTCTTAGATAAGGGAAAAGCACCAATCTGTATTAATTCTGGCGAATCTATTTTGGATCATTATTGTGAGAATGGCAAATGGACTTCCCGAACAAAATTCTTAGCTTCAAAATTAGTAGAAGTTGCTGGAAATGATGATTTTATACTTTATTGTACTAATTATAACGACGCATTGTTACATCCTGGAAATGAGATTTATCTTGGTGGTAAATCTCAAGATGAAAAAGAGGAAGTTCCTGGTTTAGATGGTGGATTTATTGAAAATCCTCAAGAGGATGAATTAAGTTATACTTGCTTTAAAGAAATGCGGTCAGCAGAAGATGGCAAAGAGCTCGTTCCACAAGATGAAAACACTTGTATTAACAATATGTGTGTGTTGAGATATACCGAAGGTGGCCAGTTCAAAACAGCCTTTGCTACAACTTTAAATAAAAACATCACTGATACAGAATCATCATTCTTGTTAGAATTTAATGTTGATCAAGAAAATTTAAATACCATCTGTGCAGGAGAAGATGACTTTGTTAAGTGTGATTTTGATGCTGCTGACATGTGGTATTCTAAAGATTTAAATGCAATTGTTTATGGTAAGCAAGGAATCCAGTTAAATGGCGGAATTTTTGGCAATGCCCTAAATGGATTTGTTGATTGGTTTAAAGATTTAACTGGGGTTGGAACAGATCTACCTGAATTTGAGCAGTTTGTTTTTAACTCACAAAATTTTAATGAGATTTATCTTTTAGATAAAGAGGGTAAAAAAGCTAAAGTTGTTAGGGAAGCAGTTAATGGTTCAGATCTTCCCCAACAGTCGATATTAGCAGAATATGAAGGGTTTACAACGCCAATCTGTGAGTATACTGATAACTTAGCTTTACCTCCAGACTTACAAACAGAATTCCTTTTGATTGTTTCGGGATATAACAAATACACTTGCACATCAGAAGCAGGCAAACAGAAATTACAACTAATTGTTAATGAAGAGGATAGTGAAGGATTAGACTACTTCTGGCCACAACTTACTGGGAAATTGAGAGTTGGCAGCTTTGATTAAGGATTAATTATAAAAAACCAATTGGCTTTTTAACTCTTCTTTTTTAATCAATGTTTATTAAATCATTAACTATATTTAATATACAATACAAAAAGAAGATTTTATAAGGTTTATTTTATTTATTCTTATTATGGGGAAAAAGAGGTCCACTAGTTGTAAGAAGGCACAAATAAGAAATCAAAGATTTCTAGTCATACCTCGTTCACGCTCAGCACAAATCACTATTTTTATGATTGTGGGGGTAATTATTTTATTCACCTTCGTATTTCTATTTCAAGTAGTTAACTCTGCTCAGAAAGAAAAAATAATTTCTGAACAAGAGAAAGTATTTACTAAAGCTTTCAAAAAAGAGGCGATGAGAATTTACGTTGAAGATTGTTTAAGTGACGAATTAGAAGAAGCATTAATCATCCTGGGTCAACAAGGACGAGTTTGGTCAGATCAACCAGGGGGAATAAAACAATTTTCTGCCGATATTAATGGGGTTGAACATCCACCTGGTTCGGGGGATAGGCTTTCTTATGGTTTGGCTAAAACTCAAAACTTGCAACTTGAAAACTCTTATCCTTGTTCTAATAAAACAAACTCATCTCCAGAGTTTTGTCAATATAAATTCCCAAAGAAAAAAGACGGTTTTGGAGAACTTGATTTGAAAACAAGCACTATTCGTAATGATTTGCGTCGTTATTTGATTAACAGAACAATGGACTGTATAATCAATTATACAAAAACTAACATTTCAAATAAAGCTGATATTGAAGTTGAAGAACTTAATTTGGGATTAAACATTGAAAATGATGGAATTAACATTAATGCAGATTTCCCCTTAAAATTTTCTTTGGGCAAGGAAGAATTTTTCCACCTCTCTCAATTCGATTTCTTTTATCCTACGCAATTCAAGTGGATATTAGAAGCGGCAGTGGTCCGACCATTATTTTATGATTGGAAGTACTTAGATTTTAATTATACTGAAGAAACTTTACAACAACAAACTTTTAATTATGCTTCCAACTCTCCAGAATGTATCAATGGAACCTGTACAGGATCATTATTTTATGATAAATATTCTTCTTTGGGTATAACTCTGCAAAAAGAAGAGAATGAAAATGGCGATGATATTTTTATATTTTCTTCTCCCGAAGTAATCAATCGTCCTGGTTTTTATGAATTTAAAGTTGCTAGACAGAATCGTCCACCCGCGTTGGATTATATTAATAGATCTCAATGTTTGGCTGCAGAATATGACTATTTAGTTATTCCGGATGATGAAGAATTTGGCGACATAAACATAACTTTGTTTGCCTTAGACCCAGATGAAGATAACGTTACATTAGGATATAATTTTGAATGTGGTAATTCTGCTTCTACTGGAAATTCTCTGGTTATAGATGGCTATGAATCTTCAGAATCCCCAATCTCTGAATTTGAAGAGGAAAACCAATTTAAACTTAGTAAAGAAGATCTTTCCGGTTCTCCACCATTAAAATGCACTTTAAC
>Ga0233431_1003119_pt1 | contig 20799 bp, 26 predicted proteins | sample SI_118_April2016_FD_179867 | JGI IMG/M metagenome (GOLD analysis project Ga0233431, IMG submission 179867) | Seawater microbial communities from Saanich Inlet, British Columbia, Canada - SI_118_April2016_200_MG | ecosystem: Environmental > Aquatic > Marine > Inlet | place: Canada: British... | reverse complement strand
AACTTGGATACATTAAAAGTGCTGGGGACAGGGTTCGAACCTGCGTAGGCACTAAGCCACAGGATGTCTTTCCCAAACTAACGTTTGAGCGACAGTTTTGGACTTAAGTCCTGCCCGTTTGACCATTCCGATCATCGAATAGAGTAGTTCCATTCAGATAAACTTCGGTACCCCAGCATAGTTATACGAGAAATATAAGCTTTTTAACAGTTTCTAACCAACCTTATGTATCTTGTTGAAATGTCTGTTGATAAAGAAGAAAGCTAACTCGCGAGAGTCTACTTCACCATTGATTTCGTCTAAAGAGATATCTGCGTCTTCTACACCATCATCGTCAACATCATCTGCTTCTAGCTCCATATCGCGGATCTTTAGATTAATTTTTACACGATCAGCTAGTTTTTCTGCTAAGAGTTCTTCAACACGTCCCCAGTCCATTTTATCTTTGGCTTTGCCTAGTTGTTTTTTAGTGATCGACTTAACTCTTACAGATGCCATGTTTCAGCTCATGATCTCAGATTTATAAGAATTTGGATACTTTTTTAAACATTAATATCTGTAGATACTATAATGGAAAGACCAAAATCAATGAGCGAGCTGGATTATTACACCCGTAGAGATATTGGTGAAGGTAAGGCCGAAGTTTGGGTATTCAAACAAAAATGCGAGTGCGGTGGCGTTTTGAAGAAGCCAAAGATGCGCGCTACTGAATATATTTGCGAATCTTGTAGCAAAGTAGTCCCTAAATTAGATTATGAAGCTAATGAGATTGCTGGTATCGCGTATACCTGTCCAAAATGTAAACATACTGCTGAAAAAGAAGAGTCTTTCAAGCGAAAGAAAGTTGGAATTATAATCAAAGGCAAGCGAAAATCAGTTTTATCATTTACATTTGCATGTGATTCTTGCGGTGAGAAAATTAATGTCACCAAGAAGCTAAAAGGATGATTATTTTACTTCATCGGATTTTTTAACGGTGATCTTAGATTTTTCAATTAGTTCATCTGGATCTGTAAATCCAATGCCGATATTTTCTAGAAGTGCTCGTAGTTTTTCCTTGTTGTCTTTTTCTACCATCATATCAGAGAGCTAGCCGATTAAAAAAGTTTGCGCATGAAAATCTTTTTAACTGTAATTGAAGTGGTAAAATTGCGCCTCGGTGGCTCAGTGGTAGAGCGCGTGCTTGGTATCGCGAACGTTCCGTACGCGGAACTGACTGCGTCCAGTAAGCACGAGGTCGTGAGTTCAACTCTCACCCGAGGCTCTTATCAAACCTTTTTTAAGTTTTACTCTGCATAAGTAATATGAAAGGAACACCGCGTCAAAGATACTTAGCTAAACAATTACTAGAAGCACTGCGTTCTATCGAGGGGCAAGTTGTCTTGAATGAACACCATCCGAGTTCAGGAAGTTTAATTATCATGGTGCCATATGAACCTAAACAAAAAAGAGTTGATCGTATGCTTTGTGTTACTTCTCCAGAAGACCCTTGTTTTAGGTATGAACATGAAAACAAGAGATGGAATATAAAATATCATGGCAATAGGTCGCTTATTTCGCAAATAGAAGAGGAAGTGCTTAATGTATCCCCGCAAGATAGGATTTTTGTTTTAGGCGGGGATTCTGTAAAAGCAGATTTAGAAAATAAAATACAAAAAATCAATGTTCCTCCAAATGTAACTATTGAAAATATCCGAGAGTATTTTCCAGATGCAAGACAAGTATGGCCTGCGAGTGATCTTATAATCGGTAAAGCATAATTCTTCAAAAAGCTTATAAACCAACTAAATAGAGTATAACAATGGCAATATGGAAACTGAGATCAAAGAGAAAATCAACTGGTGGTAGATATCATAAATCCCAAAAAAAGAAGGCTAGACATATTGGTAGAGATCCAGTTCTAACAAGAGTTTCTGATAAGATTAAGATGAAGATCCTTAGAACAAAGGGTGGAAATGCAAAGACTTCACTTAGAGGAACAAATGTTGCTAACTTAATGATTAATGGTAAGGCAAAAAAGACAAAGATCAACCGAGTAGTTGAGAACTCAGCTTCACGACACTTTGTTAGACAGAACGTTCTTTCAAAGGGTGCAATAATCGATACACCTGAAGGCCTTGCTAAAGTTACTTCAAGACCAACCCAAGACGGCACAATTAATGCTGTTTTAGTTAAGAAGAAGTAAGCGTTTTATTCTTAGCGCGTTTTATTAGATATGGATAATATATTTGTTATTGGTCCTTTGATGACTGTTGCGGTTTTATGGGTTATATCAAGTATGGGTATTGTTAGAATTAACCGAAGAAGTATCGATGATGTTGTTAGTGGCCATGAAAAGACGATTGCTGAAGTCGAGCCAATTGCAGTATCACAAGGATTGACGGCATATACTTCGAATTTCATAAATTTTATAGAAGAGCCACTTAAAGACGCAGTGCGTGAATTAGTAGATAAAAATGTTCCAACATATACCTCTTCTGCAAATCAGAGAAATATTGGCAAATCTGCTGTAATTGGTATTAAATATCAGTTGTTATCTGCAGAAAATAAACATATTGCAGATGAATTAGTTAGAGCTGGATGCGCAATTTTCGGAAAAGAAAAATATCTAGGAAAGGTAGTTGGTATATATGTCCCAATACCTGACGGCAACGTTACTGTGGAATTCATTAGCCAGAAAATGTATGATTCAGCACGCCGTTTTAAGCCACAGCGAGCTAAAGGCGGGGTTTTTGATGTAAATAATCCCTCAGATAATTTGCGTTACTTGCTTCAAGATGATAATGTTGCAGATAAAAGTCCAGAAGAAATAATAAAAGAATTAAAAGACTTTAGAAATGTAACTCATTCAGATAAAACCGATCTTTTTTACATAAATCAGGAAGTTATGGAACGCGATGAACGTGCTTATGATGCGTTACATCGACGTAGATTTAGACGAAGAAATACCAAACAACCTAGACGAAAATTCAAACGAAGAACCGTATCTTAGCTTGAGAAAGGTGGTATCGGGCCTTAAACAAAAGACTTTTAAAGACAATTAATGATACTGTTTTAAAGCTTGTGTTCCAACTGTTGAAACAAAACAAGCATAATGAAGGCGATACATTTGCCAAAAGCAAAAACTCAAGATGATTCAAAAGCGGGATTTATTAAAAAGTGCCCTGAATGTCAGAGCATTAATCTTACCCTGGATGAAAAACGGGGAGAAATTATTTGTAAAAGTTGTGGATTAGTTGTTGATGAAAATGAGATTGACGTATCACAAGAGTGGCGTGAATTTGGCGGAGAAGGCGAATCAAAGCGAAGAGCGGGATCACCTACAAGCTTCGCAAAACACGACATGGGAACTGGTACAGAAATCGGTGACGCAGCTGATGTTTATGGTCTGAAAGGCTCAGATCGAAGAAAATTTATGCGATTGAAGAAATGGCACTCACGATCTTCAACATCTCTTGAAAGAAACTTAAAGTATGCTCTAGTTGAGCTTCGAAGAGTTTCTTCATTACTTAACGTACCTCCAGCAATTGAGGAAGAAGCAGCTAGAATCTATAGAATGGCTGTAACTAAAGGTCTTGTAAGAGGCCGATCAATGGAATCTGTTGTTGTTGGCGCAGTTTACATAGCATCTAGATTGTTTAATCTACCAAGATCTCTTAATGAAGTTTGTAATGTTACAAACACAAACAAAAGAGATGTAGGTAAGACTTATCGATTTATTGCAAGAGAACTAAGAATTCGAATGCTTCCAAGTGGACCAACAGACTATATTCCAAAGTTCGCAAACAAGCTAAAATTCTCAGCAGAAACACAGACAAAAGCTATTGAAATTCTAAACATTGCACAGAATTCAGAACTGACTTCAGGTAGAGGACCAACAGGTCTGGCTGCCGCAGCTCTTTATGTAGCATCTCTTATGACTGGCGAAAAGCGAACTCAGAGAGAGATAGCAGATGTAGTTGGAGTTACAGAAGTTACAATCAGAAACCGTTACAAGGAAATGATTGAACGACTGAACCTTGATGGCATGATCGAAGAGGCTAAGAAAGCAAGAGAAGTCGAAGAGGCAAAAGAGGAATAAAATGAATCTAGCAACAAAATTTGATATTGGAAGTAAACTTTTTTATATGACATCTTCTGCGTTAGCTTTAAATTCAGCTTGGCAAGTACATGTTGGAGAGTCAAAAATACTTACAGCATTTGGTATTCTAACCTCATTTTTAAGTGCAGGTATGGGATATACGCTTCAAAAGTATGCTGGCGAGGAACGTGAAGCAGCGCATGAAGAAGAAATTCATGAAAATGTGGACGCTGCGTTTAAACATGAAGAAATTCGGAGAATGCATTTGTTTGAAGTGTACGAAGGAAACGCCGAAATTGCTAAGAAAGAATTACCAATGTTTTGTAATGCCTTCGGTATTGATTTAAAATCACTTGCTGATGAGGTAGAGGCGTAATATGGCTGATCAAAGGAGCGATCTCAAAGGTACGCAGAGAGAATTTCATCGAGGTCCTAAAGAGATGCATAAGGTGACTGATTTTGAAGGAAATTGTATTCCTCCATATGTTACACCTACTGCAGATATTGATCTATCTGAAATTTGGAAAAATCCGAGCATTGAAGCAATAGATGACATACATTGGGAACAAAGTAAAACTAATTCGCGCTCTACAGTATAATTTTGGATATAACTTATGGAAACTTCTTCAGATTCTAACTTAGAAATGGTTTTAGTAGCTGTACCGATACCTGCAGACGCTGATCCGATTCATTATAATGGCGCAGGTATACCTCTTCTTGGAGCAGTACAACTTCAACGAGGTGGCAGACCCGTAAATGTTCAACATGAAAAGAGTAGAGATTGTTCTACAATTCTTGCACAATATCTTAATGAAGATCCTGAATATGCAAAACATGCAAAAATTGCTGATTCTGAGCATGGAATATATGCAGTTTATGGTGTTAAACAAAAAATTATACCTAAACGTATCTTAACTGATGCCGAGGTAGATGAAGGATTCGTTAGTAACTTAATTACTCGATTTAATCGCTGGCGGAAATCCCATTAAGATATTTAATTTTATTAGATATTTTTTCAAACACGTAAAAGCTTTTATTATTTTAGCCAGTAGTTCTTACATGGCGCAGAATATAGTCTCTCAATGGGCTTTTCAAGGTGTTATTCTAAGTAATATTCGCGAACATAAACAGCGCCCCATTGACGAAGTAGTTAGCGTGCCAATCGCAACTAAAGAGCAAGCTACTACGTTGATTCGACAGACTGCAGAAGATTTCGCAAAAAGACATCGTTTGAAACATACAGGAAAACCTGTTGAACTTGAAATTGAAACCGAAAAAATTGGTCATGATATTAGCATAAGTACTGAGTTTTTCCCTTGCGCATTTCGGAAAGGTGATACAAGCGCACAATATTTGACAAATGCAAGGTTTGGTGGATATTTATACATGCCACACATACAAGAAGACTCTGGCGCAGCAGCTATGGTTTTAGGTCTAGAATTTAGACGAGATGCACGACTTAAATTTAGCGAAGTGCACCCCTTTTTGGACAATATCAAAGCAACTAGTAGCCAAACTTTAGACACAATGGTTTTTGACACATTAAGAAAAAAGTTCGACGTTGCACCACTTATTCCTAATGAAAATGAGCTCATAAGTGCAGAGATGATGTACGATGTTAAACGAATATTAGAGTTAGATCTCACGGCTTCAGGATTAAGAATCCCTTTTGGAAGCCCTTCTGCTGAACAATTAAGAGCCATACGTATTTCAGATGGATATGCGAGTACTGCAACTAGTCAAGAGCATGCTACAGTAAAGATCGCTGAAGGAAAGCCTCTGGAATTTAATATTCCGCGAGAGAATGCAGCTATGCGACCAATGTTTGAGTATTTAAGAAAGCGAAGTCAAGCGGCAAGCCTGGCTGTAGATAATAGTGCATGGATGCGTTTAGATCGAGACAGTAAACCATTGCTTCCAGCAAATGAACCCTATGTGGGTCATGTTTTAGGAATATGGAGTAATGGTATGCGCGAGACACCTACATTGGTACGAGATAATGTTCCGTGTATCCGACTTGATGGCATATCTGATGTTAATGCGGAAAGAATCGCAAGTATGGTAAGACCGCAATTGTTAGAGGCTATTCAGGTAAATACGCCATTTAAGAAAGAAGAAGTTTCTTAGTTCGAATACCTGTTAATCTGAAATGAGTTCGAGTTCCTTTGGTTTTATCTAAGATCGTTTGCATTCTAGGGACTTGTTTCCATTTGTTTTTCTTAGCAAGCGTGTGGAGGTCATAGAACCCAACGGTTTTGATAGCTGATTCTGCGTAAATAGTTTCTAATAATTTGATTGTTTGCTTTGAGACAGCTGCTTTTTCAGTATTATTGATCATCTGTTTGACTAACTTGCGATCCCAGAGCTCACCAAGCCAGACTTTGCCAAGGTGATCTAATTTAGCAGAGCATTGCGAGCATTTGTTGGCTTCACTAAGAAGATTTGTTGTGGTATTTCTATAGCAGCATTTTGGGCAGTATAAGACATGTCCATGTTGCTTAAGTATTTCATCTGCTTTTTTTGCACCACCGGCTTTTTGTAAATAGACTCGAACATAGTGGTTTGAGCTATGTGAAAAGATTGGAATTAGTGCAACATCATACTGCGCAGCTACTTCTTGGCATTTTTTGATAAGGATACGTACTGCTGTTTCATGCATAAACTCATTTCTCAGTGGTTTTGAGCCATACTTACGCAAACATGCTTTTGGAGCAGCACCACACAGAGCAGATGTGTCTGTAGCAGTTACGCCAATAACGCCGTGCGGCGACAATCTTTTGATTGCAGAATCTAAGAATGGAACAGGAGTACCAAATGGATCCAAATCAATGTAGTCATAGGTATTTAGCTCAGAAAGTAGCACATTAGCTGCTTTATTCTCGATTTTTACACTTAATTTGTTTAATTTAGCGTTCTTTTTGATCAGTTTAGCTGCCTTTTTGCTATAGTCATTTAGCGTTACATCTACGTTTGAAACCTCTTTCTTAATCCGAAGCCCACGTATGCCTGATGCAGCTAGCAGATCAAGCACTCTTAATGGTTTTTTCGTCTTTCGTTTGACTGATTTTAGGAGAAGTGTGGATAAATCGCGGTTTAAAACCTGCACAGGATTGTAGAAAACTTCCATTTTGGAGCTCACTACTTTTTGTGGTAAATAGGTACTGACCTTGATTTTCCCTTCCAATATTATTTGCATATTCTTCATTTTGAAACTCTAATATTATATCTGGATCAACTCTAGTGGCGATTGAGCCACTGCCTTTAGATGCCGTCCAACATATGTCTTGATTTAATTGTATACCCATAAAAATAATCTGTTCGTTTACTAGTTGTATTAAATTTGTTTCTAAGTCCGATAATGTTTCTTCGATCATATCTGGTTTAAAATCAACTCGCACCTTGCGTTTGCTTCTAAAGTGTTCGATAAATGATCTACCGTTAGCACTGCGTATAATTGGTATGAAATATGCATGAGTGATATCAAACATAGTTGGATTTCTACTGAAATGATTTATCGGAATCTTAGCATGAGCATCATGCCCACTTCCTTGTTTCCATGTTGGGAAGAAGACTACTTGATCTTCAGCATATCTAGTAATATACTGCCAGGTTTTGGTTTCAGCATCCCATTTTTCATCTATGTTGATCTTACTGTGTCTTAAATGATACATACTTAAAATTACCAAAACCTTTTTATAACACTTTTGTTTACTCGTTAGTGGTTAGAACTTAGCACTACAAAAAAGGTGCTACGTAAATATATAAAGAAAGCCATCCAATGTATTAATGCAATATGGTATCACGGACAAAATTCGAAGATCAAATGTCAGTAATTCGAGTTAGAAAGGGCTATGCTGCACCACATCTAAAGCAAAAATATCTTTATATTGATAAGAAAGATGTAAAGACTGAGCGAACTTTTAAGAAAAGTATTAATGAACAGATTAGAAATTGGCCAGATGGTATATATTTCTTAAGATTATCAACCGGTAAGGTCTTTATCCGCTTTGAGGTTAAAGAAAACAAAGTAACACAATTTTATAGAGTTTCACCTGCTACAGGTATGAAATATCCGCTTTATGAGTTTTTTATTAAACGCTAATTGTTTATTTTATTAACAATTATTTAAGCGTATTAAAACATTGATGATCCAGCTTTCTGTTTAGGGGCAGCCTCAATTTTTATTCCCATGCTAGATCTAAATTGATTACTTCCATATCGGCTACCTGGCGTTGACTTAACTGGTTTACTTGGACCTTGGCTTGTTGTGATTGTGAATAAGTCTTTATCTTCCTTGTTTTTGTTAACCTCTTCTTGGCTAAGTGTAACTGATGCATTTGATTCATCTTTACTTATTTCATCAAGTAAGCTATCTTCATCATCCGCTTTTTTAGTCTCAATTCCACCCATTAGGTATAGATTATCGGACCCATCTTCCTGTCCTTTTGAAAGGTAATTTGAATCCATGTTAGCGTAATCGGTTGAAACATTAGCACTTGCGTTAGGATCTAATGAATTTGCTAGACCATCCTCTTCTTTCTTAAATCGGCCATTTTTAATATTGTCATACATATCTTTTTTTGGACCATTACCTACTTGCATCGTATATTCATTTCGAGAGTTGTCGCTAGGCATATCCATTTTATACGGAGTATCTCCAACCTTCATAGTGTATGTGTTTTGGTCCATTTTAATTCACTTAAGAGTGACAGAAGTTATTTATAAGGTTTTCTTTAAAGAAAACGTTATGGGCAAAAGCTTGTCTTTTGACGTAAATATGTTACGATTTTCTAAAAAATCAGAAAACTAAGCAATTTCTATCTGTGTGCCTAGAGATTGTCCAGGTAATCCTTTATCATCAAATCTTACTCGAACAGCACCATTTCCGCCATGCGGAGCGGTGATTAGTCCAGTGATTTTCTTGCCAGATCGAGATGTCCATGTAGCATGTTTACCAACGAATTTCTCAGCATCAGCCTTGCTAGCTGAGCCTTCTGGCTGTATAATCATCTGTTTAGGATTTTGTGTGTGGTGCGATCCTCTGTAGTTCATAAGGATTCCTTTTGTCATAAGTATGATCAATTTAATGAATTTATAAACCTATCGTCTAGGCTCCAATTACTAATTTGACATCGTCACCAAGAACCTCTTTTAGACTGTCAATGGTTTTCTTAGTCATTGTTGTAGGTGTTCCAGAGAACTTCTTTAGTTTGTTTTCAATTGCGCCCAAGTTAGATTCTTTTCGACCTTCAAAGGACCCATCTGCTTCAATAGAATATTTTAGTATGGCAGTATTTGGATCATTTGTATCGCGGATAATAAATACCTCGTCAGTAAATAGCCAGACTGCAGCCGTGCTTTTACCTGCATTGTATTGTGCAGATATTTTGAATTTCTCAATCTTCTGACCATGTTCTGCTCTGATTATATTAAATACATCTCTAGCTAGCTTGTCTTGCTCAAAACTAAGTGAGGAAATATTTTCTCTAGTTGTGTCGCAGTTCTTTCTTAAAATCTTTATTCGTTCAATTAATTGATAATATCTTTGTGACGCAAATTTTCTATCTACAAGTTCGGTTTTGAATTTAGTAAATATCGTTGCCTTTGTTGCTTTAATACCCAGCATAGCAAGTGAAGCGTGACAGTCTTCAACAGTTTTTTCATATAAGAATTCCATCTCTTCACAGATCTTCTTTTTCTCAATCTCATTGAACATCTTATCTAATCGTTTTAGATAATCTTTAGTATCGGCTAGAAGTTTAGCAACAACTATTGCATCAACCTCTTTGATCTTTCCATGTTCAATATCTTTTCTTAAAGTGATTATTCGATCCCATACTTTTGCATATTTTTCTTCAATCAGGCCCGGTTTTACTAGGTGTTTTCTTATTGCATCACCTAATTTTTTTGGTGGAGGTGGCGGAAATCCCAGTAACATTAATGCTCCCTGTGTCGGAGTAGATGTTGCCCAGTAAAAATCTTCAATAGCAATTTCTTTTAATCGTGATTCTGTTCGTTTAACCATCTGGTCACCTGCTTTCATAAACTGTGTAATTGCTTCAGGTGTTGGGTTAATTCGACCCTTGTTTAGAAGCATCTTCCATGGTGCGAACATTCCTCGGTCATATAATGGAATTCCATCTCTAAGAAGAGTTACTAGTGTAGGTGTTGCGTTTTTCAGTGCATCCCACATCTCACTAAGAACATAAACCTGTGTTTCTAATGTATTTTTAACCCCTGCAGCCATTGTTGCTTCGTGTGCATATCCCCAAATCATACTTAGTAATCGAGATCTTAGTTCAGCAGCTGTTAAGCGAGTAACATCGGTGTCATCAATAACAACAAAGGTATCTATATCAGATTCCGCGGTTGCCTCTCCACGTACAATGGAACCTGCAATAGCATAACTGATAACATATTTCTCAAATTTCTGCAGAACTTTCATTTTGTGGATTTCAGTTGCTCGAATAGCACCAACCCATCCGCGATCATATAATGGGAAACCCATAGTTAGAATATTTAAGATTTCATATTTGCCTTTAAGACACATGTCCCATACTTCTTCAATTAAGACAACATTAATATTGTGCCCTTTTAATTTTTGTTCAGCAATTTCTTTTATCTTACCTTCAATCTCTGCTTTTTTCTTTATTCGAGCTTTTAGATCTGCAATGTCTTTTAGCTCAGCAATACATAAAATATCTAATTTTTCTTCATCTTCTTCTGGTTTGCATACTTGTGATTCTAATTTTTGACTTGGCTTTGGAGGCATGATTAAAATACCTACCATGTGTTTTTTGTGTTTCTTAAGGATCTCTTTCTTAAGTGCGTCAGCTTTTTTAGCTGTATCATTCATGAGGTTTTGTATTTTTTCAGCTTCTGCGCGTTTCTGCGCCTCTATTTTAGCTGCTTGCTCTGCTACTCTTTGTTTAAGAAGATCAATATCATCAATTTTAAGGTCAGAATTTGTATCTTTGTTAGCGTATTTATTCTCAGGTTTTAGGTTGTAGTCTTTCTCCATCGTAATCGTACAGCGTAAGGCATATAAAGGTTTTGGGAATGACGCTTACTTATTGCGTTTTTCTATAATCGCTTGCATCTGCTTCACAAACTTATCTACATGTCTATAGTATTTATCATAATCTTCACCTTCTAAGTGTGAATATTTTCCATTTGTAATTTGTTTAGATAGGATATACATGTGTTTCATTAAAGTTGCGCTACTAGCTGGAACCAATCCAGGTTCAACTAGTTTTTTTTGAATCATATCTGCAACATGTGCGGGACTTGGTGGAATCTCTCCCGTGCTCATAAGTGCAGCATGTGCTGCATCAATTGCAGCCCAGTAGAGATCAAGAATTGCGGCAGTTATATGTTGCTTTGAGCTGTTTAATGAGGTTGGTGCAAGAGAAAAGTATGTCCAGATACTTTCCTTGCTTGGTCGAATTCGACCTTGGAAAAGAAGGGTTTGAAGTGGATCGAAAAATCCGTGATCAATAATCGATATGCTGTCTCTTAGGATATTAATTGCAACAGGATCTCCTGTTCGAACATATTCCCAAAAGTTAGTCCACGTCATAGTCTGGACATGAAGTCGTTTTGGATCAACTGAAGCAACAGATTTTGCAAGAATGATTCGGTATGCTTCAATTAATTCTCGGCTCATATTTACTCTAACATCATCAATAATAATTAGAACATCAATATCATGTTTCTTGTGACTACCTCTTGCAGCAGAACCAAAGAGCGTCATAGCAACAATAAAATCACCCATCTCATTGTACATCTTTTTAGCTAATTTTCTGGCAGACTCCAACTCTTTTTTTGGATATTTCTTGTGATATGATGGCGTTTGAGCTCTAGCATTAGCTCTTCGCTGTATCTTAAATTGCATCGTATGATATAAAATAGAGTTTGGAATATATATATCTTAGTAACTACTTCTTAATTAAATCACTCTAGTGGGACTCCGGACCATAGTGTCCAAGTCTGTGGATCTGGTGCAGTTGGTCCAACAAGGAAATCTGGTGAGCGAGTCTGACCCATGTAGCTTCCTTCAACATCTGTCCAGCTGCTAACACCGCCATCAAATTGATAGACTGGACTATTCATCTTGCGCCACATCTCAGTCATTGCCTTGTGATCTTGTTCGGCAGTTTCAATTGTGATCTGTCCTTTATACCCATCCTTTTCAAGATTGTCGACAAACTCTTTGATTGGAGCATTTCCTTGGCCTGGAGACATGTGTTCATCATAATATCCGAAATTATCTGTAATGTGAACATGACCTAATACACCTGACTTGTGTAAATCTTTTGCTTGTTTTAGCACCCAATCTTGGAAACGTTTATCATATTCTTCAGGAGTTTCACCTTCTTTTGGATCTTCAAAATATTTTTTCCAGGTGTTTGCATGTCCAATATCAAAAGTTGCAGCAATATGTCGTTTGGCAAGATCTGTTGCTTTTTCTTCATCATAATTATATTTAGCACTTGTGAGTTTGTCAATCATCTTATCGCGAGATTTAAGAATAAGTTCTTTAAGCTCCCGTGGATGAGAACCATACCCCATTTCTGGGAAAATATTTTCTGGAGCAATGAATAGATCGCGTTTAAGGTTCTTATGTTGTTGCTTATGCATTGCATGAAGAGCTAGATCTGATATGGAATCTGCACTCTTAGCTACACCATAATCATGAACTGAGACAACCTCTCTCTGTCGTTTTTCTAAATCTTCTTGCTTCATTCTAGACGCAGTTGCAGTCTCTCGTCCATGCGCCATAGATTTTTCCTGTAGTTGTATCTGATAATCAATCGCATTTAGCGTATCTTTTGTCTGTTCAGTAAAGTTTGCTAGATTAATTTTTTCAATTTCCTGCTCACTTGCTCCATCTTTTCTTGCCTGTCTACGTAAGAAAGTAATTTTCTCTTCATCAGATTTACTTGCTAATTCTTGCGTAACAAATGCTCGACTTTTTTCTAAATTACTTCGTTCTGCTTCATGTTTTAAGTAAGCGGCTTCATATTCGTCAGCAGTACCTTTAGCTTGAAGTAACTCTTTATTAATCATGTCTTGATAAAATAACACTGCAGGATCATCTGCTTTTAATGCATCATATTTAGTTGATAATGGATCTAAAATCTCTCTGGAAAACTTCTGTCGATTAGCTGCAGCCTCTTCAACATATTTTGCCCAATCTTTATCAAATAATTTTAATTGACCACCGATTTTATCATCTACCCATTGAACTTCACCTTCTTTCCCACCAGCTAGCTCTGGAGGTAGGTGGTTGATCTGATCTTCTCGGACTGCAGAAATAAGCTCGCCAGAGTCTTTATTGACAAGATAGTGGATTGTTTTATTTTCCTCAGTCTCCCCAAGTGTCTTAAACTCCCCTTTTGCGGTTGGATCTTTGGGGTCTGCTCCTGCACGACTCATTGATCGTGGAAACTCTGCAGTATGTATAATAACTGGACCACCCTCAGCTACATCTGCAGCAAAATCAATTGCTCGCTTACCTTCAAAGATATTCTGCTGTCTTTGATTTTCATCAAAACGCCGTTCTGCAAATCCAGACCAAGAACCTGCCGCGACTGTTGCGTGGGTGCTAAGTTTTATATCATTGATCTTTGCAAGGTCACGCATTGCCTGACGCTCTTCAATACCATAACTTTCCGGCGTGCTTTGGCCCTGGCTTTTTACACCTTTGCCTTTACCCATAAAGTTGAACTCAACAGCACCTGCACCTTTCCAGATCTTTGCCTTTAGTTCTTGTAGTTGATCTTTAGCAAAATGTGTACCAATACCAAAACGACCTGCAGCATTGAAATTGTCTCTATTTTGTAAAGATCCTGCATAATCACCTAATTTCATATATAATTATTGTATATTCTAAGATATAAATGCTTCTCTCAATAGTTGTGTGGTTTCTTTTTCTCCTTTACATAATCAAATTCTTTAGACGAACTCTCTGTCTTAGGATTAAATTCGGGCGCATGAACATCTGCTAGCTCACCTGCGCGCGTATAATCTTTTTTGTAGGTCTCATATGTAGAATAATCTTTCCCACCTGAACGTGTATAATCGTTTGTTAGCGTTTTTGTCTCTTCGAGTGCAGGTAAGGCATTACTTGTTACTTTTTCTAATATGATTTCTTCTTTATCGTCTTCAGCTGTTTCGTTTATCAAATCTTCAATATTTGTGTGTTCCTTTGGCTGAAGCTGCCGAAGTAATTCTGGCGCAAGTAAATTTTCCGTGGATAAGTCTGTAGCCCCTTCTTCTTTAGATGTTTCAACAGTTTTTTCTAGTTTCTCTTCTTTTTCCTTTAACTTCTTCTGAAGTTTTTTAGCAGGCTTTCTACTTGTCTTTGTTTTTGACATACACGGTATTGAGAATTAAACTACCATCTAATATGGCCAGACACTTTTTTGAATGTGTCATATACTTTCCAAGTAGTATCTTTAAGATCCGCTCTAACCTCTTTCTTCTCTTTCTCTTCATCAAATGAATCTCGTTTCTTAAGCGCAGTTATGTATTCTTTGAAATCCTTCTCTTCTTCAAAATCTTCACGTTTTTTGTAGAATTTCTGATCTCTTTGTTTTTTCTTCTTTACATAGTCTTCCCATTCTTTGTAAAGATCCTTAACGGGCCCAGGTAAATCATAAGTTACAAGCGGCGCTTTTGAATCTGCTTTCGGTTTTTCTTTTGGTTCTCCCTTGCCAAAAAGTCTCTTAATATTATTACTGAAATTTTTAAGTGGCTTACCAATATCCTTGAATTTACCAAAAATATCTACAAAGTCTTTTGGTGGTTTAACCTTTTCTTTTTCTAATTTAATTCCAAGTTTACCTTCGGGATCAGCTTCTTTTGCTTTTTTAAGATAATCAACTAACTCTTCGCCAAACGCACTCATTGAGCCAGTGAGATCCTCAATTAAATTGATATCTTCAAGCATATCTTTGCGGAATTGCTCTCTAATCTCATCTGCTAACATCACTTTGTCTTCGAAAATAATATGTGTTCGACCGACATGAATCGGACCTCGTTGATATTCTTGTTGATATGCTAGCTCGGGAACTGTTCGGTATTCAATTCGTACAGTCATGGTCGGTGTATATTTTTTCTGACCAGTCTTAAATGCAAACAACTCAATATCTGCGATTGCAGAATCTGCCATCTCAAGAACATCTTCCTGTCGAGTTCCTTTTTGTTGTAATCGTTTTATATTTCCTAGATAGGGTCTTACCCAATGTAAGTATGTTCGTATGATGTTAAAGTGTTGACGTAGATATGCTAGATGAAACTTCCGACCTACGATCATTTCTTTTTCAGTTGCATCTCGCCAAGATATAAACTGTAGAAGTTTTCTCTTAAGAACATTATATAATGCAGGATTACCGAGATTGTTTTTCTTCAATTCATCAATTTTTTTCTGTATGTCTTCATCTTTTTCAACTAATGTGCCAAAGAAAACATCGGGAAGTGTTGAAAAACCAACCTGCATTGCAAGACCTGTAACGGAGTTTGGGTTTTTTCCACCACCTTCAACCATATCAATCCAGGTCCCCTTAAGTGCAATATCGCCAGCAGCTTTATCTGGACCTTCTTTAGATTGTGTGTAGTATTTGAGTTTCATATCCATAATTCTAATCGTACGGATGATCTGAAACATCTGTTTTACCATGTTTCCAATATAGGCAATAAATTGCGCAGCTTTTTCTTGCTGAAGAGTACGTCGTTGCTCAACAGATCCCCAGAATGAAGAAGTTATGCTAGAATCAAAAGTATCATTTGTTTTAAGAACGGTAAAACCAAAGTCTTTAAGCAAGCCAAGAATGCTAAAGTAGTGCCGCTCCACACTATCCTGATAATTCTCTATAGTTATCTCATACTTGCTCATATTAAGTCTAGGATATAATTCTTAATAATGCTATCGATGTGATCGATTGCAAATTGCAAATCTACGATTTTCAATAACTCTTATGATATGTCATAGCGGGAGTGAAATCTATGATTTCAATATAATTTTGGTTCGATTGGTTCGAGAAAATTATATAAATCGAATAAATTCGCTAATATACTTTTCTTTTGATTTAATTGGTTCGAGAAAATTATATAAGTAAAGAGAATCACAGAAAATATGGCAATCTTTGATAAACTTAGAGGTAGACGTGAAGAGGAAGAAGATTTTATGAGCCTACCTACAGGTTCAATTGGCGGTCCATCTGGTGCATTTGGTCCAGCTGGTCCCGATGCCAGTGATTTTTCTGCTAGTCCTGCATCATTACCTACTCCTGCTGCACCTGTAGCAGCGCCACAATCCTCTGCAACAATGCAGTTATCTAATCGTGTAGAGATATTATCCAGACAATTTTCTAGCTTGCTTTCAGAGATCCAATCTTTAAAGCAAGAGATTGCAGCACTTAAGCAGAAATTAGCAACACCTCAGCCTCAACAACCTCAACCTCAACAGCAGCAGCAAGGATATGGCTATGGTCAGCAAGATAGTGGAAGTTCATATGGTTCATTCCCAACTCAGCCTCAACCTCAACAGCAACCTCAACCTGAATCAAACTGGCAAAGTCCGTGGTAGCGCTTTTTTCTCTTCAAAAGAGAAAAACGTTCGCGAAAAAGAGAATGAATATAATATAATTGGATTATAATGGGATATATAGATCAATATTTTCTTCAGCCAATTGCTGTTGAACAAGGATATAATTTTGTTAATACTATGGTTTACGCATTACTTGCACTTGTAGGATTGTATGTTATATTTAAGAGTATGAAATATCTGAAACTGCGTATTGATTTCCGTATTCTGATGGCAACAGCACCTTTTGTTTTGTTTGGTGCAACATTACGCGCACTTGTTGATACGGGTGTAATGGCGCGTAACTTTTGGACGGTCTCCCCGGGAATATATTTGTTTGTTACGTTTGGATTTGTACTTAGTCTGCTAGTTGGCCAATTTTTAGAAAAGAAAAAGTTACTTAGTCAATGGCAGTTTTTCTCAGGAACTGTTGGACTTGGAATGTTTCTCAGCTTATTGATTTTCTATCGATCTAGTTCTTTTGAGAATATTTGGCTATCTTTGGGAATAATTGCTACAGTTATTATTTCAGCAGTTGTTTTTTATTTTGCATTTAATAAGTTAAAGTGGGATTGGATTTCTGAGAAATATGGTTTCTCTGCATTCTCAGCACATCTTTTTGATGCAACAGTTACTGCAATGATTTTATTTTTTGTTGGAGGTTGGGAGAAACACCCACTACCTAGGTTCTTTATTGAAAAGTTTGGAGCATTTAGTTTTATCCCACTAAAGTTAGTAGTTATTATTCCAGCAATATATGTTATATCAAAAGAGTTAGATGACAAAGATCTACGTAATTTCTTACTTATAGCAATAACTGTTTTAGGAATGGCTGAAGGAATGCGAAATTTGATCAGTCTTTTAATTGTTTAGCGCAAAGTTCGCAAAGAAATTTTTCATTTCGGAAATCAACTTGACCCGGAACGCCACAAGTTTCACATTTACCAAATGAAGTTGGTTCAAAATTGTAGCTAGGATCTTTGATTCTTAATTGCTCAAGTAAAACATTGATTAGGCTAGGCGCTTCTCTAGCAATATCTTTGTTTGTGATGAAACCAACTAACTTATCTTCATCAACAATCGGAATTCTAGAGACATCATGTGCAACCATTTTAGTTGCAACGTGCGTAAGATCATCATGTTTATCTGCTTTAACTTTAACTGGCGAGGTCATGATATCTTTTACAGTAAGTTCTTTTGGATGTTTTCCACGCGCACACATTTTGTTAATAATATCTCGTTCAGTAACAATTCCAATTAACTTCCCTTTATCAACAACAGGCATTCCACCAATTCGGTGTTTTGCCATTTTCTTAGATATTTTATGAACGGTTTCCGTGGGTTTAGCTATTAATAATTTTCGTCCACCCATATCAATTGCACGTATTCCAGATCTCATCTATGCACCTTATCTTTTTATGTTAAAAGTTTTTCTTTATTATACTTTGTGGAACTGCTCGAAACGACCTATCACGATTCTCAATAACCTTTTAAGTCTTACGATCTTAAACTAACTTAACGCGATACGAGGACAATATGCCAAATACAAAAGTTATCGAGCAGTTAAAAGTACTTGACAATGAAGTGAAATTACAGATACTTTCATTATTGACTGACAGTGGAGCAAAATCCATAACAGATATTGCAAAATATCTTAAACTTAATTTCTCAACCGCACATAAATATTTAGAACAACTAGAGCACGCTGGTTTTGTTAAATCTAAGCAAGAGACTGAAAACCGACTTAAGCGAATGTTCTATATTCAGGATTTTCATATCACTCTTAATCCACGTACGATTTCTAAGATATTAAAAGGTGATGAGGTTGAGCGAGGCGAAGAAGAGTTTGGTAATTTTAATGTTATTACAAATGATGGTAACTTACGACGTTTTGATAAGTTTAAGTTTGCTAAATTATACATTGATGCAGGAATTCCTAAAGGTACTATGGAGAACGTGTTTGATTCAATACATGATAAATTAACTGAAGGTATTACGCTGTTAGAACTTCGTTCACAATTCAATAAAGAACTGGTTGTAAGAGCTAACGTAGTAAATGCGGCAGTTAATAAGATAAAAGATCTACGTAATGATGATAATACGATTCGATCTAAACTTATTCGATCAAATCCAGATTCTATTAAAGAGCATATTAATGGAAATATCTTCATACAGAATCTAAGTCGAGCTAAGTTACTGAATTTTGTACATGATATTCGATCTCTTATGATTCATGGTACTACTGGGAAAAAGCCAAAAAATCTTGATGAACTTTTTGACTGCATAATTGATATTATAAACAAGGATGAACTTCGGGGAGCATTACATGCTTTTGATTCATTTAACTATTTTATAGCACCGTTAGCAAATGATTTAACTGATCAACAGCTAACTAAAAAATTACAAGAGTTCTTGCTTCGATTAAAGAAGTTAAAGCTCGTTAGAGTTTACATTGGATTAGAGTGCGGATTTCCAGAACATCTAAAAGATGTTTCGCCGACATATTTTAAATCTAAATCCGCTTACTCCGATTACTCGGATGTTGCAGATAGAATATTTAAGAAAACATTGGGTCTGATAAAAGATAATGATGATGGTATTGAGTTAGTTATTAAAATCAATACGAGATGTTCATCAAAGGTAGATATACCAAATAAGAGTTACATTACAAATATGTTGCTTAATAAAAATAAGATGAATGCAAGTTTTGTGGGAAACATGTCTTGTTTTGATTCTTCTTGGAGAGGTTGGAGAGCTACGTTAAACGTTGGTGAGATACAGAATATTTCGATTAATTTGCCCGCATTAGCAGCACAATCTGAAAATCAAGCAGCTTTCGCAAAAAAATTAGAAGAAACAATTGATCAAACAATAAATCGACACATCTCAATTGCCGAACAGATTTACGCTTTTTCAATTAGAAATCTAAGTACATCACTCCCATCTGCAGAAAGTGGGACTTGGAATTACTTGAAGATAACGGATTTTCTCTATAATATTTCCTTGTATGGTTTAGAGCAATTATCTAATTTTAAGTACAGTAATGAGTTTATCAAAGGACAGATAAACACAATATATACTAAACTAAATCAAGTATCAAAGAAGTATAATATTCGTTTTGCATTAAGACAGGAGCAATATCCTTTGATTGTAGATCATTTTGCACGAATAAACAAACAATATAAAATTCCTACTGATCTTCGAGATGTGAAATTACTCTCGGAGTTACAAAACTTCTTAGATGGTGGATATGTATACCGAACTAAGGCGATAACGCCAGATATGTTAAATAAGCATAAGCTAATTCGAATAGAAAAATAAACTAAAAATAAAATTAAATAAGTAAGTTAAAGTAACACTAAACCACAAGCTTTACAGAATTTTTCTCCTGTTTCAGCAAGCGTTGCGATTCTCAGACTACCACAGTCCGGACACTTTTTGAACATCAGTATACCGTGAGTTTCGCCACCGCATGTGTCGCACGTTTCTTTTGACCCTTTTGTCGTCTGTCGTCTCATTGATATTCTTTTAAGTACCATTTTGTTTTTCTCCTGGGATCTCCCCAATGTGAGAAATCCCCCTACGCATTTATATATCTTTTTTTGAGATACGTGATATTTGCAATACGTGATATATCCCAAATCGTGTCAGGAATATTTATAATGTACTTTGTTTTAAATATTTAATGCCCTACTTCTTGGGAGTTACTTAAGATTTTTAATCTTCGTAGAAATTATTCTGCTTTCGTTGAGTCTTGTCTTTTTGCGATCCAGGTTGGTTAACTCGAGGCCTGTGTGTTGAAGGATCTTTTCGTAAAGTTATGTCTAGATCTTTTAGGAAATTGTTCATACCATCTTTAACTGTCTGAATTGGTTTTGCTTTACCGTTCTTTGCTGGAGTTCCGTCGAATACAAGCAATCTGTCTGAGATAAAGTTGACAAACAAAAGATCGTGATCAATAACTAACGCAGCGGCATCTCGTTGCTTAATAACTTTTTCAATCGCACGTGCTGCCTGAAGTCGTTGTTCAACATCAAGGTAGGTTGAAGGTTCATCAAGTAAATACAGATCTGCTTTATGTGATAGACAGGCTGCGATTGCAACTCGTTGCAACTCTCCACCAGATAGG
>Ga0233431_1003117_pt1 | contig 20810 bp, 27 predicted proteins | sample SI_118_April2016_FD_179867 | JGI IMG/M metagenome (GOLD analysis project Ga0233431, IMG submission 179867) | Seawater microbial communities from Saanich Inlet, British Columbia, Canada - SI_118_April2016_200_MG | ecosystem: Environmental > Aquatic > Marine > Inlet | place: Canada: British... | reverse complement strand
GCAATTGCAACAACAAGCAAAACACCGACTAGCATCCAATTAGTAAATATATCCATTAAATTGAGATTTAATCCAACAATCACAAAAAAGAACGGCACAAAGAAAGCAAATGCAATATCTTTGATATCTGAAACCATCTTTTTCTCAAGACGGACATCTTTAATTGATATTTGAAGAATTAAACCTGCTACAAATGCACCAATTACAATTCCAATACCCATAAATTCAGACAGATAAGCAATAGCTAACGTAAGAATAACCATCACCTCAAAAAATGATTCAGTTGGTTCTCTTTGTAAGAATACCATTGCTCGAGATATTAGCTTAAACAAAACAAACATAATCACAACAAACGAAAGCACCTCCAACGGAAAGAACAAAATGGACTTTGCGCTTTTCTCATTTATAATTAGAATCAAGATTGATAAGAAAAACATACCAAGTATATCATCAATTAATCCCGCTCCAATAAGTATTTCTCCAGCCCGAGTTTTGAGTTTATTAAGTTCAATAAGCAATTTTGCTGTGATTGGCTCTGCTGAAACTGCCAAAGCAGTACCAACAACAAGTGCTACAATTAATCCATATCCAAAATACAAAGTTACAACTGCAGCAAAAACAAATGATAATACCATTGAAAATGTTGCGAGAAGAGTTGAAGGTTTTGAAAGACTTTTCAACTTTTGATAATCTGCCTCAAGACCAACAAGTAACATTAGAAAGACAATACCGAGTTCAGCAAGTAAATTTATGATATCCATTGACCCCTCAAGAGGCAATATGGTTCGCATAAAGGGTAAGCCAATAACAACACCTGCAATTATTTGGCCAATAATCTTAGGATACTTAAAATAGCTAGCAATCTCTGAGAAAATAAAAGATAATGCAAGAGCACTCACCAACACGAGCAATATTTCCATTAGTTGAATTGTAGTCACAAGTATATAAATTTGTTGAGGTAATTTTATGAAAAATAGTTATAGGGTTTAAAAGTGTTATGAAGGATTCCTCTTATTTATCCTTAACAGTTCTTTAATAATGAAACAATCAAACAAACTTGAGGTAAAAACTCTAATGAAAAAAACAAATATGATTGGAATGATGGCGCTGTTTGTTGTTGGTATGGTTTTATCAGCAGGAGCAGTCAGTGCATATCGAGGAGATTATTCAACTGAAGGACCAAATTTCACTCCTGAAAGGCACACAGAAATGGAACAAGCATTTGAAGATCTAGATTATGAATCATGGTATAACTTAATGACTGAAGATGGAAGACACCCACGAGTTGTTGATGTTGTAAATGAAGACAACTTTGATTTATTTATCCAAGCACACGATGCGGGAAAATCTGGGGATTCTGAAACTGCTGCAGCAATAAGGGCTGAGCTAGGCCTAAACAATGGAATGGGTCCAAAAGACGGAACTGGTTTCAAGCAAGGCGGTAGTTCAGGACAAATGAAGGGTCAAGGAAGAAATTAATTCTTCCTTTCTTTTTATTTTTATTTCGTAAAGATTAAATAGTTGAATAAGCTAAACTAATTATGAAAAAAATATCTATTGTTTTGTTAATGATTGCAATTGTATTAGTTAGTGGTTGTGTTGATACGCCACAAGCAAAGCAGGGCCAGAATGATTTTAATGAAAATCACATTGATGAACTTCCTTATGAGGAACTTTCTGACAGTGAGATTACTGCACTTGCATCTGCACTAAATGATGAATATAAAGCCGAAGCAACATATCAAAAGATATTAGATACTTTTGGCGAAGACACGACGCCATTTAATAATATTATTAATGCTGAAGTAAAACACAGTACTAAAATAATTGAACTTTATGAAAAATATGACTTAGACGTACCTGAAAATGACTTATATTATCAAACCCCTGAATTTGAAACAGTAACAGGTGCGTGTTCTGCAGCAGTTCAAGCTGAGATTGATAATGTAGCACTGTATGATGAGTTAGATAGTGAAATTGATAATGAAGATATACAAGTTGTGTTTGCTTCATTAAGAAGAGCAAGCCAAGAAAGTCATCTTCCAGCATTTGAAAGGTGTGTAAAATGAACAAAGCACATTTGAATTATTTTATTGATTTGCTTATGCTAATTGTCGGGAGCATAGTAGCAATCACGGGTGTATTGAAACTTCCAATATTAAAATCGATATATCAAACACTTAATGTACGAACAATAACTCAGCTACATGATATATCTGGAATAATAATTATAATTTTAGTAATCATACATCTAGCACTACATTGGACGTGGATTGTAAGTATGACAAAGAGTATCTTCAAACGAAAGGTTAAGACTAATGACCAAAACTAATTTATAGTTCTGAGTATACAGCTCATTAAGATGAAAAACATAATTCTAATTAGTTTAATGTTATTAGTACTGATTACACCTGCAATTGGAGCTGGAAATGGCGTTCATGATGCAGGAACTGGCCTAGAAGACAGTGAATTAAAAGACGCAAGTCAAGGAACTGGGCAAGGACTGGCTGATGGTGAAAATACAAATGGTTTGGTGCAAACGAGAAATATTGTTCAAGCACAAAATAATGAACAAGTCAAACAAATGATACAAGAACATAAAGAAGAAATGCTTGGATTACAACAACAAATGGGTGCTGCAGAAAAAACTGCAAATCAAAACCAAAACGAAGTTCGTTCAGCAGTTGGCGCACTTTTAGCAATGGAAACAATGACAGGTGGAATTGGTCCACAAGTTTCAGTAATAGCAAAAGAATATGATAATTCATTTGCAACAACATTAGCTACTGAAGAAAAAATACAAGCAAAAAGTGGTTTCTCAAGACTGTTATTTGGTGGAGATTCAGAACTGGCAGAAGAACTAGAAGGACAAGTTACTCAAAACCAAGGTAGAATACAACAATTGCAACAGTTACACACTGACTGCGATTGTGACGAAGAAACAAAACTATTACTTCAAGAACAGATTAAGACAATGGAAAACGAACAAACACGTCTTAATAGTTTAGCAGATAAAGAAAAAACCAATGGTTGGTTTGGTTGGCTTAGAAACTAAGCCTTCTTTTTATTATTTTTAGTAATATTTTTATTAGAGTAATAATCAATCTAATATGAAACTGGGAATATTATTCAGTGGTGGGAAAGATAGTTCTATGGCTCTTTGGTGGGCTCAGCAGAAGCACGAAGCAAGTTGTCTAATAACGATGGATTCTAAAAACAAAGAAAGTTATATGTTCCACACAGATAAAGTAAAAGAAATTCCAAAGCTAGCTAAAAAACTTAAGATCTCACTTATATTCAACCAAACCAAAGGTGTCAAAGAAGAAGAACTTGAAGACTTAAAAGCAGCTATCCAACAGGCTAAAAGAGATTATAATATCACTGGAATTGTATCTGGTGCACTGGCATCAAACTATCAAAAGACTCGGGTTGATAAGATATGTAAAGAACTTGGACTAAAATCGTTTGCTCCATTCTGGCACAAGGACGATAAAGAATACCTTAAGCAAATTATTGATCTTGGTTTTAAAATAAAAATCGTCCATGTTGCTGCTGAAGGCCTTTCAGAACAATGGGTGGGCAAGACAATTGATAAGAAATTCTTTGATAAAATACTTGAACTAAACAAAAAATATGGTGTCCACATAGCGGGAGAAGGCGGCGAATATGAAACATTTGTTGTGAACGGGCCTATTTTCTCTAAACAATAACTCCAGCTATACTGCTAATTAGCAACAAATTAACTAATCAGTATCTAACTTCTTTTCAATTCTATTTAAGCGGTCTTTAATATCTTCTAACATCTCAACGAGAATCTCATGAGGTGGCTTATGGAAACGTGGTGGAACTGGCTGTCGGTTTTGTAAGAATTCAAGTATATGTTGATCTTTAAGTTTGTAAAATTTCTTTCCGCTACGAGTATCAGTCTTAACCAAACCTAATTCTTCTAACATATTAAGATGAAAGTCAATTGTTTGTGGCTTCTTGCCAATCTCAACTGCAATTTCCGAGAGATACTTCTCTTTTTTAGCTATACTCAATAAGATATTACGTCGAATATCATTAGCGAGTGCCCGATGAAATATTCCATGATCAATATGTGGTGGCATACTTTCTTACTAATGGATTCTTTATATACTTTCTGTTTTCCTCGAAAACCGAAAGAGTTATAAATAAGTATTTCCACTTTCATATGAAAACCGAAAGGAGGAAAAATGAAACAAAATAAAACAACAAGAAAAGACCCAACTGAACCGACCGTAGTTATACAATTCCCACATGGAAAACCAATACAATTAACTGCCCTAGATTTTTCTAGAGTACCATCTGATTTAGAAATACTCATAGCTACACCAATAGATCCCCGTATCGATGAAAACAGACAATTTACACATAGAAACATTAGTATAGACTTTTCAGATGACGGAAATCATAACTATGAAGTTCAAGACAATTTTAGAAACCCAAATGATAGCAAAGGTTATGCTGCAACAGATTACTCTTTAGCAGAGCTAGACTTAATGAAAACAAACTAAGAAATTAGATACTATTTTATTTATTGTATAGATTTATCCAATATTTCTTAAAGAAAGGTAAAGTAAAGGTAGATAAAACAAAAGCAACTGCAGGCACTATTGCATTAAGAAATGGCTTTTCAATTCCCGCTGACCAAAAGAATACAACAATCACGCCGTAAGTTAGTATCGCAATAATTAATTTACGCGTTTTGCTAACTTCCCATGCTTTATCTGCTTCAACGCGCTTATTACGTTTTTTAATATTTCTAACTTCGTTTTCTACTTTCATAATATTTGTAAGTTCCCAGTAACTTGGTCAATCTTATCGTCTTTATCTGGTCCTATAGCGCAACATGTTGTTGTTCCGGGCTTTAGTTCAGTCATACCTGCATCAGATATGATTGCTGTAATAAGACCTACGTCCTTTGCATGCTGAGCATACTTATATAGATCTTTTTGATTAGCAACTTTTAGTGTAACTTTCTTCATGCCAGATAACCGCCATGCATTAAACATAAACGGTTTCTTTTTAGCTTTCAGACTAGCTTCCACAGCTGCATGTGCACATTGTGCTGCAGTCTTACCTTTCGACATCTTCAGATCAGTACGTACTAGAATAACTTGTTTGTAAGCCATACAATTAAAGTAAATGAAAGTTTATAACAGTTATTCAAAAACAACTTTATGGAAAAACTTAGTCAGTTACAGACCGATTCCTTAATAATAATTCACAAAAAATACGAAGATCGTAGCGTCATATTTCATGAATTGGAAGACTACTAAGACGTAAATTAAATTTGCATGCCCCCACGCATACGCTTTTAGCATTAATCAATAGAGATTATCTCACGCCAGTAAAAGAAAATAAAGAAGACATACTGAGAGATGGAACAAAAAGACATTTTACTGAATTCAAAATTAATCCCCTATATACTAATCAAGAAAGATTCTACCATTCAGAACCAAAAGAACCAACACAATCAGAAATAACTGGCTTCTAATTATTCATATCTCAGAGCATCAACGGGTTTTAACTTCGCTGCTTTAAGTGCTGGCAGTGTACCGGATATTGCACCAATAAAGAATGCAAAGGAAATCGCTCCAAGAACTAACTGCCAAGTAACATGAACTTGCAAAGGAATAAGTCCCGAACTACCTGCTGCAACTTCTACACCAAAGCCAAGGAGTATACCTAACAAAGTTCCTACAGCTCCACCAACAATTCCCAATATACCTGCTTCCATTAAGAAAATAAGCATAATTGCTTTATTAGTGGCACCAATTGCTTTCATAATCCCAATCTCTTTAGTTCTCTCAAGAACAGATGTATACATTGTGTTCATAATACCAATTGCACCAACAAGAAGCGATATGGCAGCAATACCAACAAGAACCAACTGAATGATTCCCAGAATATCATTAACATTCTCAAGTATCTCTGCGGGAGTCATTGCATTAAAATCTTCAGCATCTCGATACTTCTCTAACTTTCTTTGTACTTTATCTGCAACAACTTCGGCATCAGTACCCGGCTTAACTTTAGCCATAATCATATTATAATCGTCTTGCTCCAGCACTTCACTCGCCATATCTACACCAACATAAATCGCAGTATCATCTTGACTATTACCGACTTCTTTAGCAATACCAACAACCTTGTATTTTTCATCATTTACATAAAGTGTATTTTTAAGACGCAACTCATCATCAAACATATCTTTTGCTGCAAGATATCCAATACCTACTTCTTTTTTTCCTGCTTCCGGGAACCTTCCATCTAAAATTTCCCAACCAATTTCATCCCAGACATCAGTTGCATCTCGATCAAGTGGAACGCCCATTAAATACGAATAACTATCTTGATTATGGAAAGAAAACTTTACAGTACCATACATCATAGGTAGAACTAAATCAATTTCAGGAACACGTTCAATAACTCTTACATCACCATCATCAAAGGGTGCTTCAGCAGTTGTACCTGGCCCAGCAAAAGTTCTGGGAGTGATAGTAACGGTATCTGTTCCCATCTGATCAAATTGTTCTTCAATAGAAACTTGCATTCCTTGAGAAACAGAAATTAATGCTACAATAGATGCGACTCCAATAACAATACCGATGGCAGTTAACCAAGATCGCATCTGCCTATGAGTCAAATTCCTAACTGCAATCTTAAAATAATCTTGTAGCATATTAATTATTTAATGTTGCTTCTTTTTCTTCTTTAACCAGTACCATGCACCAGCTCCCAAAATTACGATTGCAACAATAAAATATGTAGTTGAGCCATTTGAATCAGTCATTAAACCAAATCGCTTTAAATCTTCTTGTGAGTAAATCTTCAACTTAACTTGTGCTTGAGACGAATAATCATGATTATTAGAATCTGTATAGTCTATTTTAACTGGTAGATCAACATAGACAGTACTTGTTCCAGCAAGGTTCTCATCTACAAACACAGTAAAATCAGTAGTTTCAAAGTCATCTGATTCTAATTCCCCAACATATATTTCAGTAGGAGAAAGAATCTCATAATCATCAGAAGGAAGCAAAGTTAAAGTTAAAAACTTTATATCTAGCTTACCACGATTTACAATATTAATTGTAACATCTCCTTTTTTACCACCCCAAAAAGTAGCTGCATCTTCAAGACCAACACGGATACGTGGAGAACCTCCAGTCTTCACACTAATCTGAATCTCAATATCTCTAAGAACTTTTGAACAAGAAGCATCTAAACATTGCTGAATATCAAAAGCATACGTGCCCTCAATTGCATTTTCATCAACAATTAAATCATATTCTACTAATCTCTCGCCAAAAGCAGCGATTCTACCAGCTTCTGCAATTCCATTTCCTTGTGGCAATCTAAAGGGATATTCTGGAACTACTCGAAGATATGCATTATCAATACTCTCCGATCCCCAATTCTGAACTGCAACCCATAGAGTAACTAACTGGCCAGGCTCTGCTGGGTATGGATCATACTTTGTCTGAAGTATTCTCAAATTTCCATTATCTGGGGCATCTAAATTTTCTGTTGTAGATGAAACAAGAACTCCAGATATTCCGGGAGTTTCTGCCAAAGCTACAGGCATTAACAGTAGCATTCCTAATAAAATCGCGATATATGGTTTCATTTTATTTTTTCCTTCTTCTCGATAATTCCGTCTTTCAACCAGAATAAGTATTGCATATCTTTAAGCTTTGCGAATCGAGGATCATGAGTTACAATAATTACAGTTTTTTTATACTTGCCATGTAATTCCACAAGTAACTCCATTATTTGTTCCCCCATCTTTGAATCAAGATTACCTGTCGGTTCATCTGCGAGGAGTATATCGGGATCATTTGCAAGTGCTCTTGCAATAGAAACTCTCTGTTGTTCTCCACCGGACATTTCTGTAGGTCTATGAGTCATTCGATCACCCAGACCAACTAACTTCAGAAGCTTTTCTGCCTGCGCAATCTTTTCATCAGTACCCCTACCTAAAAACGTCATAGGAAGTGTAACATTCTCAAGAGCAGTTAAACTATTAATTAGATTAAACTTTTGAAAAACAAAGCCAATCTTTTTTCCACGTATTTGTGCCAGCTTACTTTCAGACATTTTTGAAATATTATGTCCATCAAGAAGAACTTTACCTTTTGTTGGCAAGTCCAGACAGCCAATCATATTCATCGCAGTAGACTTTCCTGAACCGGAAGGACCCATTACAACTGCAAAATCACCTTTATGAATAGTTAAAGAAAGTCCGCGCAATGCTGGAACTTCCACAGTACCCATTTTATAGATCTTCCAAGCATCCTGTATATCAATAATTGGGCCTCGCATAACCAACAAACTCCTCAGAGTATTTAACATTTACTTGTTAGAAAAGTCTTTTTAAGACTAAACAATACAAATGAAATGGTTATACTTGTGCTTGCTGCACATCCAGATGATGAGGTACTTGGCTGTGGTGGAACTATTGCTAAATACGCAAAAGAAGGTGAAGATATAATATCTGTAATATTCTCAGATGGCGACCCAATTAAAAAAGACAAAGAATTTATTATTAAACGTAGAAAAGAATCTATTGCAGCCAGTAAAATCTTAGGTGTACGTGATACGGTTTTCTTAGGACTACCAGACAATCCATTTAATCACAATATTTCTTCTAAAAAAATTAAAGATCGCATCAGAAAAATAATTATTAAACTTAAACCCAGATTAATATTTACACACTCCCCTGATGACCCACATCCTGCACATGTAGCAATATCAAAGCTAGCAACGGAAATCAATAGTGAAACAAAAGCAGAGATTTATATGTTTGCTATTGGTAGTCCATTTAAATTCAAACAGCGAGAAAAACCAAGAATGTATATTGATATCTCAGATACATTTAGTATTAAACGCAAAGCGCTACAACAATTTCATTCACAAGAACATTACTTGATATACTTCAAGTTCGTGTCGTACGTTACTAACAAGATCGCAGGATTACATTCACGCCATAAGTATGCGGAGGTCTTTTACAAATGCTAACTAAAATACTATATGTCGCAGATACAGCACCACCAAAAAAAGATGGTGTTGTGAGATTTATGTTAGAAACTGCCAATAGATTACATACAGAAAAGTTTGATATCAAATTCCTATTGCCTAACTTTCCACATTCAGAAGAAACAATGAAAACTATGAATCTTGATGCAACGTTTGTTCCAGTAAGACATTTTAAAATTGCGACATATCCACCAGCAAACCCAAAATCAAAGGTTGTAAAACAAGCAATTGAAAACACCGATATTGTGTTTATTAACTCCATTGGTCCACTAGGTAGTTCTGCACTTAAGTATGCAAGCAAAATTGGAAAACCAATAGTACAATTCATGCACTCCATTGATTGGGAGATCTTCGCTTATGCTACACCATTCCCTGATCGATATGCTGGAGCACTTAAGCCAATTGTTCGTAGATTATATAACAAAAGTAATATCTTACTAATTGCTAGTTCCAACTTAAGGACTATCTTAAGAAGCGCTAAAGTAACAACAAAAACCAAACTTGTTCCACTAGGTGTAGATATACGTAAGTTCAAACAAGACAGAGTTAAAAGAGTCTATATGCGACGCGAGCTTAAACTCGGAACAAACTTTGTTATTGGATTCCATGGAAGATTAAGTACTGAAAAAAACATTAAATTACTTGTCAAAGCATTTGAGATTGTGAAAAAGAAAATCCCCAAGACTAAACTGCTAATACTGGGTGATGGAACTCAGATGAAACTCTTGCATAAAAATCCAGATATAATAGCAAAAGGCTTTGTTAATAATCCCGAAGACTATCTTCAAGCAGTTGATGTTTATACCTTACCTTCTATGACTGAAACTACAGGTTTATCTTTAATGGAGGCCATGGCTTGTGGCTTACCTTGTATTGCAACAAATGTGGGTGCAATACCGAGTTATCTACGAGATAGATTCAATGGCATTCTCTTAGATAAAGACAAACTTGATGCTAATTTACTCGCCCTTGCTATTGAGAAGTTATATCGAGACATAAGACTTCGTAATGAGCTCAAAGAAAACGCAAAGAAAATTATTCCTAAGTTATATAACTGGGATAAGACAACTAAAGAACTAGAGAAAGTTTTTGACAGTTTCAAATAGTTTTTAAACAAACCTTCACTGCTTTTAGATGGGCCTGTAGCTCAGCGGATTAGAGCACTTCCCTCCTATATCGAAGACAGGAAGGGGTCGGGGGTTCGAATCCTCCCAGGCTCGCTTACTCAAACCGTATTTCTTGGCGCTTAACTATCGCCTCGAAGATTGCTTTTCCAATTCCAGCTTTCTTAAAAATTCGAATCTCTCTAGATCTAGAAAGTGGAAGTGTAGCGAGAATATGTCCGTCAATAACTAAGTCTGCCTTCCTCGCATTATCTAAAAAATAAAACTCAAAATACTTTTTTGATTCTTTCAGACGGTATCTTAGTGGACGATTATTCTTAACTTCATAATCTTTCTTTACGGGAATAACTACTGTTGCTTCTCCAAAAGTATAAATCTCATATTCTAATTCCCCCGTTTCAAAATCATATATATCAACAACAGGTCTTGAAAGATCATCATCCTTAAATCCACTAGGACACTTAACCATCATCTTCAAACTAAAGACTTTCTCAACAGCCCCATTCCGGATAAAGACCACTGTATCAATAATATGTGGAATCATTCCAAGCTCAACCTTACCAATAAATCTCTGTACTGCATCAATTGGATTATTTGCATGCACAACGCCAACCATGCCAACACCTGATAGACGCATATCTGAAAATAATCTAAAATCTGGAGCGTCACGAACTTCATCATAAAGAGTATAATCTGGGCGAGTTAGTAATAAAATATCTTTCAACTCTTGATGCGTTGCTTTTGCTGTTGAAAGCTGTGTAACTTCTGGCGGAAGTTGCAGATCTCTTGGAGCTTCTAAAGACTTAACAACTTTCTTTTGCTCAGCATAGACTTTTGCAAGTGCTTGTGCAAAAGTAGACTTTCCATGACCAGGTGCTCCTGCAATCAAAATTCCTTCTGCTCGATCAAGAAGTCGCGCTTTCAACACTTCAGATAATTTATAATCAGCTAATTCTAATGTCTTTATTGGTCTAACAATCGTTATCTCCCAAGAACTTGAAAGCGGTGGACGAGTAATCACAATTCGGAACTCTTTGATCTGCGCAATAATACTTCCTTTTCTTTCAATCTCAATAAAACTTTTAGTTAAACTTCGAGATGCTTCAATAATCTCGTCAGAGATTGTTTCTAATTCTTCAGAAGTAAGTTTTTTCTTATCAATCTCAATAAATTCCCAGTTGCCAGGGACACCTTTTTTAGCTCGAGGATATGTACCTTCTTTAAGATGAACAGACATGTAATCTTTCTTGAAAAGCTTTGGAAACAAAAGATCTTCTTCTTCAATACCTGAAGGAATATGAATCACATCCATACCTGTTGCTTTGCCAACTTCAGCCTGAACCATATCTGAAGTAATCATAGTTGCTTTCATGTCTTCAGCAAGCTTTCTAATCTTTGAATCAATTCCACCTTTTTTTGCAAACTTGATTTCTTCAATAGTTGGTTGATCGCCAGCAAAAATTAATTTAAACTTCTTTTTTGTTGCAAGCGCTCGCAGATTCTTAATCTCATCTAATCCCAAAAAACCGATTTCTCGACCAGAATTAGCTTGGTTCTCTAACTCCGATAGCATTGCATTATGTAAAATTACTTCCTTAAACTTCAGTTTTCCCTTTAAGAATTGCTTTGATATAACTTGATTAATAATTGCTGAAGTATCTGGAAGAAGCTTAACAATACCCGTTAGCTTTGCATTAGTTTTAGTAAGTTCAGCTCGAGATTTTCGCTTTATCCGCTTTGTAGGACTAACCATTCAAGAATTATGATCAAAACGTTATAATGCTTTTGCTTTAAGAACTACGAATATTCTCAATAAGTTTATGATATGGCGTCATATCTTTAACTTCCATATGCATTTCGATTTCTTTACTTTTATGCTCAACTTTAAAGTTAATATCCTCAAGTGATTGTATAGCATTTCTAAACACACTAGGTATTTTCTTATCTGTAGCACCATTTAATGGAGCAAACTTAAATAAATTGATTCTGATTGTGTTATCATCTTCTTTTTTGCATGAAATATAATGGTCTCCTTGTAATAAAACTAAGTTTCCATCCCATCCATGCTCATCAATTCTTTGTAGCGCAGATATCTGCTGCAAGGTTTCTCCAAGCATAGACATCTGTCCATTTAAACTCTCGTCATAACGTCCATCATTATTAAAAATAATTTGTTCGAAAATTTCAGCTCTTCGTTTAAGTAAACCTTGCTCACGATCTAAATATGTTGTAAGTCTTCCTTTTGCAATCAAAGTTCCAATATAATCTAATTGGTATGTCCTCACAGGTTCAGACCGAGCTTCGCCCAGTACTACACCTTGGCTTTCTGCAACGTTAGATAAAGCAACCGTCCAAACATCATTCTTTGTATTCGCAAGTCTTGCCATTAAATCTAACTCATCCCGACAATCTGCCTCAGGAAATCCTTCGGAACGTCTCAAATATTCAAGTGCCAATTTAACTACATCTTTATCGAATAGCCTTTCTCGTGATTCAAATGGGAACTCTGTAATTGCTGACAAAAGTCGTCTTGATCTATAGCTGTTAGGGTTTTCAAAATATTCTTTCAGAAAATCTTTTTTTTCAGTAATTAAACTGCCACTCGGACTAAATATCTTTTCAATAAGACTGGAAAGCTCCACAACACCAAATGCTCGCTGATCAGACTGCTGTTCACGCATATAAAATCACAATCCACCACTTATTAAAGTTTTAGCGAATTAATACCACTAATAAGGCTTTGCGTCAGTATTTACTCGATGTTCCTGAACCCAGCGCATAAAGTCTCTAGACTGACGAATTAAATTCTCTATATCTGCTACCGGAATTGTTGGCTTAGCCGCTAGCTTCAGAAGCTCAACATAAAACTTTGCAAACTCTTCTGCTTTTGGCTCACTGAAACGTTTCATAGTTTGCTTAACAATTTGAGGACTTCTCATTTGCACATCATCGAGATCAGTTAACTCATGAAGAAAAATATGATTAGCTGCCAAGATGTGCTTAAATGCTGCTGCTGAAAAACTATCATCTGACCGACTTACTAAGTAATCTGCAAAACTTAACTTCTTATCTGCTTCTCGCATATCTGCCATTATTGATCACTTAATGTGTTCTGAAGCACATCCTCCTTTTTAATAATATTTTCAGACCGATCAACAAAGTCTTTTGCGATAGCTAAATACTTTTTCACAGTATCAATATCAAGCACTTTTAGATTATATACATCATTTGTAAGTATGTACTTATCTTTACGCTTAAATCTCATTGTGTTTGTAGCTAGCGCATGCTTCATCTCAGACATTCTTCTCAAAAAATCTGCGTGCTTGCGCTCAAAACCATACTTCTCTTGAAGCGCCCTACTCCATAAATCAACCATCATATTAAATGAACGCGGAAATGCTTCTAATTTCTTATAATATCTCAACTGATCTAACATAGATTCAACTGCCGCATTAGATGCATTAAAAATATGCTCAACAACAGCAAGCAAGAATTTAACATCATCAGTTAGTGGAAGAGTGACGTATACTAAATGGTCTGCTAAATCAATCTCTCTACGAGCAGTAACTATTGTCTGTCTGTACTTTGGATCCAGATTAGGACTTTCGCTACGCCAATCACTCCTAAATAAACCTGAGTCCATATTCTTTTAAAGGTCTGAACGTTTATATTTCTTTGTCTAGTACAAAAGATAATGCCTCTGTAGCTCAGTTTGGTAGAGCGTTTGCCTCGTATGAACCCTTTCTTAAAAGAAAGCGTTCTCGGAAAGAATTATTTCCGTAAAGAAAAAGCAAAAGGTCGCAAGTTCAATTCTTGCCGGGGGCTTATTCTACTGCCTTAAGTACTAAATCCACTGCATTCTTAGCAGAAGCTCTCCGAGACTGGCGATAAAGAAGTTCCATTTCACGAATTACTTCGAGTCCTCTTGCGATATATTGTATACCATCGAGCGTAACTGCAAACCGTGGGTCTAATTTAGGAAATTGACCCTGAAACTGTTGAGAAGAAAATACAACAACACCTTCTTTAAAAGGTCCATGATTTCTGTCCATTATATCTTCAGCAATTGCACTTTCCAAACCAACGGGACTAGACGGACCTCCAATTAAAATAACATTTTCATTATCTGAATGGAATCCTTGAGGTAAAAAAAGACCGACTGTATAGCCATCTGATCGCTCATACTCAAAAATTCTCGTATCTTTATCTTCTTTGGTATTATAATAATCCAACTTAAGCAACGCAGCATTAACTTCTTGTGATCTCATATCAAACAGTAAAATAAAGATTAATAAACCTTCATAGGGTAAGGCAAATACTAACCCATATACGAAACATCTTTCTGTTCTTTAATATCTTGGGCTTCCTTGCCTTTTTGCATGATTTCCTTTAGCTTTTCTTCGACATTCTTAGCCTCAGCAACAAGTGGTTTTGGATCTACCTTAATGCCCACATATTTGTTTATGACTCCAACCAGTGCTGCCGCTGCCTGACTATCGGGCAGATTAGAATGCGACTCTGCAAATATAAACGAACAGTGAAGATTAGTTGGTACTTTTTCCATGATTGCTCCAGTCACGCCAACAATCATTCCTTCAGTTAATTTTTCTGGGCCAGAGAGTTTTGCTAACTTTTTCTCACAAGCAGAGTTATTTGAATAATAAAATGTTCTTGAAAGTGGCACACCAAAGGGCGACCCAACACCTTCTAAGCTAATCAATTCTTTTGCTTTTAGCTGATTAGCAAGAGCAATAACTGCGTCTGCCAACTGCCATTCAATGTCCTTTACGCCTGCAAGCGCATGCATTAAAATCAAGTTCTTCTCTTTAACATAAAAAATTTCAAAGATATGTCTTAACCGACCATGATGTACTGTGGCAGTTGGTGGCATTTTATCTGACCAAATATATCCAATTGGCTTAGCATTTAGCTTTTCAACCATATACTCCACGGCGATTGTTCCTACAAAACCAAGCCCGGGAAAGCCCTCAATAATCGTTGGTGACTTTGGTTTTTCAGTTAAAACTACTTCCATAGCATCTATTTGCTCAATCATATAAAACTATTACGGCAAAAAGTAAGCTTTATAAACCGAAAAGATTGGACATAACTGTTGGCGGTCAAAGCCAAAGGGTAACACCCGTTCTCATTCCGAACACGGAAGTGAAGCCTTTGTACGTTCCTTTGTGGTACTGCATTTATGTGGGAAGCTTGGAAAGCTGCCAATATTTTATTGTCAAAATGGGATGGAATTTCTTTAAAAAATCCACTACTAAGGTAAACTGGATGTGCGAACAGTGTGGAGAAAAATTTGGGTCAAAAAAAGAGACTGAGGCACATGAAAAAACATGTAAGAATTCTGAAAAACCTAATTCAATTAAAAATCCTCAGCTAATAGCATCTATTAATGAATTACAACATGCTGCTAAAATAAAAAAAGAGAAAAGTACGCTAGGTCCTAAATACTTTAAACAAGAAGCTAAGGACTTCGCTGAACGAAAGTCATTAATTTTCAAAAAAGATTTTGATTATAGTATTAAATCTCTTAAAGCTCTTGACGAAACAATAGATACACACTGGACAAAAGACCGTTTCAAAGATGCTGTTTTTGGACAAAGAAATAATATCGACAATTTAGCATATACTGGAGTAGTATTAGGTTTTGGTAGTTATTTTGGTGAAGTATTTATTAAACATCTTAATGGTAAGTGGGTAAAAAATAAGCAACCAGGACTACGTAAGTGGGTTATTGAAGCACATGGAAACAAAATTAATATTTTTCATATTATTGAAGATTGTTTTAAGGAACCATCAAAGTGTTGGTTTACATATAAAATAACTAAAGATAGCATTAACAAATAATTTTCTCAAATCTTATATACTTACAAAACTAGCCATCTTATGGCTCAAAGATCTCGTAGAAATAAGCCACAAGGTTGGCTCAACATAGCAAAGGAACGCATAGAGATACTCTTCTCTGAGGCCCGGAAAACTGCTTCAGAACAGCCAAAGAGAGCTAATCGATACGTCACAATCGCTCGGAAGATCGGCATGAGATACAACCTCAGAATACCTGCAAATCACCGAAGAGAGTTCTGCCACAAATGTGGATCTTATCTTCTTCCGGGAAAGAATTGCAAAGTTAGAACCAATCCAAAGACACAATGTGTAGAATACTACTGCCAAAACTGTAATGTAATTAATAGATATGGATATGGAAAAGAAAAAGTAAAAAACCATGAAAATAAAAATCCAAGTAAAACCAAGCGCAAAGCAAAGTGAAATACTTGAAGAACGTGAAGGGTTTCTTAAGATTGCTATCTCTGCTCCTGCTTATGAAGGAAAAGCTAACCAAGAGCTCATTCGATTTCTAAAAAAAACAAAAGGTTGGAAATGTAATATTATGAAAGGGAAAACATCAAAAACTAAGCTTGTTCAGGTATTAGATGAGTGAGCATCTAAACATTCTAGATAACTTTGAGGATGAATTTAAAGAGATAAAGAAACCATCACCATTTAAGTGGATCTTAGCTGCATTCCTAATATTCCTTATGATGGCCATGGTCATTCCATATTATCAAATTGCTGTTGATCCACCACCAACTAACATTCCAACAATCGAAGAAGTTTCTAGCATAACTGCATATGAAACAGTTGATTCTTCTGACATTCGAGATTATGTTATTATTGATTCTGAGATCAAGACAGTAGCTGATCGTATTGCTACAACCTCTTGCGATTCAAACCAGAAAAAATGTCAAGCTCGAGCAATGTTTGGCTTTGTTCAAAAGAACTTTGAATATGTATCTGATCCAGTATCTGATGAGTATTACAAAACTGCTAAAGAAACAATATACAATGGTGGCGCTCTAGACTGTGACGATAGCTCAATCTTACTTGCAACACTTCTCCAATCCATTGGTATTCCTGCTCGCTTTATCTTTGTTCCCGGACATGTATACATAGAAGCTTGGGTCAATGACAAATGGTATGCTATGGATGGAACTTGTATTGGCTGTAATTTTGGCGAAATCAGTTGGAGTTATGCAAATGATCAGAAAATAATTGTTACATTATGATAATCCAACAAATCAAACAAGAACTTTCTAAGAACCTTGATCCTAAATACCAGAAAGATGCTCATAAATACTACAAAGAAGGTACTCAACTTCTCGGAGTTAGAACGCCATATGTTCGACAAGTTTCTAATATTTATTTCAAAAAAATAAAAGGTCAAAGTAAACAAGAGATTCTAGACTTATGTGAACAGATGTTAAATCAGCCATATAATGAGTTTTCAACTATTGCATTTGACTGGGCTTTCAAACTCAAGAAAAAGTTTGAGGTTTCTGACTTTGATCGCTTTGAAGTTTGGATTGAAAAGTATATCCATAATTGGGGCAGATGTGATGACTTTTGCACACATACAATACATTACTTTATTGAAAACTTTCCAGAAGTTATTCCTAGAATCAAAGCTTGGGCTTACTCAAAGAATATGTGGTTTCGCAGAGCTTCTGCAGTTAGCTTCATAACCTCAAAGAATTCTTGGTTCATTGCAAAACACACACTTCAAGATGTCTTTGACATTTCTTTGATTCTTATGAAAGATGATGAAGATCTTGTGCAGAAAGGTTATGGTTGGATGCTAAAGTCAGCCTCCGCCTTTGACGAAAAAGCAGTCTTTGACTTTGTCATCAAACACAAGAAAGAGATGTCAAGAACTGCACTAAGATATGCAATAGAATATATGCCAAAAGATCTCAAGAAAAAAGCTATGTCTAAATAATCATTTCTTACTCACTTCTAACTTCTTCAGGTCCTTAACGAAATCATCAAACTTGATTCCGAACTTTGGTTCAGCTCCTCGAGGTCTAATTGCTAGAGTTCCGGCTTCTTTTTCTTTTTGTCCAATAACTACGACATAAGGTACTTTCATCGTCTCAGCAGCTCTTATTCGCTTGCCCATAGAACTATTACGATAATCTCCTTCAGCTCTCAATCCAGCAAGCATTAACTTTTGTTCAATTTCTTTAGAATATGAAACTAACTCTTTATTCATACTAATCACCTTAACTTGAACCGGTGCTAACCACAAAGGAAATGCTCCTTGATACTTCTCAAATAAGAAAGCGAGAGTTCGTTCAATGCTTCCAATAGAAGATCGATGAATCATAACTGGTTGCTTTGGTTTATTATCCTTATCAATATATTCTAATCCGAACTTTTGTGGAAGTTGGAAATCAATCTGATTAGTAATCAAAGTATCTTCTTTTCCATAACTATTCTTAACTTGAACATCTAACTTCGGACCATAAAACGCAGCTTCACCTTTAGCTTCAACATACTTTAAACCAAGAGAATCTAATGCCTTCTTTATAGCTCCTTCAGCGTTCTTCCACATTGCATCGTTGCCAAGATACTTGTCTTTTTTCTCATCTCTTAAAGATAATCTAAACCAATAACCCTCAACACCCATAGTATCTAAACAATACTTTATCAAAGACATTACATTCTTAAATTCAGAATCTACTTGTTCAGGAGTACAGAAAATATGTGCATCTGCAAGAGTAAATGCTCTAACTCTAATCAAACCGTGCAACTCTCCAGATTTCTCGTTTCGGTATAACTTTGCTAGCTCAGCATATCTCAAAGGTAATTCATTGTAACTTCGTGGTCTATGCTTGTAAATTGTGATATGATGCGGGCAAGACATTGCTCGCAAGAGGTACTGTTGCTCATCAAGCTCAATCGCTGGGCACATGCTATCTTTGTATAGTGGCCAATGGCCAGATACTTTATACAAATCTTTCTTTGCTATATCTGGAGTTATAACGTGCTGATATCCTCGTTTGATTTCTTCATCCACAATAAATCGTTCAAGAACTCGCCTAATGGTCGCCCCATATGGAAGTAAAAGGGGCAGACCCTTACCAACAGTATTATCAACCATGTACAGGTGGAACTTTTTTCCAACTTCCATGTTGTCCATCTTTTTATCTGACATAATAACATCTCCTCATACTTAATACATAAAAACCTTTGGCTAGAATAGAATTATTCTTCAGTGGGATACTCACCGCTTTTAGCCATACTTAAACTCAAAAAATAATGTTATAAGGTTTATGGTTACTTTTTGCGAAGCTTGAACATAATAAATGAAGGCATATTATTAAGTAATTTATAAGCAACATATTTTTTAGCTGAAGGCGCAGGTTTAAGTTCTTTAAAATCCATAATCTCAAAACCAGCATTTAACGATGTCTTGATTAAAGTTTCAAATGTAAACACATAGAACTTAATACCTTTCAAACTCCCTGGATTTACTCTTTGAGATTCACTAAAATAATTTCTATCAATAAGTAAATATTGGGATTCTTGTTTCACAACTTCAGAAAACCTTTTTTGTTTTAGATTAAATATTGGGTGACTGGTTGAAAAAACAAACACGCCATTCTTCTTCAAAACGCGATAAACTTCAGAAAAAAGTTTCTTGAGGTTTGATTTTGGGATATATTGAATAGCTAAACTTGAAAAAACTACATCAAAAGCACTATCCTCATACTTAAGATTCTTAGACATATCTGCAACAGATAATTCGCAATTTGGAATATTCTGTCTAGCAATCTTGATCAGCTCTTCACTAATATCAAAACCAACAAGTTTCTTTGGGTGCTGCTTAGATAGATACTTAATATGATCGCCAAAACCACAGCCAACATCTAAGACAGATTTATTCTGGACATTCCCAATCATTTTAATCATAGCAGGAACTTCTATGTCACGATTAAAATCAAAGCGAGTTTTATCAGACCTTCGCTTAAAATATGATTCTGCAATTTTGTTGTATTGCATAAAGAATAACTTGCGCTTTGATTAAATAATTACCTAAAGATAACTCTTTTAATCTTACTTTTAAGCTAAAACTATGGCAAAGATACACATCTACACTCAAGGATGTACTGCAAATCAAGCTGATTCTGAAGTAATTGCAGGTTTGCTAACAGAAGCTGGCTATGAACTAACTAAACTATCTGATGCAGAACTAATTATATTCAACACTTGCTCACTCAAAAGCCCAACAGAACACAGTTTATTTAGAAAGATCCAAGATATATCTAAGTCAAAGAAAATTATTGTTGCTGGATGTTTCCCACTTTCGTTTCCAAATGACTCAAGACTTTCATCTTACTCGCTTATCGGTAGTTTTAATCTCAAGAAAATTGTTGACGCAGTTGATCAAACGCTACAAGGCAAAAGAATTGTTCTTCTAAGTAAAAAAGCAGAAGAAAAACTTTGTCTCCCAAAGATAAGAGATGATTGCAATATTGCAAAGATAGTTATTTCTAAAGGGTGCTTAAGTATGTGCACATACTGCGCAGGTAAAAAAGCTAGAGGAAAACTAGTCTCCTACTCAGAAAAAATGATCCTAAAAGAAGTTAAGCAAGCACTTGATGACTATTGCCCAGACATTTACCTTACCTCGCAAGACTGTGGGTGCTGGGGCTTTGACCAAGGAACAAACATAGTAGAATTACTAAAAAAAGTATTAGACGTAAAAGGTGCATTCTCTAATTTCAAAGTACGCATGGGCATGGCTAATCCAAATCACATTTACAAACT
>Ga0233431_1003112_pt1 | contig 20859 bp, 23 predicted proteins | sample SI_118_April2016_FD_179867 | JGI IMG/M metagenome (GOLD analysis project Ga0233431, IMG submission 179867) | Seawater microbial communities from Saanich Inlet, British Columbia, Canada - SI_118_April2016_200_MG | ecosystem: Environmental > Aquatic > Marine > Inlet | place: Canada: British... | reverse complement strand
GGGCGGCGCAGCAGTGCCGGGTTGATGCGGGGCTGTCGGGGGACGTGGACCATCCGACCTTTCAGCAGGCGATGGGTATGTATCAATGCATCCAGGACGAAATCAGCAAGGTCGGCACGGACCAGGGCCTTCTGATGAAGGCATTCGAGAGGTGGCGCGACAAACACGATGAACGGCTGGTTGCGGGGGGCGGCATGTTGGCGGCGCGCAGTTGCTCCGAAGAGAAGAACAACCGCCGCTATGTTGAGGACCGGTTGGGTGACGTGAAGGATGCCCGGCGGCGGCACGAGGCGAACGGGGAAAAGTTCGAGGCGCTTTATCAGGGCTTTATTTTCGAGCTAAGCGTGGTGTTTCTCGGCCATCATGGGGGCGCCGATGTTCTGGGCAAAATTATCAAAATTGTGAATGAGAAATATGTAGGGCGGACCGAGTGGACCGAAAAGGAGAGAAAGGCGCTCAGGAATTTCTACGTGGACCTCCAGCATACCCGCTTTCAAGATGCCTGCGGCGGATCAACGGTTCGCAGCAATCAGCAGCGCCAATGCAAGTGGCAGACCCGCAGGGCTTTCAACGCGGTCCGCGGACGCCACGCAACCACCGCCACGGGATACGTTTGCATTTGTCCGCCCACCGATGGGCGCTCGGTTTGGCCGGCTGCCAACGCGGAGCGTTGCGGTCCCTATCCCAGTGAAACGAGCGGACACAGCCAGCAGACGCCATCCCGGGCGCCGTCCGCACCGCAAGCAGCACCGCCGCCAGCGGGTTCCGGCGGCGGATGGACGCCTATTCAGTGATTTAGCCTTGGATTTCTACGTTAGATCGTCGTTGGTCTTTTTGGGTTTCTTTTTGCGGCGGATTCTGCGGCGTCCGACGGCTGCGCCGAGGATGATCAGGGTAGCGCCACCGCCGGCGTAGTACGGGTTGATGGAATAACCTTTCTTGAAGGACCCGATCGGCGGTTCGAAGCTTGCCGCACACAGCCCGACGCCGATCCCGGCGATGATCGCCATGATGACTTTCCTGATCCAGACTTCCATCACCACATTCCCTCTTTCTCGGGTCAGTTCGGCACCAGTACATTGAATATTATAGCATATTTCGCGAGATGACACGAATTGGTGTTGTCAGCCGAAAAACGCCAGCGCCCCGTGTTCCCACAGGATTTTGCCGCCGATGGCGATCAGCACTCCGCCGCCCAGCAGTTCGGCGAACTTTCCGATGGATTTTGCCTTGGCCACGGATCGGCCCAGATGCAGCCCGACCCCCGTAAACAGCAAGGCAACAACGCCGATCACGGCTGCCGGAAACCAGATGGAAAGCCCCAGCATGGAAAGGCTCAAGCCCACGGCGAGGGCGTCGATGCTGGTCGCCACCGAAAGCACGACCATGGTCATACCCTTGGTCGGGTCCTTGCGGTCTTGCGCCTCGTTTTCCTCGAAGGCTTCGCGGATCATCCTGATGCCGATGTAACCGAGCAGCACGAATGCGATCCAGTGGTCATAGTCTTCGATGTACGATCTAACGCTAAGTCCCAGAAACCAGCCGATAACCGGCATCATCGCCTGAAACAGCCCAAAGTGCCACGCCAGTCGAAAGGTCTGGCGGGCGCTGACGGTCTTGAGCACGATGCCCGAAGCCACCGCCACGGCAAAGGCGTCCATAGCCAGAGCCACCGAGATGGCCAGCAGTTCAATGGGAGCCATTGTCGTGATTGATGCGTCTAGTCGAAATCGGTGTCGGCGCTGCGTTCGCGCCACGTCACCATTTCATCGAGCAGCTCGCTTAGCTTTTCACCGGCCCGTTCCATGGCCGGGTTGCCCAGCACCAGATGAAGCGGTGGATTGGCGTCCAGCGTGGCTTCGATGATCACGCGGGCGGCCTTGTCGGGATCGCCCTGTTGGGTTCCGTGGTTTTTGCGAAGCTGGGTCCGCCACGCGCCCGCCGTTTCGACGTAATCATCCATTTTATTGGCCGCCTCGTGCAGGGAACTGCCCGCAAATTCGGTGCGGAACGGGCCGGGTTCGACCACAGTCACGCCGATGCCAAGCGGCTTCAATTCATGGAATAGGGCCTCGCTGATGCCTTCCAGCGCGAATTTCGTGGAGCAGTATATTCCCGATCCGGCGCGAGCCAGAAGGCCGCCGACCGAGCCGATATTGACCACATAGCCCGAGCGTGCCTCGCGCATGGAAGGAAGCACGGCGCGGGTGACGTTCAGCAGACCGAAGACGTTGGCGTCGAAAACCGAGCGCGCCTCGGCATCGCTGACTTCCTCGACGGCCCCGAGCAGCCCGTACCCGGCATTGTTGATCAGCACATCGATGCGCCCGAATTTGGCGAGTATTTGTTCCACGGCGCTGCCGCACTGATCGGCGTCGGTAACTTCAAGGGAGAGGGCGAGCGCGCGTTCCGAGCCGGTGATCCGTGGGTCAAGGCGGGCCACGTCACGCGCCGTGGTCGCCACGAACTCGCCGCGCGCCAATACTTCCAGAGCCAGCGATTTGCCGATGCCCGTCGAGCCACCGGTGATGAACCAAACTTTTGTTGCGCTTCCGGCCATTTGCGTTTCTCCCGTGATTTTTAGGTAACAAAAAGTTCCGGCATGGGGCCGTCGTCAGCCATTGCCAGAATGCCGTTTATCAGGTGCGTCGCCGCTGCTTCGTCCATGCCGCCAAAGGCCAGCAGAACCCGGGCCTTGGCCTTCATTTCATCGGCGTCCAGCATCATTTCGGGATCGCCCTTGCAGTTCAGACGTTCGGCATTGATGCGGCTTCCGTCCGATAAAACGACTTCAATGCGCGCGCCCCAGGATTTGGGGTAGTTGGACGAGAAAGGTTCGGCGGAACGCGCCCGTACCCGGCTGCGTAATCCTGCCAGCCTCTCGCGGGCCTCGGCGTCGAAAGACGAGAATGTCACTTCCCCATCGCTCAGCGCCACTGCCGCCGTGTGATAAAGCGAGAACTTGGCCTCGTACTCCGATTGCGGCGAAGGCCGGTCGCACACATCGACGGCGGCCTGATAGGTGTCGATCGTAACGGTGTCGATCTCGCGCCCCTGCAGTTGTTCGTGAACTTCCAGCGCGGCGTCGATCACCGGATGGGTGTGACGGCACGACGGCCAGGGTTTGATCGAGGTTTCATGAAGCTGCCAGCGGGCCTCCGCGTCGCGGGTTACGGCGTCGGGCTGCGGATCGGGACAGGCGCCCGCGAAAAACCCCTTCTCGCCTTCAAGAATGGCGGGCGCGCCGGTAAAGCCGAAGCGTGCAAGCTCGGCGGCTACGACACCGGCTTCCGCCGCCCTGCCCGCATGGAGATGCTTGCTCATGGCTCCGGTTTCCAGAAACTGCCACAGACCAGCGGCCTGGGTTCCGGCGTTGCCGAGCGCGTGTGTCGCTTGTTCGTCATCCAAACCCAGCAGGCCAGCCGCCGCCATGGCCGATCCGAAAGGCCCGCAGGTGGCCGTATTGTGCCAGATTTTGTAGTGACCGGGACCGACCGCCATGCCGACCCGGCAGCACGCTTCAAACCCCTGCAAGGTTGCGCTCAAAGCTTCGCGCCCCCCTGCTCCAGTTCTTTTGCCCAGCGCGATGACGGCGGGCACAACGACGCACCCGGGATGAACCACCGAGGCGCGATGCAGATCGTCGGTCTCCAGCGTATGGATAAGGCCGCCGAGATAAAGCGCTTCGCGCCCCGCATCCTGGCCTGCCGTGCTCGCCCACGCCGAAAGCACGCGTCCGGGCGGCGATTTGCGACCGGCAATGGCGTTGGCGGCGGCATCGAGAAAATAAAGCGCGGCGGCGCGCAAATCGGCTTCAACGACGGGCTTGGCGCGGATCAAACGGACAAGTTTTCCGGTGAGACTCATTTATTCTCCCGTGGGATGAGAACCGGCGTGTTGTCCTTTTCCCGCGCGATGTCGAGTTCTTCGTATGTCGCCGCCGAGACGGTCGGTTTGTCACGCTTGGCCTTGGGCCGGCGGTCCGGCGGCGTGACGATACCGCCCGAAATCACCATTTTAATGGCTTCCTCGACCGACATGCTCAGCGGAATGACGTCCTTGCGTGGCAGAAACAGCAGGAATCCCGATGTCGGGTTGGGCGTCGTCGGCAAAAAGATGTTGACCGTTTCCTCGACCGTCAGGTTCTGGACCTCTTCCTCGGTGCGCCCGGTGATGAAACCGATAGCCCACATGCCGCGGCGTGGGTATTCGACCAGAACGGCCTCGCGAAAAGCGTTGGAACGCTGAGCCAGCACGGTTTCGAAGATTTGTTTGACGGTGCTGTAGAGGTTGCGGACCACCGGTACCTGGGCAAGCACCCGGTCGATGGATTTATGGAAGAACCGACCCAGAAAACTGGCGGCGACCCAGCCGATCGCGATCAGAACCGCAATGACAATCACCAATCCCAGGCCGGGCGTGGCGAAGGGAAGATAGGTTTCCGGATTGAACCGTGGCGGAAACATGTTGCCGACCTGCGAGTCGACGAAATTGATGAATATCCACGCCAGATAGACGGTGATGGCGATGGGCGCCGTAACCAGCATACCGGCAAAGAAATAACCCCGCATTTTCGCCACCACGCCTTTCTTTACCGGCGCGGGCTTGGCAGAGGGATCCTGGCCTTCGGCGTGCTCAGGAGTTACGGGATCGTTGGTTTCATCCGACATTGAAGGTGGTTCCTAAACTGGGTTGATCAGTTAATCGGGCCCTCTTGCAAACATCGTACAGTTGCCTGCGAAACGCAATGGGCACGCGCATCGGGCATTAACCGCAAAAAAGATGAGGTTTTTCTTGAATTTGCCCTATAGTTTAGAATATTCTCATATCCTAATAAGTGAATATACGAGCAACCCATTAAAAAACCTGGAAAAATCCGGGCAAGAACCAAGGAAGAAAGTGATGCCGAGAGCATTCGTGCGACCTCGCTTCCCCTCTGTTATTGCAAAACTGTTTTTCGGGGCGGCTTTTGCCGTGGGCATGGTTCTGATTGGTGATGCAGCTTTTGCTGCGGGGGACGCCACGTCAAACGCCACCCAAACCCGGGCCACCGCATCCAAGTCGACGGCCGACCATACCAAATACAAGGAATTGCGACGGGACTTCAAAACGGGTCCCGAAGTCACCGAAGCGTGTCTGGAATGCCATACGGAAGCGTCCAAGCAGATTCACAAAACCACCCACTGGACCTGGGCCTTCAAAAACCCGATTACCGGCCAGGAACTGGGCAAGAAAAACATTATCAATAACTTCTGCGTTGCGACGGCGACCAACCTGCCGCGCTGCACCAGTTGCCACATCGGTTACGGCTGGAAAGACGATAAATTCGATTTTGCTTCGGAAAAAAGCGTCGACTGCCTGATTTGCCACGACACGACCGGAACTTACAAAAAGTTCCCTGTCGGTGCCGGGCATCCTGCTTATGAAGACAAGAAATTCATGGGCAAGCCCTTCAAGGCGGTCAATCTGCCGAAGGTCGCGCAGAGCGTGGGACAGCCTTCACGTAAAAACTGCGGCACCTGCCACTTCATGAGCGGCGGCGGCGATGCGGTGAAACATGGCGATCTGGATTCGACCATGTTCAATCCGGATCGTTCGCTTGACGTCCATATGGATGCCAAGGGGCTGAACTTCGCCTGCACCACCTGTCACACGGCGGGCAGCCACGACGTTACCGGCAGCCGCTATGTCACCAAGGCGGTTGATCGGGTCGGCATCGATGTTCCGGGCCATACGGATGATTCGCGGGCAACCTGTGAATCCTGCCATGGCCTGACGCCGCATCCAGAAACCAATCATCCGAAGCTGAACGACCACACCGACAAGGTCGCCTGCACCACCTGCCACGTGCCGGAGTTCGCGCGCGGCGGCAAAAAGACCAAGATGTGGTGGGACTGGTCGACCGCCGGCAAGATGAAGGAAAAGGGCAAGCTGCTCGTCAAGAAGAACGAGGCAGGTGATGTGGTCTATCACACGCTCAAGGGCAGCTTTAAGTGGGAAGGCGACGTCGTGCCGGAATACTACTGGTACGATGGCCGCATCGATTACACCCTCATGGGTCAAAAAATCGACGATACGGATGTCGTGAATATCAACTCGATCTCGGGAAAATACGGCGATCCGGATTCGCGCATCTGGCCCTTCAAGGTGATGCGCGGCAAGCAGCCCTACGACAAGAAAAACAAAATCCTGGCCCTCCCGCACTTGTTCGGGAAGGACAAGAACGCCTTCTGGGGCAATTTCGACTGGAACAAAGCGATTGCCGCTGGAATGCAGTCGAGGAACAATATGGAGTACAGCGGCGAGTACGGCTTCGTCGAGACCCGCTACTACTGGCCGATCCTCCATATGGTTGCTCCCAAGGAAGACGCAGTCGCATGTAACCAATGTCACACAACGGAGAATGGACGTCTGGCGACGCTTTCCGGCTTCTATATGCCGGGACGCGATTCATACCCCTGGCTCAGCAAACTCGGCTGGGTAGCTGCGGCGCTCTCGCTTTTGGGCGTGATCATCCACATGCTGGTTCGGATCGTCATGAACGGTCGTCGGAGTTAGGAAGAAAAATGTCAAAAATCAAAGAAATGGTCTTTACCCGGTTCGAACGTTTTTCGCACTGGGCGCAGGCTGCCCTGATCATCCTGCTGATGATTACGGGATTCGAAGTGAACGGAGCCTACAGCTTGGTGGGCTACGAGGAAGCGGCCGACTGGCACCGGGTATTCGCCTGGGTCCTGATCGGGTTGTGGATTTTTATCATCTTCTGGAATCTGGTGACCGGTGAATGGCGCCAGTACATCCCGACGACCAAAAAGCTGTTCGCCGTGATGATGTACTATTCGGCGGGTATCTTCGATCAGAATGTCCCCCACCCGTACAAGAAAACCCGGGCGGCCAAGCACAATCCGCTTCAGCGCCTTGCTTACCTCTCGTTCAATCTGGCGATTACGCCGGTCATCTGGGTGAGTGGCTTGTTGTACATGTTCTACAACGATTGGACCCGCTTAGGCTTTGATAGCCTGACGCTCGGCGTTGTTGCCGGTGTCCACGCGGCTGCGGCCTTCGCCATGCTCGTTTTCTTCATCGGGCATGTCTACATGGCGTTCACCGGCAAGCCCTTCACGGCCTACTTCTGGGCCATGATCACGGGTTATGAAGAAATTGAGGAAGACGCCGCGTAAAAGAACGGCAACACCTCTTCGACCGGAAAGCCGGGCCGATTGGCCCGGTTTTCTTTTGCCTGCTTCATCGGATTATATATTCGACCGGTTCTCGCACGGGGCGCAGGCGACGCTAATCGTCCTCCGTTGATGATCACCGGGAACGGCCACGTGGACGAGGACGTCTAGAGGTAAACTCCGCTTCGACTTGTTAACTATTTTTCGCCGCTTCGTCCTCGGCACGCTGATTTGCGATGGAGCGGAGGTTTCTGGCAAAGATATTCAACAGTCCCTTGATGAACGGATCGGCCTTGGCCAGTTTTTGGTCCAGCATGGCTCGCGACACGTAAATCAGGGTTGAAACATCGGTCGTCATGGCCGAGGCCATGCGCGGATTATCATCGATCAGGGCCATCTCTCCGAAAATGCCGCCGGGGCCGACGGTACCCAAGACCATTTTCTTTCCGTCGACAACCTTGAAAATTTCGACCGCGCCGGTCTGAACCACGAATGCGCGATGCCCTTCGTCACCTTCCTTGAAAATGACGTCTCCCGGTTGGAACACTTTGCGTTCCAGGACTTTGTCGGCTCCTTGGGCCATGAGCCTCCCCCGCTTTGCTGACGAACCATTACCTCCCCAAAACGTGGGGATTGCTCAAACCAAATTACACCTCTAGTGTCGGCCTCGACAACATCAATTCATCCACAAAGACAAAACGTTCAATAAGAAAAATGAGCCGCGAGTATCCAGATCGTCCGTTTGTAGGTGTCGGGGCCGTTGTCATGCGCGAAGGCCGGGTGTTGCTGGCGCGGCGCGGGAAAGAGCCGCGCAAGGGCTCATGGAGCCTTCCCGGCGGAGCCCAACGGTTGGGAGAAACCGTTTTCGACGCCGCCAAACGTGAAATCCGCGAGGAAACGGGCCTCGAAATTGAGGTGCTGGGTTTAATCGACGTGGTCGATTCCATTCAGCGCGACGATCACGGCGATGTTCGCTATCAATACACCCTTGTTGATGTGTTGGCGCAGACGATCAACGGAGACATCGCGGCTGCCGGAGACGACGCCGCCGAAGTGGCCTGGTTTTCCCCCGACGAACTGGAGCCGCTGGAATTGTGGGAAGAAACCACGCGTATCATTGGTCTGGGATACGAAATGTGGACTATTTTGCAGGCTTCTTCTTCCTCTTCGCCATCTTCGTAACGATTGCGCGGGCTGCCTTACGCGCCTGCGCGCGGGTATACCCCGGCTTCATGTCCGGATGATAAAGCATGTGCAGCAGCAACTTGTCCTGCGGTCCCAGTTCGAAAAGCCGGTCGCGGTCGCTGAAGATGGACGGGCGCAAGGTATTGCTGTCGTTGGGCAAGCCCAGGCTTTGGGTCAGTTCCTCTAAGATACAACTGTTCAGGACGGCCGAATCCTTTTCAGCGTCCACCACGATGATCGCCTTGACGATGCGGCTTTCCGGTTTTTTCCAACTTAGAAAATAACAGTTCGCGTTGACGGCGGCTTTTTTCATGACCGACAGGTATTCCGCCGGGACGGGGATTTTTGCCATTTCCGCGCTTTTGACGAAAATCAATGAGATGCTTTGCACGTTGCTTGTTGGATCGACCTGTTGAAATTTCAGGCGGGAAATCTTCGAGATCGCTTTGAGGTGAGTCTGAGCGAAACCGGCGAGTTCCTTGCTGACTCTTCCCTGAATGCTGATACCGACAGGTCCCTGCCATTTTGAAATCATTCTGGCCGCGTATTTCGGATCAAGTTCCGCACCAAAGACAATGGCGTCGAAATAGTCGACGAGTTCATTGACAGAATACGTCTTTGCCTCGGCCGCGCTGGCGGACACAAGCAAAAGAGCCGTAGCGACCAGCGATACCGCGCTACGGGCCAATCCGAACCGGCTCTTCATCGGCTTCTCCTTTGCGATCCATGATCGTCCAGGATTGTACCATGTTGCGGGCGACCTGAAGATGCCGCGCGAAACTTTCGATCGGCGCCCGGTAGGACCAGATATGGGCAACCCGGCCGTCGGAGCGCGGCAGCACCAGCGACCATTGCTTGAACCGCCGTTGGTTGTCGCTATAGGACACCGAAAATTCGTGGCCCAGAATAAACACGTCGCCCTTGCGGTAAATGTAAGGGCCGTCCCCTTCGAAAACCACGTCCACCGCGTCTTTTTCGAACTGAACGCGGATATCGTCCATGATCATTGAGGCGGCCTGCGCCGAGGTTTCGGCGTTTGGCGGCGCGACGTTCTGAATGCTAACCGTCGCGAAAAACGCCTCGGTTCCCTCGGGGCCGCTGAACATGATGGCTTCGGGCGACGGTCGTTCAAAAATCCAGTCGGCGTCGTATTCGATCGAATAACCCAGCCGCCATTCACCGAACTTGCGAACGGCGGGGCCATCCTCGGCTGCGGCGGGCTTTTCCTGTGCCGGGGCCTCCGCGGACACTTGCGCCGGCGGTGACGGCATATCCCCAGGGGCCGGTTTGAAATCTTGAAGAATCTTGTCGAAGTCCTTTTCAAACCCTTCGAAAAACTTCTCGCGAGCCCTGAAAACAAAGGTGTAGGTGTTGATTTGCCCGCGCGTGATAACGACCCTGTAGCGGGCGCCATTTCCTGCGTAATAGCCGTTGAAGGCGACCAGTCCCGACAGCAGTGTAATGTGCTGCCCCACCTTGCTCCGCCAGGCTTTATCGGGCCCAAGATAGGCTGCCTCCAGAGTTGCCGCCATTTCACTGATGGAAGCGCCGGGGCGGACGGCGGCGGATTGAAGAATGACGCCGAAGCCCTTATCGGAATCGATGGCGATATCAACATTGCCGCCGGGATGGCGCGCACGCGCGTCGGCGGGAATGGGCAGGGAATATCTGCGCTCGGGATGTTCGAAGGTTTCACCGGGCGGGGTCTGCGCGGCAACGGGAAAGGCGGCGAAAACCAAGGCGAGGGAAACGGCCCTCAAGGTTCGCCCGACGATGTTCATTTCTTCCCCCCGGCCGACAATGGATACGGCTGGGGAGAACGTAGCACGAAATTTGCCCTTTGGTTAACCACGCAAAAGGACCATTATTATTGACAGAGAGACGTGCTTTTCGCCTGCCGATTGCAAACGGAGTGGATAAATGGCCAAGACGGCATTGATTTCGATACTGTGTCCGGATCGAGTGGGTCTGGTGGCGGCCATTTCGGGGCGCTTGTTTGATCTGGGCGGAAATCTCAGCGATACGACCTTTGCCGTTTTGGGCGGAGCCGCTGAATTTACCTCTATTTGCGAATTTCCCGGCGGTGCAGATCATGCGGCCGTTGCCGCCGATCTCGGCGCATTGCCGGAACTCGACGGCGCGGATATTGCTGTCAGACCCTTCGGGATGGCGTCGATTCATGGGCCGTCGGGGCAGATTACCCATCGCATCACGGTATCCGGCGGCGACAGGCCTGGCCTGATTGCCCGTCTTTGCGAGGTGTTCGTTCAATTCAAGGCAAACATCGTGCGCCTGAACGCTGAACGCACGCAGGGTGACGGAGGCGACATTCAGTACGCCGTCATCGCAAGCGTCTGGATTCCCGAAGGCCGCGCGCCATCGTGTCTGGCGACCGTCGACAACACCGCCGGTGAAATGGGGCTTTCGTGCCGCTGGGAAAAGCTGGCGGGATAGCCTAGTTAGCCGCTTTTCTTGATCAGGTAGGTGTAAATACCGTCTGCTTCGCCGCTTTCGAGAAGCTCGTTACCTGTCGTGCGGCAAAACGACTCGAAATCATTTACCGAACCGGGATCGGTTGAAAGTACTTTTAGCGTGTCGCCGGCGGCCACGTCTTTAAGGGCTTTCTTGGCCTTCAGAATGGGAAGCGGGCAGTTGAGCCCACGGGCGTCGAGTTCAGCCATTGAGATATCCTCGGGTTTTACGGTCAAATGAATAGATTGATGTCGGAATTCAGGGCCATTTCCATGTAGGTCGCGGCGCCGCCGATCTCGATTCCGTCGATCATGTCATCCCTGGACCATTCGAACAGGTCCATGGTCATTTGGCAGCCGATCAATTTGATCTCGCAATCGACTGCCGCTTCGCGCAGATCCGGAATGGACGCGACACCCTTCTTTTTGATCAGGTTCTTCATCATCGTCGAGCAGGCGGCGTCAACACCGGGCAGAGCCGAAACGATGTTGGGCATCTTCATATGCATGCCCATCAACGGCATTTCCATGCCAGGGTTTCCCAGGGTCGAAATTTGAAGATGATCCAAATCTTTTTTCAGAAGTTGCAGGCCATAGAAGGTGAAGAACATGGAGACCTCCACGTCCATGGCCGCCGCCGTGGTCGCCAGGATAAAGGGCGGATACGCCCAGTCCAGGGTCCCCTTGGTGACGATGATGGTCATCTGTTTGGCGTTGGATTCGGTGGCGGACATGGTGTTCGATCCCGGAGTGCTTGAGGTGCGAATAATTAGGGACCTCTAATGTAATAGGAAATCGCACTCCCCACAAGCCGCCTCTGCCTAGAGCATATCTCCCTTATTCGGAACCGCTGAGCGGCGTCAGGCAACGCTTGCGATGCGCCGGCATCGCTTCTTTGTCAGCAGACCGGATACGGTGTCTCAGCGGTTCCGAATAAGGGAGATATGCTCTAGCGAAACACCATCACCGAACACCGGGCGCGACGCATGAGGTCGGTTTCCATTTTGCGGGTGAACAGACTCTTCAGCCCCTTTTCCTCGGTGTCGGGAATGACGATCACGGAATGGTCAGCTCCCGCTTCGATCAATTCCTCGACCGGATCGCCAACGCGGATAATGGTGTCGAAGACGTCAATGCCCATGGATTCAACAATCTCGCGCGCTTCCTGGGCATGTTTCGCGGCTTCGGGTTCACTTTCAACATCGGGTGCGACCGCGACAATGGCGACGAAACTTTCCGTCAGGTGTGCGAACTGCGCGTCGCGCCGCACGACCTCCTTGGCGATTTCCGATCCATCCGTGTAGATCAGGTGGCTGTGCCCGACCAACAACTGGCGGGCGACCATGACCGGGCACGGCGCGTGCATGGCAACCTTTTCGGCCGTTTCCGGATCCCAGAATGAGCGGCGTTTCTTGCGCTCCCAGCGTTTTGACGCGCCCAGAATGATCAAGTCGTAGTGGCCGATTTCCCACTGTTCCAGGATGCCGCTGGCGATATCGGCCGCGACTTTCAGCTTAAGGATGACGCGGCGCTTGTTGCGCCCGATATAGGAAATCTTGTTGTCGCCGACCGGGTCGCCGGCCACATCCACATGGCTAAATTCAGCCCGCCGGTCCGAAGCCATGTACCCGACTTCGACCAGAATATCCGCGCCTTTTTTCAGATATTGGATGCCCGGAAGCTCCAACCCCCACTCCAGCATATTCTGCCGGGCGACACTGACCTGCAGACCACCTGAACGCAGGCCGTGGTCCATCTGCCGGACATTGAGCAGCACAATGTCGGCCTCGACCCCCTTCCCCATTTTCGCGGCGTAGCGCAAGCTCCTGTAGGATTCCTCGGAGCCGTCGATACATACGAGAATTCGAAACCGATTTTCGTCGTGCTCTTCCATAAAAAAGACACTCCCTTCGGACCGACGATCAAACCCCTATCATGGGCCAGTAAACAGATGCCACCAAGAGCATAACAATGGTGGACATCAGAACCATTTTCCAGCCAACGGATAGAAAGTCCGTCGTTTTCAAATAACCGGACGCGTAAACGATGGTGCATGCGGGCGTTCCGATAACGGTCAGATATGCGAACGCAGACGACACGGCCGTAATGAAGCCGAGGATGATCGGGCTTTCCTCGGCGACGACGGCCAGTTTCAAAACAATGGGGCCGAGAACCGCAACGGCAGCGCCGTTGGACATGGTATTGGTGACGGTTGTCGTCAGGACCGAAACAGCCGCCCACAGGCCGTAGCCGCTATCCGCGCCCAAGGGTTCGAGAAGCGCCAGGAAACTCTCGGCGACCCATTGGGCGGCCCCTGTATTCTTCATCTGAAGTCCCAGCGAAATGGCAGCCGCATACAACAGCACGACCCCCCAGTTGACGCCGGAATTCACGTCTTCCCATCTGACCAGACCGGCCACCAAGAACGCGGCCGCGCCGAACACCGCGATGGTTCCCATGCCGACGTCGCCCGACGCAAAGACCCAACCGCACAGGATCAGGGCGAAGATGAAAATGGCGACCCAGTCGCCGGTTTTCATGGGGCCTTCGCTTTCCACCTGGGCACGCAGCTTTACCACGGCGCGCGAGAGGTTCCGGTATTCGGGCTTGAACGAGAACAGCAGGATCGCCGTTACCAGCGGCAGCTGCAGAATAAACATCGGATAGGCGTAAGCCATCCAGCGCAAATAGCTGACCAGGTACTTCCACGTTTCGGGGCTGGTCGGATCGTAAAAGAACTCCTTCCAATACCCAATCATGATGGCGTTTCGTGCGCCGCCCGAAGGGGTCGCTATACCGGCCACGGAACACCCGTATGAAATCGACAAAAGCAGCACTACGGCCAGATTGCGAACCTTCTTGGGATCTTCCGACGTTAGCGTCACCAGGGTGATCCCCACTGGCAACATCATGGCCGCGACCGTGTGTTCACCAACGAAAGAGGCCAGAAAACCTGAAACCGCCGAAATGCCGAGGCAGACGCGCCAGGTTCGCGTTCCGGTCATGCGCACGATGAGCCAGGCCAGCCGCTTGTCCAGCTTTTGCTTGACCACGGCGACCGCCAGCATCAGGGACCCCATGATGAAGAGCACCGAATCTGTCATCAGGCTTTTGGCGACGGTGGACGAGTCTATGCCCAGCAAAAAGACCTGCCCGACGACAATCAAAAGCGCGACGGTAGGCAAAGGAATGGGCTCGGTCACGAACAGGATCGTCGCTACCGCCGTCATGGCCAGAACGACCATCCCTTCACGGCTCAACCCCTCGGGCAACGGCAGTTGCAACATGATCGCGCCAACGATCAGGGCGTAGAAGAACCAGCGTTTTTCTCGGAAATAGTATAGGCGGAAGCGAAAGCGAACGGCTTTGCGGAAAAATCCGAAACCCAATGTTCGGTGGGCGATAGCTGATTTCGGCCGTTCGGCGGTACCGGCTTCAACACCTGCCGGATCATGACGGCCCTTGCCGCCGTGCCTGCTGAACCAGTCCGCCATGAAATGCAACCCACCCGCAAATCGGTTTCAACCTAAACTGATTTAGCACGTTCCGGCTGTTATCACTAGCAGGCGGCTCTAATCTCTTTGATTCTTTTAGCGTAATCGTCTGCGCTGAATACGGCATTGCCGGCAACCAGCACATTTGCCCCGGCCTTTACTACTTTGCCGGCGGTATTCGTGTCGACACCACCGTCGACTTCCAGCTCGATGGGCCGGTCTCCGATCATGCGGCGGACGCGCGCGATTTTGTCCAATTGCGATTCGATGAATTTCTGGCCACCAAAACCGGGGTTTACGGTCATGACAAGAATAAGATCGACCTTGTCCAGAACATACTGGATGGTCTCTTCTGAGGTCGACGGATTGAGGGCGACACCGGCTTTCTTGCCCAATTCACGAATGGCCTGAAGGCTGCGGTCCAGATGCGGACCGGCTTCGGCATGCACGGTGATGATGTCGCTTCCGGCCTTGGCGAACGCTTCAAGGTAGGTATCGACGGGCGAGACCATCAGGTGCACGTCGAGTATTTTTTGGGTGTGCGGCCGGATGGCCGCGACAACACCGGGACCAATGGTCAGGTTGGGAACGAAATGGCCGTCCATAACGTCAATGTGGACGTAATCGCACCCGCCCTCGTCAATGGCGCGCACCTCTTCGCCCAGTCTGGCGAAGTCGGCAGACAAAATCGACGGAGCGATCTTTACTGACTTGACCATGATCCCGGTGTGTCCTGTTTGCTAGCGGACCTGCGGGTCCAGCGAACCGTCGGCATAGCGCGCAGCCATGTCAGTGAGCGGCAGCACCTTGATCTTGGAGGCCTGTCCGTCGCACTGGAACTGCTGGTAACGTTCTTCGCACAGCTTCTGCATGGCGGCGCGGGCCGGAACGAGATAGTCGCGCGGGTCGAACTTGCCCGGCTGTTCAACGAAGACCTTACGGATGGCGCCGGTAATGGCCATGCGGTTGTCGGTGTCGATGTTCACCTTGCGCACGCCGGTCTTGATGCCGGTGACGATTTCTTCAATCGGCACGCCGTAGGTTTGCGGCATGTCCCCGCCGTATTCGTTGATGATGTCCTGAAGTTCCTGCGGAACCGAGCTGGAACCGTGCATCACCAGGTGGGTGTTCGGAAGTTTTGCGTTGATCTTGGCAACCACGTCCATGGCCAGAATTTCACCGGTCGGCTTGCGGGTGAACTTGTAGGCCCCATGCGAGGTACCGATGGCGATGGCCAGGGCGTCGACCTTGGTCTTGGCGACGAAATCGGCGGCTTCGTCGGGATCGGTCAGAAGCTTTTCCTTGTCCAATTTGCCTTCAAAGCCGTGGCCGTCTTCCTTGTCGCCTTCGCCGGTTTCCAGCGAGCCCAGGCAACCCAGTTCGCCTTCGACCGAAACGCCGACCATGTGGGCCATATCGGCGACCGTCTTGGTCGCTTCGACGTTGTAATCGTAGGAAGCAGGCGTCTTGCCGTCTTCTTCAAGCGAGCCGTCCATCATGACCGACGAGAAGCCGGACGTAATGGCGCTCATGCAGGTCGGCGCTGAGTTGCCGTGATCCTGGTGCATGCAGACCGGAATATGCGGGTACATGTCGATGGCCGCCCGGATCAGGTAGCTGAGCACGGTGTCGTTGGCGTATTTGCGCGCGCCGCGGCTGGCTTGCATGATGACCGGAGCGTCCAACTTGTCCGCCGCCGCCATGATCGAGAGCATTTGCTCCATGTTGTTGATGTTGAATGCGGGAAGACCGTAGTCGTTCTCCGCCGCATGGTCGAGCAATTGCCTAAGTGAAACGAGTGCCATTTGGTTAAGTCTCCTTTGTTGAATTACAACCGCGATTTTGCTGCGGCGATGACGTTCTCGGCGTTGATGCCGAAATGTTCGAATAACTGTCCGGCCGGACCCGACGCGCCGAAGCCCGTCATTCCGACAAACGATCCATTGTCGCCAAGGTATTTGTCCCAGCCCTGGCCGATGGCCGCTTCGACGGCAACGCGCACGCCGCCGGGCGCGCCCAACACGGCTGCCCGATAGGCCGCATCCTGGGCGTCGAATAGCTCGAAACAGGGAACCGAGACGACGGCAGTGGGAATGCCCTCTTTTTGCAGGGCTTCGCGGGCTGCCATGGCGATGCCGGTTTCAGCCCCGGTACCCAGAAGGGTTACCTTGCGTGCTCCGCCTTCGGCTTCGGCCAACACATAAGCGCCGCGTGCGCTTTTGTTTTCGTCCGAGTCGTTGCGGTTGGCGGGAATGCCCTGTCTGCTTAACGAAAGAACCGACGGGGTGTTCTCGGATTTGAGCGCGATCTCCCAGCATTCAGCCGTTTCCATGGCGTCGGAAGGACGGAATACGTTGAGATTGGGAATGGCGCGCAGGGAGGCGATGGTTTCGACCGGCTGATGGGTCGGACCGTCTTCGCCAAGACCGATGGAATCATGGGTCAGCACGTAGACGACGCGAATCCCCATCAGCGCCGACATACGGATCGATGGGCGCATATAGTCGGAAAACACCATGAAGGTTCCGGCGTACGGGATGAAACCGCCGTGAACGGCAAGACCGTTCATGATCGCGCCCATGGCGTGTTCGCGAACCCCGTAATGAATGTAGCGACCGCCGAAATTGTCCTTCTCCAGACTATCGGTGCTGCTGGTCTTGGTGTTGACTGAGCCGGTCAGGTCAGCCGATCCGCCGATCAATTCGGGGATTTTGTCGGTTAAAACCTCAAGGGCTTTGCCGGAAGACTGGCGCGACGCCCAGCCCGGCATTTCGCCAGCTAGGCCCTGCCGGTAGTCGGCGGACGCTTCTTCCCAGCCTTTGGGCAATTCGCCTGCTTCGGTGCGAATGAATTCGTCGGCCAATGCATTATCAGTGGCGGCCAATCGGGCTTCCCAGTCGTTGCGCGCACTCTGGCCGCGCGATCCGGCCGTGCGCCAGGCCGAAAGAACGTCGTCCGGCACCACGAAAGGATCGTGGGGCCAGCCCAACTTCTCGCGGGCACCGGCGATTTCTTCGTCGCCCAGCGGTGAGCCATGGGATGACGACGTGCCCTGCTTGGTCGGTGCGCCAAAGCCGATGGTCGTTATGCAGCCGATAATCGTCGGCTTATCCGATTTTTTCGCCGTTTCGATGGCGGCGGCTACGGCGTCCTGGTCGTGTCCGTCAACGGCAAGGGTGTTCCATCCGCTGGTGACGAAACGCGCCAATTGATCCTCGGTGCGCGTAAGGTCCGTTGATCCGTCGATGGAAATGCTGTTGTCGTCCCACAGCACGATCAGCTTGTTCAGCCCGAGATGACCGGCAAAGGATACGGCCTCGTGGCTGATCCCTTCCATCAGGCAACCGTCGCCCGCGATGACGTAGGTAAAGTGATCAACGATATCTGCGCCGAAGCGTTCTTGGCGCATGCGTTCACCCAGCGCCAGACCGACGGCGGTGGCGAGACCTTGCCCAAGCGGGCCGGTCGTTGTTTCAACACCGGGGGTATGGCCAAATTCGGGATGTCCGGGAGTCATTGAACCCAGTTGACGGAAATTCTTGACCGCCTCGATGTCGACGCCTTCGTACCCGGTGAGATGCAGCAGCGAATAAATCAGCATCGATCCGTGACCGGCGGACAGCACGAACCGGTCGCGATCCGGCCAGTTGGGCTCTTGCGCGTCAAACTTTAGAAAACGGGTGAAAAGAACCGTCGCAACGTCGGCCATTCCCATGGGCATCCCCGGATGGCCGGATTTGGCTTTCTGGACAGCATCGGCGGACAAAAACCGAATGGCGTTGGCCATGTCTTTTTGCAGCATAAAAAAATCTCCAATGTCGATCATATTTGCGCCCCGTGCGGAAAACTGTCTCGAAGCAATTCCCGGCACGAATAAAAGCGCGCGGTAAGAATCAGACTTTGGGTCGAGATATGCACGGGGGCGGCCACACTATACGGAGGTGTTTCGCCCTGATCAATAGCCGCAAAACGGCTTGTTCCGTGAAGGAAAAAAGGCTTGACCCTTGTGGGGCCAAGCCTTTCGAATTTGGGGCGAGAGAGGGGATTTGAACCCCCGACATCCAGATCCACAATCTGGCGCTCTAACCAACTGAGCTACTCCCGCCATGAGCGGGTCACTGTGTAGCTCCAAGCCGATGTTCCGTCAAGTATTCTGCTTGCGCCCTTCGGCTGGTTTTTTTGGCGGCGTTTCGGGCCGGTGCGGTCCCCATATCTTTTTGTAATAACCATCAGCTAACAGCAGTGCTGCCGCCGGATTGTGAGCCAGCACCCGGTCCTTGGCCACCAGCGTCGTCACCAGTGCTTCCGAGTGCTTGAAAAACAGGCTGTCATGGCCGACGCACAGGCCGAGAACGACGTTAAAGTCGGTTCCAGATCGATTGAGCAGTTGGGCCTGCGTGATGGGGTTACACATGGCCTCATAGTTTCCGGGGCGGATTTTCTCGCTGTCTTTCAGGCCGATGTCCTCTTTCGCGACACCGCCGGCTTTGCAGCATACCGAGGCAACCTCGAAGCCGTGGCTTTCCAGAACCTGGCTCAAGGTATTGGCCATATCTATGAACCCGATACAAAAGGCGATGCCGATTTTGTGGTATTCCATGCGCTTGGCGAAAACGCAGACCTCCTCGACCCGGGTCCACTCGCAATAACCCTCGGCCTCGACCTTTGCCGATTCCCGGGCCGTTCTGGCCAAATCGGCGTCTTCATACTTCGCGATCCCCTCGCTTATGCCTTCGTCATCAACCTTGCTGGGGCACCAACCGGGGCCACGTTCCGGTTCGCCATCGCGGCAGGCGCGAATTTCAGCGGGACAATAGGCGCAGGACGGGTTTTCGTAGGCCATTGGAAATCAAACCTCTTTATTTTTCAAATGATTAAGCTGCTAACGCCATCGTAAAGAAGCTTGAGCCCGCTCGCAAACAGGAACAGGTAGCAAAGTCTATAAAACCAAACCGGCGAAACCCGCTTGTGAAGCCAAACCCCGATAACGACGCCAAGCGGCGCCAGCGGCGCTAAAATCAGAGACATGGTCAGATTGCCGACGGGCAGCAGGCCCAGCCACCAATAGGGAATAAGCTTGGTGTAATTGATGGCCGTGAACACCATGATCGAGGTGCCGACGAAAAGCGTTTTGTCCATGCGCTGGGGCAGCAGATAGGCGTTGGCTGGAGGACCGCCTGCATGGGCGATAAAACTGGTAAATCCGGCTGCTGCGCTCCATGCCATTCCCTTGAGGGTGTTGGGCTCGGTGGCGGCGCTCGGTCCACCCCTTTTTAACCAGTGATGAAGCGTGAACGATACGGCCACGCATCCGACCAATATCCTGATAGTGGCGTCGTTGAACATGTGAAACGTGGCCGTGCCGATAGCGATGCCGAAAAACGCCCCAGCGGCCATGATCTTCAGGTTCAAAGCATGCCAAGTTTTTCGGTACGCCCAGACACCGGTCAAATCCATAAGGCATAATATGGGCAACATGATCGCCGCCGCCCGCGGGACGGAAATCACCATCGCCAAAAGCGGCACGCCCAGCATCGCCAAACCGCCGCCGAATCCGCCTTTCGATATCCCCGCCAACAGAACGGCCGGAACCGCGACGAAATAAAAAAGAGGATCGGTAATCAACAGACTAAACCCATGATATCAACTCTGACCCCAAATTATTGCTCGGCTGTACCCCGTTCCCGGCCATCGGTTCAATGACTTTCACCTTCTTTTTCCATTTTTCAGGGGCGATTGATGAAAGTTGTGGCGTTTGCTTAATTATTAGGCACAAATCTTGTGCGGTTATTAAGAGAGCCTGCCAAAATCATCGCCAACCTTTTGAAAAATATATGTTTTCCGATTTTCGCGCCGATTGGCACGCAACCTGCAATTAAACGGGTGGAGCCCGTGGGGGGCTGCCAAGAAAACGTTGAACCCGGGCACCGGAGTTTTAGCCGGTTGGCTCGGTTTCGTCGCAATTAGAGAGGGGGCACGATTTCATGAAAAAAATCGAAGCCATCATCAAACCGTTCAAGTTGGACGAGGTCAAGGAAGCCCTTCAGGAGGTTGGCCTTACAGGAATTACCGTGATCGAGGCGAAAGGCTTCGGTCGGCAGAAAGGCCATACCGAATTGTATCGGGGCGCCGAGTATGTGGTGGATTTTCTGCCGAAGGTCAAAATCGAGGTCATTCTTGACGACAGTCTGGTCGAACCTGCGATTGAAGCGATTCAGCAGGCGGCGCGCACGGACCGCATTGGTGACGGAAAGATATTCGTAAGCACCATTGAGGAAGCGATCCGTATCCGAACCGGCGAACGCGGAAACGATGCCGTTTAGCAAATCTCCAGTTGATAACTCTTATATCCATGCGAAGAGGAAGCACGACATGACTTTGAACTGCAAATCCGCCGCCGACGTCCTGAAGATTCTTAAGGACGAGGACATTCCGTTCGTCGACCTGCGTTTCACCGATCCGCGCGGCAAATTGCAGCATTTTGCCATGACCGCCGATTGCATCGACGAAGACTGTTTTGTTGATGGCCTT
>Ga0233431_1003107_pt1 | contig 20872 bp, 47 predicted proteins | sample SI_118_April2016_FD_179867 | JGI IMG/M metagenome (GOLD analysis project Ga0233431, IMG submission 179867) | Seawater microbial communities from Saanich Inlet, British Columbia, Canada - SI_118_April2016_200_MG | ecosystem: Environmental > Aquatic > Marine > Inlet | place: Canada: British... | reverse complement strand
TCCAATAAATGATTATAAAAGAAAATGGCAGGTTAGAAACAATAGCAATCAAATCGTTATTATAGGAGATTTGGACAAAGTCCCCTCTTTTAACTCTGGAGCAAGCCATAATTTATTAAGATATGCGACAGAAGAGGAGATAAAAGATTCAGAAGTTCTTGCTCTTTTACTTGCTAATGGAACTTTGACTCTGGCTGTTTCAAATGATTTCACAAGCGGAGTAGATTCTCTCTAAATAATTATAAATCCAATATGTTAAATCTACTTAATATCGGATCATTTTCTACTTGTTTTTCTATTCTAGCTATAAGTTGTTCAGGCTTTTCGGCAATTTTTATATAACGCTCCTTATAACAAAGTGCAACTACAGTATATTTACCTGTTTTTCCACTCTCATTATCATACTTATTTTCATAAATTTCTAATATCTTGTTAATATTTATGTATACAGGGATATCTGATAGAGTTATTATTTTTATAAACATCTTATAAATCCAATATGTTAAATCTTGTATAATGACTCTCAAGCTCATCAATTACACTTCTAAATTCTCTTATCTTTATATCCCTGTTACTTATTTTAGAATTAGCTCTATTTAAACCCTGTTGAGCAAATAATAAATCTCTCTTTAACTCTTTAATCTCTTTTTCTTTAATCTCTTTTTCTCGCTCTATATTAGGATCAATCATTTTTTTATCAGCCATAATGATGATTCTATTACAAGTATTAAAAATACAAACTTCTTTTAAAATAGTTTTTTGAGTATATTGAATTCTGATGCTTTTAGGACAAAATTTTATTACTTTGGCAACTCGATATTGAATAATCCCTGGCTCTCCATCACCTCGTTGATTATAATCATTAGTATTTGCCCATACATTAAGAACTGTATTGCCAATTTTTATTTCGCGACCAAATAAATCTTTGAAAATCATTTTTCTAGCCATTTTTACTCACAAATCTATAATATCAAATCTTGAATGAACTTTTTCTACTTCTATTTTTAATTTTTCTATCTCTTGTTGTAATGAAAGATTTTCTTCTTTTAGTTTTTTATTTTCTTCTGTTTGTGTTTTTAATTCTTTTGAAGAAACATGGACAGTGTATTCTAAATTAGCTAGTTTTGCTCTTAAAGTCGAGATTAGCAAAGCATCTCCAACCTCTAACACAATACCATCATTTTCATCAATCATCTTTAGACTCCATGTCTAATATGTCAAATCTATTTTCTATTTCGTCTTCTATATTGTTCTCTTCTTCAACTCGATTTATTTCGGCAGTAATCATGAGAGGAGTAATCTCATGATTGCCATGAATATGAGCAAATTCTTCCATATGTTCTTCTATCTCTTTCATTATTAACTGAACAACTCTTATATCCATACTTTTAACTTTATTTATATCCAATTTTAAATAGCGGGATATTATAAAAGAGTTTTGTTCAAAATCTCCTGTTCCTGCTTTTTTGATCTTCTCTAAATCAATATAATCTTGTAATGTTAAGCATTTCATAAGTCTAATATATCAAATCTACTTTCTATTTTTTCTTCTATCTTCGTTTTTAATGCTTTTAGATTGTCGGATGAAAAACGTTTTATTATTTCATTCATATCTTCTGCGATTAATGACCAATTTATATTATTTAGGTCATGAGGAGTACTAAAATTGCTTATGCCTGCTTTATTTAATTTTTCCAAAAGGGGTTTTGGGCATCCATAAAATTCAGCTTCCTGTAAATTCATAATCAATCTTTATTTTGGCAAAAATCTCAAAATTTTTTTCTGATAGTCTTTATCTCTCATAAGTCCAATATCTCTGATCGACTACTAATTGGTAGCTCTTTATCTACTATTTCGTCTAAATTATTACGAAACTCATCAGAACAAATCTGCCAACATGTGTAAAAAATTATCTCAGAATTATTAGCGGGATTATTAAAAACAAATTTACAATAAAGCCCACTTATAACTTTCTTGCAAATATGACATTTCATAAATCCAAAATCTCAAAACGATTATTAATTGGTAACTCATCATCCATAATCTCATTTAAATTATTAAAAAATTTATCAGTGCAATATCCATAATGTGTGTAAAATACTCTTATAGGAGTATCTAAAGGTTCTTCAGAAACCCCTTCAAAAAGAACTTCTATCGAAGGGTCTCCATACATAGAATAACAAAATCTACGAAAATTGCCCTCTATCTCTTTCTTGCAAACATAACACTCCATTATAAGTCCATTATCTCAAAACGAGTTTCGATTGGTTCCCAACTACTTTCTTCATGTTCTATCATATGGTCAGTCCATGCCCATTCAGTGCTTTCCTCTATTTTATAGTGTCTATTCTCTCCTGGTTCTACATCATTAATTACTTTTTTTATTGTTACTATTCTATCAGTATCCAAGTGATTAATAATAACTTCCATCTTTGATGCATATTTGAGATTGGGATGTATTTGTATAGACCCTTCTGTGCTTGGTATAAATTCTTTCATCATTGCTGCCCAAGTTTTTATTCTTACTTTGTCACCTACTTTATATTTCATTTTTACAAATCCATTATCTCAAAACGATCAACCACTGGTTTGTGACACTTCTTCTTAATATCTGTTTCTTCAGCATCGAAAATAACCTTCATAATATCATTTGCCGCCCTATTCCTAGTCTTATGGTCAGTTATCCCATATCTATCATGTAAAAGCATAGCAATGTTTGCCTGATAAGTAGTCCTGAACCCCTCATCCTTTTCAAAATGCTTCCTAAATATATCTCTTGCTAATCTAATAGAAAAAGTCATAATTATTTTTGTCCGAAAAGAAGTAAACCATTTAGTTCGATAGTTTTTACAATCATTATTAATATTAATAACAGAACAACTTTGATAATAACTAATTGTGGCATCATAATAGGTACCATCATTTTTGGTCAATTTACATACAGAAGTATTAGAATCATAATAATTGTTTATATTTGTTCTGTGTTTACAATCTCTACAAAGTGCTTTCATAAGTCTAAAATCTCAAAACGACTATTAATAGGACAGTATTGATTTTCAGTATAATCAGCAAAGAATTGTTCCATACAATCTCCACTATGTGCATAAAATCTTCTCTTAGGAGTGTCTTTAGGTATAGAGCAAAATAGTTTATGAAACCAACGACTTTCTATTTCTTTATCACAAATATAGCACTTCATAAGTCCATTATCTCAAATCTGTTTGTTTCTTCTGATGTTAATTCTCCTACAGGAATATTATCATCTATAATTCTCCATAGAGTGCTTTCGGGAGGAACCCATCCCTCAAATTCGTCTGTAGCGCCATCTATCATATCCTTTGCATTGTTTAAGTTGCAACATACCCATTCCTCATCTTCCATGTGGTCCTTCATTCTTATTAAAAGTTGAATAGTATTTTTTTGGTCACCTTCTGTAAAAAAAGCTATAGTGCAAACATTGAGAGGAGGTTTAGTATCAGATAACTTAAACCATTCGTAAGTATTGCTATGGTTCTCGTAAGAACCCAAACCTACTATATAATCATATCTTATTTTGTCTAATGTTTTTTCTCCTTCTGGTAGTATGTAAAAATATAAATTTGCAGTATCAGCCTCACAAGTAGTAGCTACTATTTCTCCTGTAACGTTTGTGGAGCTTCCGTTTCTATAAGTTACTGTTCTGCCTATTAGTTTATTTTTCATATGTCTAATATCTCATGTCTATTATCTATTGGAGAATCAACTTTTTTCTTTTTTGTAGGTTTGCTCTTAATCGGTTTCTTTACTGTCTCTGGAGTCTGATTGGCAGGATCTGCTGGGTCGTTTTTTACCCATTTATTAATATTTTTATTAATTGATGAACATACTTCAATTATTAACCATACAAGCATTATTATCGCAAATATAACACCAATAATAGGAATTAAAGAAACTAAAGACATTTCAATATGCTGACGTATCTTTTCTCTCTTATAATCAAAGTCCTTATGAAAATGATAAAATTTCATAAAACAGCCTAATTGAACCATAGGCACAACAAATATTAATGGTATAATATAACCGTATAAAATTATTGATAATAACATAATATCTATTCCTATAAATCTAATATCTCAAATCTGTTTGTTATGGGTTCTTCTGATAATTCTTCTATTATATCGTTGCTCCAACCCATCTCTTCTAACATCTCTTTCATACTAATATATCCATCTTTGTATGCCTGTTCTATATCTTCTATTTTGTCTTTCATAAGTCTAATATCTCGAATCTGTCCTTTATCAAATTCCCTGAATAATTTATCTCTATCTTAATAAATATGTTTCCATATGTGCCGTCTGGATATAATGTCTGAACTAGAGACATATCATATTTAATTAAATCTCTCTCAAAACTTACAGGAATATAACGAGCTGGTTCTCCATTCCTACCCAAAATTATTTTTAGCGGCAAAGTATAATTATTCCTGTCTATTGGCTCTATTATCGTACTATTCTCTTCTATTGTTGTTTTTATCATAAGTCCATTATCTCAAATCTACTAGTTATAGGATCAAAAATTTCTTCTGGAATTTCTTTTAACCATTCTTCTTCCCAGTACCAAATTATTTCGTTTAAAGAATATTTACCACAGTCTGGATGAATCTCTTTTATAGTAACAATTCTATTAGGATTAAGATCATTTATTCGCTCCTGAACTATATCTGTAAATTCAACATTATCTGTTATCCTTACTTTATCTCCTACTTTGTATTTCATATGTCTAATATCTCTAATCTATCTATTTTACTATTCTCTTCCATAAATCTTTTTTCGCCCGAAATATTAGAATCCCTTGGTATGTTGCATGTTATCTCGTCATGTATTGTGTCATGATTCCATGATGCATATCTTTTGGCTCCTATAATATTGTCCCCCATGATACATGCTCCATAGTCCCTTATATGAGCAATAAAATCTTTGTTATATTCATAATCCATGACAGTATGAACAGGAATAAAAGATATGTCAAAATTGCAAAATCTTGTTACATTATGACCTCCATATCCATCACTAATAGTTGTAATCCAACTAGTTAAACTCTTTATGTGCATCTGTTCATAAGTGTTATTTACAAAACACATAATGTCTATATCGTTAGGTATAACCCTTTCTTCTTTCTCAGTTACATATAATCCAAATAAATATTTTTTTTTTACTTTCTCATATCTTGGCTTTACTACAGATCCAAATATATAACAAGATACAATCGTTCTGATATCTACTGGTTCAGGCTGATCCTCTGTTTCAGGATGGTTTAAATTTGATAGTCGAATTGCATTCATTAAAAATCTTAATGGAATACAATCTGTGATTTTTACTTTATTTTGAAGGTCCGTAAATTTTATTTTATAAGGCAATCTTAAAACTCCAGCAGAAGCGCTCCTATCAAGAACAATACTGGAAGCTCTTTCTACTGATATGTAAGGCTCTTTCATAAGTCCATTATCTCGAATCTGTTACCAATAATATTATGTGGTTCTTTTTTTGGCTCTGTGTGGCTATGCTTTTGAATCTCTTTATCCCATATGTTAGGATCGCTTTTAAAATCAATTATATAACCACATATGAGAGATGTAAGAATAAAGATAACATAAAATATAAAAAAAGAATTATTCTCCAAAGGTTCCCCAGTTATTAAATAGGGAATCCAACACATTCCTAAAGTAAGAACATTGAGAGCCCCAAATGCCATTAATATGACTCCAATTGTATGAATAATTTTTTGGGACCCTATACTCATATGTCTAATATCTCAAATCTGTTTATTATTGGAACTTCTACTATTTCTTCTGAGACTTTTTCTAACCATATCTCACTCCATTCCCAATCTATCTCTTTCAAAAGATAAGAATTTATTCTTAGCGAACCAGCCTCTTTTATAGTGAAAACTCGGTTAGTGTTAAGCTCGATTACTTTCCGTCGAAGTTCAGATATAGTAGGATGATCTATTATCTTTACTCTATCTCCTATTTTGTATTTCATAAATCTATTATCCCGAATCTTTTAGATCTTTGCTCCTGATCCTCTTTCTTATCCTCTATCTTCTCTGTCTCTTTATCCAAAATAAATAAACTTGTAGGATTGAATATCGATCTCATCTCTATTATCTCTATTGTCCCATCCTTATAATGTCTTGGCTCATCAAGCTCTACAACAATTCCTAAATGTTTGCCACTATTCTCTACTACTCTACCCCTCTCTCCATAAAAAAAGACAAAATCCTCATATGGAACAATTATCTTGACCCTTGTCCCTATAGGAAAATCAGCAAATTTGTTGCTCTCTGTTCCATAAGTCCTTATATTATCTTGTGTTATGTCTAATAACGTTTTAGCCATAGATGGTCCTTTTTATCTATTTTCCAAGATTATATCATAACAACTTTCACTTTCAAGTTGTTATATTTTCACTTTTATGAAATATAGAGGTTTTTTATCTAAAAAATATAATCTATAATAAGAATTGTTTTTTAACTTGACAATATATAATCACCATGGTATGATGAGGCAGTTAATTGAAATGTTTTTTTAAGAAAGGTGATTATAGTGAAGTATTTAGTAAGCGTATTGTTTTGTTTGATTCTATGTAGTTGTAATGTTTTTGGAGAGTTAAGAGCAGATATTAATAATGATGGCAGAGTTGATCTTCTTGATTTTGCTATTTTGAGTAAGGAATGGCTTATGAGCGATTATAGTTTAAAATTTAATGGAATAAATCAACATGTAGAAGTTGCAAATAATGCTGTTTTTGATTTTGGTACCGGAGATTTTAGTATAAGTTTTTGGGTCAAAGGGCCAATAACTACTGGAGATTTATTAGAAAGAGAAACTTTGTGGAATCTTGCTATTTCGTCTACTTATGTAAATTTTCTTTCTTTAGGAGATTTATGTGTAGGAACTTTTGCGTTTGATAATAATTGGCATCATGTTGTAATGACATTTGATAGAGGTGTTGCTAATACGTGTTATGTAGATACCAATAATGTAACAAGCGGAAACGTACCAAGTTCTACTAACTATTCTTCTGCTGATAAACTTACTATCGGAAAAGGTCTCACAACTGGTTATGCTGGCGCAATAGTAGATGATATTCGTTTTTATAAGGGTAAAGTTTTATCTTTAACTGAAATAGCAGAAATATATAACTCTGGGACAGGAGTGAAATTAGATGGTACTGAACAAGGTTTGTCTTGGGGCTCAAACTGCGATGATGGAACTGGTAATGTATTAACTGATGTTAAAGGGACTGTAAATGGAGCATTAAGCGGTAATGTTGGTGGTAATATGTGGGAAATAGGAGGAGTACCTTTTGCTCCTTCCTCAGAAAATATGTCTACTTTTAATGTCGGAGGTATACCAATTAGTGTCTCATATGCTACTACAGGTGCAGATTTTACCTCTCCCACAATTCTAAATACTGCTTATGTCTCATCTGATTTAATAATAGATAATCCTTCCGATTTCTCGGATAGTTTAAATTTAGAAGGAGTACCACTGTCCGTGTCTTTATGTCAGAATCCTAATGTTCTTCCCTCTTCTTCTCCTATAGGATATAGGTCAGAAAAATATTTTTATGTGTTAGATGTCATAGAAATAACTGATACTGATGTTGATCAAATTCTTGAAAAAGGTCCTAATAAATTACAAGTTGATAGAATTGATTTTGCCTATTATTTAGATACTATAATATTTGGAGCATCTCCTACTGTTAGCGATTTTTTTATGTTTAAAGGACTAACTTTAGGAGTCGGACAGTCAAATGAACTTATTCTTAATAAAACCTCTTATACTATAGATGATGTTGATACTCTAGATCCTAGTGCTAATGTATTAGATACTAAAGAACTAATGTGGGATGGCATACCTCTTCTCTCTGGAAGAATAGGAAATAATTATTATTTGATGGTTCATCCAGTTGCAATACCTACTTGATCCTATTTTCTATGTCGTTATGAAAAATCAATAGCAAAATATTATTTTTATCATATCATCATATCATCAATATGATAGATCTAAAATCTATTAATTTTTAGGCGAAAATTTCTAAAAATTTGTTGGTAGGGGTCCCCTATTGACTTTTTCAATAAAAGGAGTCTCTTTAATTCAAAAAACTAAAAACTTTTCAATCGAAAAATAGGTGGTTGATAAAATCGAGATTCAAGGAGGTAGGGATATTCTATGGGTGGTGTCATGTTCTTGGGGGTAAGGGTGGGGGTAACGCTATTTGCTTTTCCTACGGCCAAAAAAAGACCTTACCCATCCTGTTAAGATAGGTAAGGCTGAAATAGGAACAACCTATTCAGGAGTCTTTAGTTGTTAGTCACTTTGTAACGCGCCCGATTGATTCTGATACTACGGATGTTACCAACGAAGTAGTCACGTATCACCAAGTTATCAGGCTTAGCAGTGACAAGGTATTCTCTGACTGTTGCCATATCGGTATCAGACAATACTTGCCCACTACCTTTGTAACGATAGACAGGAGTCTTTGCGCCCATTACTTCGACCTGCATATACTGTTTGTATGTTTCGGGCAACAAATTGCCGTCGTCGTCCTTCTTAGTATGGTCAACCATTACGCGACTTGTCTTACCAGTGTGAGGGTTTTTCATGTGTTTGCCCCAGCCACGTTCCTTAGCTTCAAACTTCTCAATACTCTGGGTAGAGTATTCTTGCAAATGACCCATTACCGATTGTATTGTTGTTTCGTCAATCCCTGCTTCACGAGCGGCTTCGATTGCTTCAGCAACCCATTGCTTGCCCGCAAGGGTATCTCTGCGGGCCTCATAATCAAAACCCAGCATACAATGGATCGTCGAGTCTTTCACAACGTTACCATACATATAGTTAGTATGTGCTCGCCCGCCTTTTTTCATTTCGGGTTCTGTTGTAACGTCGGCACCAATAAACGTTACACCTTGCACACCAAACAACAGATTAACCAATTGTGTTTGGTTAATCTCGACTGCGACTGGCAGATTAACCTTAACGCCACTATCAACCGCCGTTACTGTTTTCAATGTTTCATCGTTCATTTTGTAGCTCCTGAAAGGTTTGTGTTTCGTAACACTATACCATTTTGAGAAAATCATTGTCTGGAATTTTACAGATTCTCCATTGTCTCCGCGTTCCCGCTCATTTTCCGAAAATCAATATATCGCCCATATCTTCTTATAAACCTTTTGGACAATCGACAATGTTCACTAACATATCCCCAGTCTACCTTTTGAGCGAAATCGTCTACAGAGCAATCAAAACCATGTTGTTTAATCAATTGCTCTACCTCGTCGTACACCATGCCTAACACCAACAACTGTCTCAGTTGTGCCAGGTCTTTGTTGAATTGCCTTGTTTCTTCTTTCATCGTTCGATCCCTTCATAGTAGGTTTTGTCTTTGCCCTTCTACTATATAAAGGAAAGAATGACAGGGTTTTTAAGAAAAAAAGGTTAGGGTTTTGGTTTGTTTTATTATTTGTTTGGCAGACCCTAAACTGCCTAAGGTTTTTGTTTTTATTCAATACAGCCCGATACTATCTGTTATCTCATTCAATTTTACCATAACTGCTCTGCTGGTTGTCGGGAAGAACTCAACAAGAGCTTTTTGTATTTCATTGGATTCATAAAAGATATCATCTATTTCCATTCCCGAAAAAATTTCACAACTAACCTCGTTATCATTGTCATCATCACGGCTACCTTCTCCATAGCAAATTTTGACAATTATCATGTTTTCTTCATTGGAGATAGCAATATTATACGACCAATCTTTTACATTTTTTTCACCGACAATATACTGTAGCATGTTTCGACTCCTAAAAAAGGTTAGTATTGACCACTACTATACCATTAGTCGAAACGCAAGGTCTGGAATTATTCCTTATCGATTATCTGTGTTTGTAGAAAATCGATCATCTTTTGAGCGTTGTCCTTGTCGAAAGTTATCTCAGAACAATGTGGCAATACTCCGACAACTCGCAGATAGTTTGGGACTGTTTCACTAATACCCAAAGAGCTTTGTCTGCCTTTTATATCAGTAACATCAATATATCGTTCCATTTTTTTACTCCTGAAAGGTTAATGTTTCGTAACACTATACCAAAGTAGAAAACTCATTGTCTGGAATTATGCTGCAAATTCTTCTTCTAATACATTATCTACATATTCCCCCACTTTGTCAATAGTAAAATCATCTACAGAACAAAGGAAACACTCACTATCTACATCGTCCTGTTCTTCATAACTCCAATCACAACCAGCAATTATATTACCTTTGCAGTTGAGATATATGTTACCTTCTGTTATCTCATTTTCATCTATTTCAAAAGTCTCTTTATCCAACCCTCTACAATCAGAATAATAGTCTTTTGCTCTGCCTTGACCTATCAATGTATATTCTTGTCCGTCAGTTTGGTTTTTAGGACCAACAAAACTCAAACCCTTTAATAGTCTCAATTCTGCTGTGTCTATACCTTCGTGATATCCGTCATTGGACCAATTAACCATAGGTGCATAATCTTCTTCATAGTCGCACCATTCCTTATACATTCTTAACAAAACTGCTATAAAGTCCATTGTAATATGTTTTGCATTAGTGGCAAGATAGAATTGTCCGACTGTTACATTATGTTTGATTGTTAAGTCGATTATCTTATCAATAATATCAGGGACTAAGGACGGTTCGCCTCCTGTTATTGTCATGGTGCCGATGCTATCTATTCCCCGCAAAAATGTTTCTACATAGTCGAGATTGATATCAAGATCCTCTGCATCTCCTCTGAGACAATGAGAACACTCCATATTGCAACGTCTGGTAACTTCGATTACTGCATTATAAATGTGCATTGTTTGACTCCTGAAAAGGTTTAGTGTTATCTACACTATACCGTTATAGGAAAATCATTGTCTGGAAAAATGAACCCCTACCTATTTATTAGACAGGTAGGGGTTTAGATGATGTTATGCGCTCAACAATTCTGCTTCATATACCGCGTTCTCTGCTTCGATCTGCCTGATAGGTAGTGTGGGGATAATCTCTTGCGGCTGATTAGCTAACTCAATGATATGTTTCATCATTAAGTAATAGCCAAAAGATATAGACTCATTTTCCCCTAGTTTATACCCATAATCTATTAGTTGCCAAAAAAGGTTTGTACTTGCTACTCTTAACATATAGCCATGATTAGGATAGTGTTTGTCCAATTCTATGGCTATCATATGCTTAGGTTGTTCAACATAGTGTCCTAGTTTAGTTAAGCTTTCGATTACCCATTCGGTACTTGTTTTGAAATAGATTCGATATTCAATACCCCACGCGTCAGCTTTGTTATGTAACATTCTTTCGCAGTAGCCATCTTTACCCTTTGGGCTTTCCCCTGTTGCTAAACCATACATTCTCTCAAACTTTGCTCTGTCTTTGTCCGTTATACAAACCTCAAGATAGACACTATCAAACTTCTCGAATACTGTTAGTCCGTTCTTCATTTTTTGACTCCTGAAAAGGGTTAGTGTTGTCTACACTATACCATTATAGGAAACTCGTTGTCTGGAAAAATGAACCCCCAATAGAACGATGAAAGATAATTGGCCGCCCCCCGCAAACGAGCGAGGGGCATATTGGCCAACGGAACTTAGAACGGCAAGGCGGGCGGAGGTGTGTCGCCAGCAGGCAACTCTCCAACGTCACCGCCTGTTGCCGCAGCTTCTGCTGCATCGAGGGTATGTTTGACGCCCATTGCTTTGTCGATGTCTCCAAGAATCTCCATACTATCGGAGTCCTTCACAACTTCGATAGCTGCCGCCGCACAACGTGCTGCTCTTGCTTCGTCGGGTTTGGGTTTCTGCATCTCATTTGTGACGCACTTGATTGCGTCCATAACCGACACAACACTATGAGAATGTTTGAACGTTGCCATTTTTTTGACTCCTAAAAAAAGTTAGTGTTGACTACACTATACCATTCTAATAAACTCATTGTCTGGAATTTTACATCGAGAACGATATATCATAGGATGTTTTGAACACCATATCTATATCTGTATGTTTTTTGACCAATGCTGTCAATGCTGGACCATCTCCCAGAGCATTGTCTAACTCTTGCACGGTTGCTCCTGCCCTCACTGCCCGTTGTAATGCAGAATGATGATTAGAATCATCTATCCCAAAATCAACTATCATAGCAGGCCGCAATGGCATATCCATCATTAAAGCATCATAACAGTCTGTAGTTAGTGGTCTTATCATTTTATTTCTCCGAAAGGGTTATTGATTAACACTATACCATTCTGAGAAACGCGTTGTCTGGAAAAATGAAAAAATAGGGTTTTGGTTTTAATTAAATGTTTTGTGGGCAGACCCTAAACTGCCTCATAGAGTAAAAAGAAACTAAACAGGCAAGACCTTATAACTCTTGCTCAGTACTACCTTGTCAATTCAAGGCCTGTTTAGTATCGTTTGTTAGTGTTCATTCGGCAAGAGCAAAACAGGACAACTACCACCATCAACATATCCCTCTTCAACCCATAAGGTTATCTCAGACAGAGGAAAATCGGTATATTTGATTTCCTGCCTGACCAGAACGGGCCAGCCCGTATCTTCTTTCATCGTCAAGACTGCGGAATTATCGGGCTTGACTTCCAACTCCCAGACCTGGAAAGGTCTGTGTTTGTGTTTGACTTGGTGAGAAGCAATAGCATCGACAAGCCAATGACAATCAGCGTCTTCTCTTAACTGTTCTATACCATCGGTAAAGACCAATTGACGAGAAAAATGTCTAATATACTTGGTTGTCCCAATGGCTTGAGCCATATTTCCCGTGATTGTTGCTACTGGTTGCATTCTATTTCTCCGAAAGGGTTATTGATTAACAATATACCATTATAAGAATCTCATTGTCTGGAATTATGAATAGTCCCCTTATCTATTGAGACAAGGGGACTAGACAGAAGACAAAACACCACTCAGAGAAGAAAAGATAATTTCGATTGGTGGTTTTTAAGGAGATACCACCAAACTCCGTTCTATGCCGATTTAATATATTAGTATATAATGTTAACTAGCCCATGATACACCTCGACTTTCATCCGTTTTTAGTTACGTTACACGTATTAACCGCCGTGTTACGGTTTATTAAGTAGTCCTATTCCCGATAATTATTACTTTGTCATGATTGCACCTCACTGTTCTGGCCGCCTTTAAATAGGCTTGTTGAGATTATCGAATATTTAACATTTAACTACTATACCATTCCTCAAAACTCATTGTCTGGAATTATTTTCTCTTCTTTCCAGTGATAACAAGTAACAACTATTTGCTTCTGTTTTTTTGGACCTTCTGCCGAAGCAGAAAAACGCACCTCAGAACCCTTTAGATCAGTATATCCTTTATCAATAAGATACTGTATTAGTTGATCTTGTGTTATATGTATAGCTTTAACCATCATAATATCTCCTATTTACGAATGAAAAACCCATCCTTATCCTTAGGATAGATACCTGGTGCAATAATTTGCAGGACTGCCCTATTGGCATAGTCCGATCTTTGCCATTCCATACCACTCTCAAACCTTTTTCTCCATTCGGAGTAATAAGGATCAGTGATATCGACATGAGAAAATCGTCTTATCATAAACTGTTCAAAGATATGTCTAATAATAGTTACCATTTTATTCTCCTGAAAAAGTGTTATTGTTTACACTATATCATTCCAAGAAACTCATTGTCTGGAAAAACTTCTTGCACGTCCTCAGAATCATAGTTACCTAGGTCTTCAGGGTCAATCATACCAACATTCTCCTTATCTGTCAAACAAAAAAGTGATATTTTTTCTATATTATACTTTTACGTAACGCCTTTTTTAGCAATATGTTATCATTTTCTCTAGTTCCCAATTGTAGTGTTGTGCTCTTGCCAAAGACAGAAACAGTGATATTTCCCGATTTATCGGTGCCAACATCAAAGAACCCAGCCGATACTATCTGGTCTTTTGGAAACATTTTAAGAAAATCAGCATGAGCTATTACATTGCTGAACATAATCGCCTGTTCAAAGACTCCATAATCAACAATAATGTATTTGCTGTAATCCATAATATACCATTCCCATAATCACGTTGTCTGGAATTTTACCTTGCAGGATAGTAAGTAGTCCATTCATCATCATTGACGATTTTCCAGGTAGTACTTGCTGCTCTGTTAAGATTGATTGTTTTATCATCTTCGATCAAAGCAGTAACCATTTGATCAACTTTTGGCAAAAGACGATCCCTATCTTCTTCAAAAGTCATCTCTTTAAGGACTTCGGTGATATCTTTTTTAAGAACACTTCTTACCCTTTTGCTATCTCTCTCTGCATTAATCACATAATGAGCAGTTTGAGAGCCAAGATAAGAGCAACTGCAACCTCCGCATCCCTTAACTTTGATCTCTACAATTGTTACATGTTTCATTACTTTAGCCCTTTTTGTTTTTCCGAGATTTAGAAACTTCTGTCCAATGACGGTTCATACCTGCCACCATACTACCTCTGAGTTCTGCCATATCTCTACCAGTTTCCTTTGCCAACTTGGTAGCCAATTTGGTCATTTTAGCCTTGGCATAAGGTTTCTCCATATCTTTCCTGCACTTGAAACCAAGCAGTATATGAAACGGCACGGTGTTGGCTTTTTTGACTCCAGGTCTTTGGAGCCTAGGACGACCCACTTTACCAGGTTTTGTTAGTTGGACTTCTTTGGCACGAGAAGGACACAATCCAGCATACACCCTCAAGATTCTTTCAAACCTATTGCGACGCCTTATGTCCTCGTCCGCATCGTTAATCTCCATATCCAAGAAAACCATATGAGAAGAACGATTGCTTGTGTCACTGTTCTTATAAACAATAACCCTATGAAAAGTGAATGTTTTGGACGGCATACTATGCAAAAGCATATATATCTGAGTATACATATTCTTTTGCAGATCTTTTGTCATTCCAAAATGAGAAGTAAAACTAACCCCCTTAAGCTGATGTTCTAGCCAATGATTATGGTTTCCCCTACCTATCATCTCGATAGCTTCTTGAGTCTCGTCCCGTCTATTAACTATTTTAATAGTAACAGGAAACCTCATACCATCGGCAAAACTGTTCTGGTGTCTGAAAAGATTAACTGCCAATTGGGGAGTTAGATTTCCGCACATATCACAACCAAAATAGTCGATCTTGCCATTATCAACATACTTATCAAACTTGATAAGATGTAATGGCCGACCGATAAACTCACTATTCGCATGATTTTTTTGAAGGAATTGTTTTACTATTTTCCTTCTCTCAAGATAATCTGGATGATATTCTACGCCGTTAATTCTTGTTTTGGCCTTGAATATACCCGTTTGTTTTCCTTGTGTCAGGTCCCCATCAGGATTGTCAGAAGGTAGAAGAAAAACATTTTCATAAATTTTTCCCCTATACTCAACAGCATAGCGTCTCTGCATCTCTTGTTTGATCTGTCCTGGTCGAGTGTCGTGGTAAAGCATTTTATTTCTCCGAAAAGTAGTAAGAAAAATGTGGTTTGCTACTATTATAGAGAAACAAAAAACTCATTGTCTGGAATTATTCTCCCTCTTGACATTTCTCATAATGCTCACCTTCATGAACATCAAAAAGAACACAACCACAAGTAACACACTCTAGAGCTATGTTCTCAGGGTCTTGTCCTTCTTGTCCATAACAAACACATTCAATATCATGTCCAATATGTTGTCTAAATTCATCAAAATTAGATATTGACATATCATGTTTCCTATACTTAGATTCTATCAAGTCTTATGCCATGAGAACGCAATGTTTTCCAATAGTTATTAACTTGTTCTGCTTCACAATCCCCACCAGAATAGCTCAACATATCAGGAGCAAGAAGCATCATAATATCATCAATAACCCATCCATCTTCTTCTAATTGTATATACCTTTTCCAATCACAATAAGAAGCTACTCCCCTACTTTCATCGGGATTTTCTTTAAACTTATTATATGCTTCGATAAGCTCAGAGATATACTCTGTTTTAAAATCAAAGATATAACCATCTTCACCACATATCTCGTCCTTGTTATGAGTAGAAACAACATCGATTGTTGTGTCTTCTCTCTTAACAAAGATCCCCCCATGAATTCTAGGGTTGACATCTCCAAAGTTATACCATTTGTTTTGTTTGAATTGTGTTTTCATACCTTACCATTTTGGAAAACTTATTGTCTGGAATTATGGTTCGGTGTTAGCCATTTTGTCTATCCTTTATCTTTTGCCATACAATCAACTAAACTCTTAGCTTCTTCCATAGCTTCATCTGTGTCATAATATCCCCAACAACTATCTTCTGCCTCGTCCCCTCTCTTTACTACATAACCATATACTTCTCCCCTAAGAAAACTATCCATAGTCTTGACTTCCCCCTCTGCTACTTCAAAAGCCTTCTTTTTCAATGCCTTAGTGAAGATTTTCTTTCCAAATTCTTCAATCATTTTCTGACGAGAAACTTGTACAAAACCTACCTGCCCACTATCGAAAGGACAGGAGAACGGTGCAAGAGATATTGTTATGCCACTATGGTCATACATATACAAAGACAGGACAATATCCCCATTGTTTTTGGCTTCGTCAAAGGCTTCTTTAATGCTGTAAGCATCATTATAGTTTTCATCACCAAATTTATAATGACGATGGGCAATATGAAAAACACAGATATTATCCCATTCCCTGGGACTTTCTCCACATTCATCAAGCTCTATCCTTATATCAAAACCTTTGTATTTCAAAGTCTCTATATATTCTTTTATTGGTGCCATTTTTATTTCTCCGAAAAAATGGACAACCCCCGATATGGGGTAGTTTACCAGGGGTTGTCCCAACCCGTGCTAAGAGGAAACCTTATAAGATACTCCTCTCATTCTGATTGTCCTGATTGTGTCAAGAGCAATCATACGGTGTTCCCGTTTTTGAACATCCCTGACGCAAATAAGGTCTTTACTTGCGGGGTCATACTTATGACCATTCCCATTGGTATCCTTGACTACTCCCTTACGACAATTCATCGTTCTCAAGGAACCATCACCACGTTTGACGAAAGTTACAGTAAAAAACTGACCTCCATCATAGTCTTGAACCAATCTCTTTGCATCTGCCTGACTAATTTCTGTTACTTCTGCCATTTTTTACTCCTGAAAAAAGTTAGTATTAACTACACTATACCATAATAGGAAACACATTGTCTGGAATTTTCTACCACATTGACAGAATTGCCCACAAAGTTAGCCAATAGATATATCTATCCATTGTATAACTCCTTAAATAGAAGCAGGTTAGAGCCAGCACCGTGCCGACTCCAACCTACTCCCCAACTGACAAATTTATTCATTGGGCACTTTTACTCTTCGTCGTCTCCAATAGCCACGACAAACACAAAAAGCAACCACAACTAAAGCACTAAATAGAGACCAATGAAAAGTAAAACTAACTGAACTCAACGAAATTTGAACGCCAAACAGTTGTCTTAGCAATTCCATTTACTTTTCCCCCTCTCTTGCTAAACCCCAAGATATCTGCCTTCCTGGACCATAACCAGTGGCAGTTGTTATACCGGCATTTCTACTTAAATGCTCTTGGTTATTGTTCTCTCCTTTATGGAGAACTTTCCATGTGCTGCTGGGACCAATAAAGTCCGCCTGACAGCCAGCCAACACAGCCAACATACTAATTACCAATAGCAGTGTTACAAACTTCATGACCAAACTCCTAACGCTAAACCTGTTAGAAATCCGTTTCTCTCTCTCTGTTAATAACAACCTCCTGTTGTTATACTACCTATCATTCTAATAAACTCATTGTCTGGAAAGAAATTATTATAGGTCCTTTCTAACAAAATTCCTTTCCTATCATATCTGTGGAAATAAGACGTGAAGGTATCATATTAAAAAGATCACAAAATTCTGAATAAGAAAATTCATCTCCATATTCATTAACAATTGTTTTTTTAGATAAAGACACATCAGGACCAAACTCCTCTTTTACTCTTTTAATTATATCATAAAAAAACATAGCAAGAGTGAAAGAGCTAACACTTGCCACTCCTGTTTTAATTGTTAAGGGATTTTCATTAAACCCTAATTCAAGACCAGCAGAACTCTCCCCCATATTCTCCTTTTTTTTGCATTCTCCACAAATAGGACAACGATCATAATAGCCATCATCATAATGAACTCTTCCCTTACAAAGAGTTATTCCACAATTAAAACAAAACGTACCAGCAGCACTTCGTTTACCTATATGCCACATAGGGTCCATGTTTGTTGTATTGTAATCTTTTAACCCTTTTATATAATAATTTGTTCCCATATTATCTCCATTCGGTGTTATCTATTAGTTCTTTATGTTTCTCCGCAAATATTTCTTGCTGTAATTGTCTCCCTTTGTCCATTTCTTTTTGAGTCATATCTCTATCATGATGAATATCTAGTGCAAAGTTACTAGACAATACTCTATGTGGTGGTTTGCCAAAAAAAGTAAGATTAAAAATATAATCTCCTATTTGTATTGTTTTATATTTGTGTTTCATAATATATCATTACAGAAAAGTTATTGTCTGGAATTATTTTAATGCTCTACTAAATACCAGTTCGTAGGAATACTCTTAAAGATAGATTCATTCCTAGTTATATCTACAGTGTGAGTGCCCTTCAAAACGTTCAGGATAGGCTCAGAAAGACTTATTCCTTGCCAAACGTCTTGTGGTGCTACCTTAACAAATTCAGTGCCTCCTTGAGATTCTAAGGAAGTTTTTATATTCCAAATGATATTCATTATAAAATACTATTCTTGAGGACAATTCTTTTCTATCCAATCTCTTACATCTTCTTGGTCTATAAGGGGTTCAAAATTTACTCCTATCAAACGATACTGGCACTTTATACATTGCGTGCCTACGATTGTCCCAAACCCCAACATCTCGTCACCATCAATCTCAGGTTTATTATATACAAAATCTTCTTGTTCATTCAACTCTAATACTTTATAAGTTAAATAAACATCTTTTTTGACTAATTCTAGTGCTGTTCCATTACATTTTGGACATTGGAATTTTAACATTTTATCTCCCTTGGTTATATAGTTCTTTCAGGGCATTTCTATCTTCTTCTGGCACATATTGTATCATTTCCGAAAACATAGTATTAGCCATACCAGTTTGCCCGTTATTGTCTGGTTCCAACTTATAAGACCTAAGCATATCAGTTACTTGTTTGATAGTTTCTTTATATGCTTCTCTGTTTTTGGTGTTTTTCCGTTCTGCTCGATAAAAAAAAACAGCATATACAACCCAAGCAACCAAAGCACAAACAAGTATATTTATAAGCAATACATCCATTTTATTTCTCCGAAAAAACCATATAAAGACTGAACAAGTTCATCAATATTCCTATACAACATCCAACTCCGAGCGTCCAAAAAAACAATCCCCCCTCTTTTGTCATAATGTTTATTAAAGAAAATGGCACTACCACCAAACCACATAGCAAACCGATAATAGCCGATATAATGTGATTTTTTTTTGTCATTTTATTCTCCAAAATAAGTTATTAACAACCTATATAAACAGGAAACTCGTTGTCTGGAATTATTAAAAATAAATAGTCAAGAATGGATGACCCTCATCCAAAACCATTGTATTCATAGTAGCAATCTCTATCCCATTAACAGGGATATACTCATCTGTTGCTTGCAGATAAATAGTTACATCTGAATTTCTCTGCTCTTCGGTCATTGCCTCAATCTGTGCTCTTAATTCGTCCAAAGTCATTACTTGCTCCTTATTTATATGCTTCTATTAACTGTTTCTTATACTTTTCGGGAGAATGAGACAAAATATCATTAAACACAATATCTGCTCGACCTGTATTGTTAGGGTCTTTACGAAATTCTTTGAGAGAACATATCGTGGCATCAACACATTCTACAAATTTTCTATTATCCTCCCTTATCTCTTGTATCTCAACATTAACATAAACCCCTACTGATATTACAATTAGGTTAAGAGCAATAATAATTATCCAAAATATATGTTTGTTAGTCATAATAATCATCCTAAATCACAATATTGTTAGATTTTACTCCTCTAGTTTCTTCTTTAGTAGTTCTGCTGTGGTCATATATTCCTTTGGTTGTTCGCAATTCTCCAATATCCAAAGAGCTACTTCCTCATTATCAGTAATAGCACTACCATTTTCATCTAAATCAAGAACAAAACCACACTCCAAACACTGAAACCTATCAACTGTCCCACTCGCGTTTATCTCCCCAAAGTCGAAATCCCCCTCCTCGTCGATATTCATCACTTCACTATTATAAGGACCATCTTCACAACATTCTAACCTATGACCCTGACAAGAAGGACAAGTAAAGATAAGTCCTCTCTCTGAACAGGTCATGGAAGGGTCTTTCATATCAAAAGGTTGATATACCTCTTGGTCACTATCAATATCAAAACCATCAACCAAATGTCCTCCATCACTATCCTCATAATCGACTTGATCGCCCGCCACAAACTGTTGGTCAATACAAACATACTGACCATTGATTTTCTCATAAGTCTGTATTACAAAGCCAGTTGTGATTTTTTTGTGCATTTTATTTCTCCAAAAAAGGTTATTGTTTACATTATACCATTATGAAGAACTCATTGTCTGGAATAATGATAACCATACCTTGAAACAGAATAGAAATAAGAACATAAATGCTCCCCAAGAGAATAATAAAATACCTACTGTAGCTTCACTAGCCTCTATTTTATTCATCGCCATATGATAAACCCTG
>Ga0233431_1003106_pt1 | contig 20879 bp, 20 predicted proteins | sample SI_118_April2016_FD_179867 | JGI IMG/M metagenome (GOLD analysis project Ga0233431, IMG submission 179867) | Seawater microbial communities from Saanich Inlet, British Columbia, Canada - SI_118_April2016_200_MG | ecosystem: Environmental > Aquatic > Marine > Inlet | place: Canada: British... | reverse complement strand
AGGGGCTTAAAAATTTGCTCATTCATCAGCAGGTTGAACGATTTCGAGAAAAAGCTCGACTAAAAACTGACGAGTGGAGCGACATCATGGAGTTTGCCCTATGAGAAAAGTTTTACTGAGTTTTCAGTATAAAATAGTTTTGAAAATCGCTCAGCCTATTCAAAAGAAAACAGGAGAAACAAGCGGTGGGTGGAATGAGATAATTCTCATATTCTCACTTGGTCTAATTCTACCTGTTACTTGTATATCCTCCGTAGTCCTCGAAATCGGTGCGGCGGAGCCAAAACCATGGTTTACTCCAAAACCTTCAAATATCGTTGGGAAATGGCAATATTCTTCAAATTCTGCCAAATCTTTTGAATATTGGACTAGTTCTATTATTCCAGAGCATGAACTTGTATTCAACAAAGACGGTACCTTTTATGTATATGGTGTTCCTTCTTTCTGGACATCAATGGATGACTACGAAGCAAGAGGTGCGGAAACTATCACCGGAACAGGCACTTGGCATTTAGGACAAACAGAAAGCGATCAAAAATGGGTTGTTTTTCTAGAATTCGAAACAATCAATGGAGAAGATGATAAGCATGAAATGCTTTTCTTTGTTCAAGGACATGTATCACCGATACTATTTTAACGCTGGACACAAAAAATATTATTACTAGCTTCGACAAAAAATATTTCAACAGGCAATGATATTATATTTTCGCGACAAAAAGCAATCATTTAGGAGATTTATTCCATGACAGAACAAAAAGGCCTTTTACTACAACCCGCCCGCCCTGTCGGTATTGTCGGGTATGGCGCGTATGTGCCGCATTATCGCCGAAAATGAATTTTCTACTGAGATACCAAGTCCGTTTAAACGGACTTGATGTCTGAGCAGAGATTTCAATCTCGTTTAGGAGAGTGTATGACAACATCATCGTCTGTATTCGACAAAAATATATCTGTGTGGAAAAAAGAACAGGAACAACCCTGGCAGATACTGAAATATAAATTAGCAAAAGCCAATATTGATAAATATCTTCATACTGGAAAACTCAAGATATTAGATGTAGGCGGTGGTAATGGAGTCGATTCCCTTGATTTTGCCAAAGCAGGTCACAGCGTTCACATTGTCGATTATGCTAAAGAGATGCTTACAGAAGCTATAAAAATAGCATCAAGCGAGAAAGCAGAAGATAACATCACTACTCATCATGCAGATATTCAAGAAGTGAGTTCCCTTTTTCCAAGCACAAAATTTGACCTCATTCTTTGCCACAATGTTCTTCAATATATTGACGATGTCGCATCGTTAATGAAAAGTTTGATTAACTTATTAAAGCCTGGCGGACTTCTTTCTGTAATTAGTATTAATCGTTATTCTATTCCTTATCAAAGGGCGTTTTTACATGGTGATTTGCAAACCGCCTTAGCAGAGATTGGAACAAGAGAGTTTCATGCTTATTCTTTTGATACAAAATTAATCAATTATTCTGTCGAAGAAATTGCAGAAATGCTAGAAGAGACAGACGTTACTGTTGAAGCAGATTACGGAATCAGAAACATCTACGACTATTGGGGTGACAACGATAAAAAGTCAGACCCAGAAATCCAAGAACAACTTGAAAAAATAGAGTTTGAATTAACAGACAAATACCCTTATAAATTACTCGCACGTTATTACCAAATCATTGCGCGCAAATCGCAGAACCTTGGGCATTAACTATCATCCTTAAAAAATATTCGCGCAATTCGCTAATTCGCAAAATTCGCGTTGAAAAAACGGAGAAAAAATGACTGAAAAGAAAAGCCTTTTACTACAACCAGCCCGTCCCGTCGGGATTATTGGTTACGGCGCTTACGTGCCACGTTATCGCCTCCCCGCAACCGAGATTGCTCGCGTTTGGACAGGTGGACAAGGTGGTTTACCGATCAAAGAAAAAAGCGTCCCCGGGCTGGATGAAGACGTGGCAACCATGTCCATCGAAGCGGCACGCAACGCCATCGCACGCGCGCAAATCCATGCCCATCGGCTTCGCGCGGTTTGGGTGGGATCAGAATCGCATCCCTACGCCGTCAAGCCCACGTCCACAATTGTCGCGGAAGCAATTGGCGCCGTTCCCCACATCCAAGCCGGAGATTGGGAATTCGCCTGCAAAGCGGGCACAGAAGCCATGGTCGCCGCGATGGGTTTTGTCGGCTCAGAGATGGCAGATTACGCCCTTGCCATCGGCATGGATACCGCGCAGGGAAAACCCGGCAACGCCCTCGAATATACCGCCGCAGCGGGGGGCGCGGCATTTGTTTTGGGACCCGCCGAAGAGTCTCTAGCCATCATCGAAGCGACTTATTCCTACGTCACCGATACCCCCGATTTTTGGCGGCGTGCCTACCAGAAATATCCCGAACACGGCTCACGTTTTACAGGCGAACCCGCTTATTTTGAGCATGTCAGCAACGCCAGCAAAACGATGATGGATGAAATGGGTACAACCGCATCAGATTATGACTACGCCATTTTCCATCAGCCGAACGCCAAATTCCCGACACGTGCCGCAAAGATGCTAGGATTCGCACCCGAACAATACGAGCCTGGTTTGCTTGCTCCCATGATCGGAAACACCTACTCCGGCGCAGCAATCATTGGATTAACCGCCACGCTGGATATCGCCAAACCCGGCGACAGAATCTTAATGACCTCCTTCGGCTCCGGCGCGGGCGCGGATTCAATGTCCATCCTCGTGACGGATAAATTGCTCGAACGCCGTGACCTTGCCCTGAAAACCCAGGACTATATCAACCGCCGAAAAGAAATTGATTATGCAACTTATGCACGTATGCGCGGCAAGATTTTGATGAAGTAAAAAAAAATAGAACGTGGATAAAATGCAAGAACTGCATTGCAGATATCCTATACAAAATGAAGAGGAGTAAATATGGAAATGTTGAAAACTATCGGTATCTTTTTTGCCATCGGCGCAGTTTTTTTTATCATTGGAGGCAAGCGAGGAAAGTTATTGGGAGGCTTCATTATGCTTGTTGGCATCCCGATGCAATTAATAGACGCTGCCTTTCCTGACATCTCGATCTTGCTGAACTTCGTCATCGCAGTTACATTTGCTGTTTTGGTGCTGGGAGCATTTGCATTTACAAGTAGTGAAGAATAGAGATCAGAAGGTAGCTTTACGCATTAGGTAATAGGTGAAGACTTTTCAGACAGGAATATTTTATGAGCAACAATATCGTTATCGCCGGAATCGGGCAAACCACCGTCGGCGAACATTGGGAATACTCAATTCGTGAGTTGGCGCATTTTGCGCTTGAAGCCGCGATAAAAGATGCGGGCGGTCTGCGCCCTCAAGCCCTTTTTGTGGGCAATATGCTCGCGCCCAACCTCTCCAAACAAGCCCATCTTGGCGCCCTCATCGCCGACTTTAGCGGACTGATCGGCATCGAAGCCGTCAGCATCGAAGCGGCGGGAGCCTCCGGTGGGGCGGCGCTTCGTCAGGGCTATCTTGCTGTAAAAAGCGGCATGATCGATGTTGCTCTCGTCGTCGGCGTGGAGAAGTTTACCGATCTCGTCGATGCCAAAGTTGAAGACGCCCTCGCCACCGCCACCGACAGCGATTTTGAAGCCGTGCAGGGGCTTACCCCCACATCCCAGGCCGCGATGCTTATGCAGCGTTATATGCACGAATATAATGTCCCCGCCGATGGTTTAGCCGGTTTTCCTGTTACGGCGCACGCAAATGCAGTATCTAATCCAAACGCCATGTTCCAGCGCGCAATTAATGAACCAGCTTACACGCGTGCAGGCATGGTTTCGCCGCCATTAAATATGTTTGACGCGGCTCCTCCGACGGATGGTGCGGCCGCGATCATTCTCACTCGCTCCGAGCTTTTGCCTGCCCATTATCATCACCGCCTCGTACGTGTCTCTGGGTCTGCTTCCGCTTCCGATATGTTAACCCTGCACGATAGGCAGCAACCGTTAAGCTTTGATGCCGCGCGTCGTTCTGTAGACCAGGCACTTGAAAAAGCGGGCATCACCCGTGACGAGATCAGCTTCTTCGAATATCACGATGCTTACTCTATCTATGCCGCGCTCTCGTTAGAAGCGGCAGGATTCGCGAAAAAAGGCAAAGGCTGGGAGTTGGCACGAGATGGCGCAATCACGCCCGAGGGGCGTATCCCCGCATCCATAGCGGGAGGTCTCAAAGCGCGCGGTTATCCGGGTGGCGCTACGGGCGTGTATCAAGCCGTGGAAGCAGCTACCAAGCTCCGGGATATGAGCGATTCGGACGCTGTTGGAATGATCCAATCGCTGGGCGGTCCCGCATCTACTGCCGTGACGCATATTCTGGAAACCGTCTAAGAAAGCAAAAATCCCTGGCAGGCATAAATATCTAACAGGGATTTTTTTGTTAAGAGCTACTTCTATTCTATGAGCGGTTCAATTTCCATTACCGGGGCAAGGGTTTCCATCGCTTTTAGCTCCCGATATGTAAGTGTCCAGACGGTGGATGTATAAGTTGCCTGCCAAGCTCCCAACATGATCCACGGAGAGAAGGCGAGGGTAAAGAATAGAGGGGCGATAAATATAGCACCGACGATCCAGGGGAGGTAGCCATTCAGGAAGAGACTGAAGAAGCCAACGAAGAGCATACCGGGGATTGCCGAAACAATAGCACCAAGAATAGCTGTGACGAATACAGCCGGAAGCAAGATGAATAAAGAGATAAAGGAAACGATCATCCAGGCAACACCTAGACCAAGCATGACCAGCCACATAACACCTATATTCTTCCAATTTTCACGGGCCATTGCTGTGCCGCGTCGGAATGATTCTCGTACGCCTATTTCTTCGAAAACGCATACTCGCCAGACAAATTGTCGCAGTAATAGAAGTACAGCCATGAGAATCATTGTGACGAAAATAGCCAAGAAGGTAAATCCGATCAAAGCGATAAAACTGGCTGTGGTATAGAATTCACCTCCATTGATAGCCATATTGTAAATAGCTATACCATCTACGATCAGCAGGGCCATTAGCAAAAATGTTGGAATATAAACGATCAGGTTGATCAAAAACAAGCGCCAGGAGGTACGAGACCAACCGATCTTGAAACCTTCCTTTATAGTCACCTTGGTATCTGTGTTTTCATATTCGTCTACCATGCGAATAAGTGCAGTCTGTGAGACGTAATGAGCAAAGGTCATTACAATGCTGATCAGCATCATAAATATGACAAAGGCAACGATGCTCCAGATCAAAGTGGTTATTTCTTCCCCTGTGATATTCGCTTGGGGTATACCTTGTTCAAGCACTTTGTCGAAAGCTTCTCCAGCTTGCTGGAAAAATTCTTTTGGGGTGTCAGGCATATCTGATTGATAGCCAGAGCCAGGCAAGTCACTGGCATCACCTCGATAGCGACTACCACTATTGCCGCTCCCACCGGATGAACCGGCAGCTGTCAGGGCAAGGATGAAGCCGAATACCCAGAGGGTCTTGTAGCTCCATAAGATCTGCCACGAACGTTTTAGAATTTTGACGGGGTCCATTATTTTCTCCTTTTACGCTATTATCTGCTAAGTGATCATCAAAAATAATTTCCCGGCAAGCTCACGACAAAATCTCAAAGAGCGCAGAGTTTTACTCTGTGGGCATAAAGAGATTCTTTATGTGCTTCGGCTCTTTGTAGTGCATTGGCAGGAAGCAATTTTTGGATGTTCACTTAATCTACGCAAAAATTGCTTTTTCGCCTCAAATTATCTCTGAGTAGGAGAAGTTCGTAGAGCAGAAGTTAAAATTGTTGCCACCAAACCCCCGTGCACTCTGGCAGTATTTGCCATTTTTCTTGGACTACTTTCTTTCCCATCTCATCCCCAAAGAAAAATGTGGATAATTCTTCAGCCTCCTCCATTGATGCGAATTGATAATCCGTCCGCAACCAACTTGATTTGAAACCTGCTTCCGTTAACCAGGCATAATACCCGTCGAGATGCTCTGGCGGTTGTGGAGATTCGTGCCCCGTGCCCATTGTCTCGAATATGATCACTATCCCACCCGGACGCAGGATGCGGCGCATCTCATTCAGCCCATCCTCGAGTGCAGATATCCATTCATCCCCGCCCCAAACAGCGAGATAACAAAAACTCCAGCCAGAGACGATTAAATTGGCAGAAGCATCTTTTACGGGAATTTGGCGATGGTCGGCAACTTCCGTTTGCCAATTTTCTATGCCCATCTTTTTGAGAGAATCTGCTGCAATTTCGAGCATATGACTAGAGCTGTCGAAAGCCTTAATGCTGCGGACACGGGGGGCAAGTAGACGTGTCAGCCGCCCCGTCCCTGCACCGAGGTCGATCACGTCTAAATCCACGAGCGTAACGAGTTCTTCTATCTTGCCTAAAATATTCCCCTGATAATCTTCCCGCTGGATCAGGCGATCATATTCATCAGCATGTTTTTCATAGACTTCTTTTTCTGTAGGCATCAGCTTTCCTTTTTCGACTATGGTGTCTTAAATTACCGAGTATTATAGCAAAATCATCCCTTTCATAGAGACTGAAAAAATCTTGAAAGCTGATACAATTGCCAGCGACTTAAATTACTCAAAGAGAACCTATGTCTACAAAAAACAAACTAAAAGCCCTCCTGCCAACCAAACTCCGCGATCGCTTGCGCATCTATGCCTATAGAGCCGAAACTGTTGCTCGCCGCCCGCGTTTTTCTGAAGTTCCTATGCCCGAAAATGGCTGGCCTATTTTGCTGGGTATTTCTTTCCCCAAGAGCGGCACACATTTGCTCAACCAAATTCTGCTCGGATTTTCCGAGTTTGCTCCCTTTGCTCACCATATTCCTGTTTCTTTTGCAGCCTACGATGGCGATACTGGACGCAAACGCAGTGTGGACGAAGCGCTCACTTATTTAAATTCTCTGCGTCCATTGGATGTGACCGCTGCTCATCTCTTGGCTTGGCCGGAGGTTGTCAACAAAGTCTGTACCCCAGCTTTTGTACCCTTTTTCATCTTCCGTGACCCGCGCGATGTCGTCGTCTCGCACGTTTTCTACATTGCCGAGATGTTGCCCGACCATCACCACCACCGATATTACGCAGAAGAACTCCATAGCTTTGAAGAACGGCTCACCGTCAGCATTCTTGGGCTTCCTGATGCAGATGTAGAGTTCCCCAATATCGCTGAGCGTTTTGCCCTATACACCGATTGGCTCGACCGCCCTGACGTTTTGCCCCTTCAATTTGAAGATTTTATTCATAAACGCCGTGAAACATTAGGTAAGGTCTTTGATCATATTTCTGAACGCGTCCCCAATTTGCCTGTCGATCGTGAAAAAGCAATTGACATTCTTGAAGAAAGTATTAACCCCAAAAACTCACCTACCTTCCGCTCTGGGAAAACTGGTGAGTGGAAAAAATATTTCACTGACGAGCATAAGCGCGTTTTTAAAGAAGTGGCAGGGGATTTGTTGATAAAACTAGGCTATGAAGAAGACCTAAGTTGGTAGATGCACGTTAGCCGTGTTTCTGTTTTTATGAAATGCTCAGTTGTTATTCGCGCCTATAATGAAGCTAAAGATATTGGTCGTCTTCTAGAGGGGATTCGTCAACAGAATCTTGCCGAGATAGAGATTATCCTCGTAGATTCTGGTTCTACCGACAAAACAGTCTCTATCGCGGAAAGTTATGATGCGAAAATCGTTCATATATCACCTGATGAGTTCACCTTTGGACGATCTCTCAATTACGGTGTAAGAGCTGCCAGCGGCGAATTTATTGTCAACGTCAGCGCACATTGTTATCCCGTTTACCCCGATTGGTTGGCGGAATTGCTGAAACCCTTCGATGATGAGAATCTGGCTATCAGTTATGGAAAGCAACGTGGTGGCGAAACCAATCAGTATTCCGAGCATCAATTTTTCCGTCAGTATTTTCCCGATATTTCCCAACCCCGCCAAGGATATCCCTACTCGCATAATGCTAACGCCGCTATCCGTCGTTCGCTGTGGGAGCAACACCCGTATAATGAAGAATTAACCGGTCTCGAAGACTTGGCATGGAGCAGTTGGGCGATGGAGCAGGGCTACGGGATCGCCTACACTGCCGAAGCCGAGATCATCCATCTCCACGATGAGAAACCTGCCCAAGTGCATAATCGTTACCGCCGTGAAGCGATTGCGATGAAGCAGATATTGCCAGCGAGTACCTTTTCTCTATGGAATTTCATCCGCTTGTGGCTGAGCAGCACCTATTCTGATCTGCTACAAGCAAAACGAGAAGAAGTCTTAAAAAAACACTGGCGGAGCATACTCTGGTTCCGTTTTTTACAATATTTGGGGACCTATCAGGGCTATAATTATTCGGGTAGGATCGATGCCCAACTCCATCAGGGTTTTTACTACCCGCCGGGTATTCTCTCCGAGAAGACGCCTGCGCCGCGAGAAGTTGAGCCGATTAAGTATGATTAGTGTGTTCTAGCCGCCGTCCTCGGCGGCGTGTTTGCGAGAAGCCTGCGCCGAGGACGGCGTAGGGAGCGTAAGACACAGTCCATTACTAATGAAAACCAAACTAAAACTCTCCATCCTCCCCAACGAGTACACCATCCATCGCTTTTCCCCCAAAAGCGACATCCCTGCGCTGACGGGAAACTTCATCTCCATCACCCGCACGGACGATGAACTCTCCATCGTCTGCGATGTTCAACTCTCGCTCGACAGCGACGTAAGCGAAGCGGGCTGGGTCTGCATCAAGGTGCTGGGACCGCTCGATTTTGGCTTGACGGGCATCCTAGCAAAAATCGCATCCGTTTTGGCGGAGGCAGAGATCAGCATTTTTGCCATCTCGACTTATGATACAGATTATATTTTGGTCAAAAACAACACCTTGCTTAGGTCTAAGAAAGCCTTGGAGCAAGTAGGATATACTTTCGAGAAGTGAAGCACTACCAAATATGTGGCACTTTCTCAGGAGATTATTGAAAAAGTTGAGCCGATAAAATGCGAGTATAAAAGAGTAAATATTTTTTTATGAAGAAACTTTCAGAGTTTTCGTTGAGCCAAAAGACAATCCCATGGTTTTTATTAGGGGTGGCTATACTTTCTTTCGGGTTATTAATCCCTTGGCTTGGGTTCTATCAGGATGATTGGCACCATATTTATTACTTTTCACAAGGTGGAGCCGATGGACTTAGGCAGTTCCTTTTTATGGACAGTCGCCCCTTTTCTTTTTTAGTGTATGAACCCCTCTTTAATTTATTGGGACTTAACCCGGCAGGCTGGCATATTACTTTATTAATCTTTCGGTTTTTAGCAGCCTATACCTTTTGGCTAATTCTGAATCAGATATGGAAAGAAGCGCAAACAAAAAATACCATTGTTGCATTATTGTTTTTAATTTACCCCGCCTTTTTGCTTCAGCCGATGTCTGTTATGTTTGCCTTACACTGGGCAATGTATTTTGTTTATATGTTGTCTATCTGGGTTATGTTGAGAGCGGTGCAAAATCCACGCTATTTCGTCGTATTAATAACCCTTTCTCTTATTTTAGAGATGGTGCATTTGCTCATGTTGGAATACTTTGTAGGAGTAGAGCTATTGCGTCCATTTTTCTTATGGATGCTCCTCCGTCAAAAACCGTTGAAGGCACGCTTTGTACAAGTATTTAAGATCAGCGCGCCTTTTCTTTTGATTCTTGGTGTTTATATCGTTTTTCGTTTGTCATTTAGTGACATATTTTCCTATGATCGCAATGCCCCCGTTATTTTATTGCAACTTTTAGATGCCCCCTTCAAGACGATTGGTTATTTGATCCAATTCATGTTTCAGGATTTTAGTGAAATCTTGATCACATCTTGGTATAGCACCATTGAGCCATCATTGTTTCAATTTACTAGACGTTCTAACCTCCTTATTTGGTTCAGTGTGGCATTTCTTACAGCGGTATTTTGGGTCTATTTCACAAAACTTGAAAATCCAAAGAAAGCTGAAACGCAATCGAATGAGTGGGCAAAGGGAATGATCTTTTTGGGTATTCTTTCCCTCCTTGCTGGTCTTTTACCAGGTTGGGCGGTTGGGAAAACAGTTCATGAAACGAACCCATTGTGGAATGATCGCTTTGCCATGGCATCAATGTTTGGGGCTGGGATGGTTTGGACTGGCTCTATATTTCTACTATTCCGTAAGCATAGCCATATCCTCTTGACGCTTGGGCTTATGGTTTCGCTCGCTATGGGTGCCAATCTACGCAAAACCATATTTTATAAACACTCTTGGGAAAAGCAAGAGAAGTTCTATTGGCAGCTTTATTGGCGCGCACCTGCCTTAGAAAAAAACACTGCCCTTATTGCAGATAGTGAATTTCTCTCTTACATGGGGGTATACCCTACATCCTTCGCTATTAACACCCTCTATCAAAACAATAAACAAGCTTCCGACCCAAGTTATTGGGTCTATATATGGGGAGTACATCTCCCAACCTGGGATAGTTTCCGTGCAGGCGAAGATTTGGAGTTCTATAAATATGCGTCAAAATTCGAGGGAAATACTTTGGATAACCTGGCGATGCTTTTTGAGCCAGAAAAACTTCAGTGTTTATGGATATTGCGCCCTGAAGATCAGATAAATCGTTCATTACCTGAGATTACATACCAGTATTTGCCTACATCGAATCTTGATCGCATTCAAGCAGAAAGCCTACAGGCTCCACCCGAAGCAATTTTTGGAAAAGAACCCCAACCTAATCGCTGTTATTATTACGAAAAAGCCGATCTTGCTCGCCAATTTGAAGACTGGGAAAAAGTAACCGCCCTTTGGAATGAAGCAGAGAGCCTTGATCTGCTCCCCTATAGTGGAGTTGAGTATGTGCCATTCATCGAGGCATTTGCCCATACCGGTGATTGGGAGAAAGCCAAAACCTTGACACTACATGCAAACCGTATCTCAGACCGTATGCCTATTTTCTTGTGTGATGTTTGGCTAAATCTGGATTATGAAAACGCCCCTAACGATCTTATTGAAAAGCTAAGTGAACGCTTATCTTGTGAGGCTTTGCTTCAATGACAAAAATCGCCGCCCTTGTTCCTATGAGACACCACTCCCAGCGTGTGCCGGGGAAAAATTACCGCGAGTTGGCGGGAAAGCCGCTTTTTCATCATATTATTGAGATATTAGAATCTGTGCCCGAAATAGATATTATCGTTGTGGATACAGATTCTCAGCCCGTGATGGATGGCTTGCGCGAAAACTTCCCTGATGTGCACCTGATAACGCGACCCGAGCATCTGCGCGAAGATGACCGCCCGATGAACGACATCCTGCTTTATGATACGGAGCAGGTCGAAGCGGATTTTTATTTGCAAACCCACAGCACAAATCCGCTACTAAGATCGGAAACGGTATCTACCGGGATTCAGGCCTTTCTCGAAGCGTATCCCGCTCACGACTCACTTTTTTCTGTTACACGGTGGCAAACCAGATTATACGATCGGCACGGCGCAGCCATCAATCATAACCCTGCCGAATTAATCCAAACGCAGGACTTACCTCCCGTTTATGAAGAGAATTCCTGCATTTATCTTTTCTCCCGCGAAAATTTGCAGAAGCATAATCATCGTGTGGGACCCAATCCGCTCATGTTTGAAATCCCCGCGCTCGAAGCGGTGGATATTGATGAAGAATCCGATTTTCAGATCGCCGATATTTTGATGAGGACAAGAAAGCAATGAAAAAGAAGTTTTTTGGAATAGCAGCTTTTGTCTTGTTGATCGTCTCAGCGTTTACCTATTTGCCACTTGTGAGCCAGATCGGTTATTTGAACGATGACTGGTATCTGATGTATGACGCTTATTCGCAGGGTTCTCAGTTTTTGCATGAGGTCTGGCGCATAGATCGTCCGGGGCGTGCGCTTTTGATGATCCCCTTATTCGATCTCTTCGGCACGGAAGCTCTCTGGTATCACCTTAGTGCTTATCTTTTTCGTTTTCTGGGTGGTCTCAGTCTCTTCTGGACTTTGCATTTATTGTGGGATAAAAGAAAGTTTTTTCCTTTGGTCGCGGCTATTCTTTTTACGATTTATCCCGGTTTTCTTGCACAAACGAATGCAATTGATTACCAGTCTCATATTGCAGCACTTTTCTTTGCGATGTTATCCGTTGCGCTGACGGTGAAAGCGCTTCAGGCTTCTTCTCAAAAAAGTAGCATTCCCTTCATTGCGGGGTCAGTTTTGCTCGGCTGGGCGTATCTCAGCCAGATGGAGTATTTTATTGCCTTGGAGATTTTTCGACTGGCGGTTGTGCTCCTACTCGTACTACGCAAAAAAGGGTTATCGTGGCAACATAAGATTAAAGAAACCTTCTTTCGTTGGCTACCATTTGCCGCCGCACCGGCTGGGTTTTTAGTTTGGCGTTTGTTTTTCTTTGAAACCGCTCGGCGCGCAACAGATGTTGGTTTTCAAGTGGGGCAGGTATTTTCATCTCCCCTTGTTGGGCTTTGGTGGCTGGTTTATCTTGTACAGGATATTTTCAATGTCTTGTTGGTCGCTTGGGCGTATCCTTTATATATAATCGCTTACGGAATGCGCTTGCGCGACACATTGATCGGTTTTTCTTTGGCTGCTATTGTGGTCTTCGTTGTTTGGCTCGGATTGCGCTGGGGCGGAGAAGACGAAGCAGAAAAAGAAGCAACTTCCGGCTTTGGCTGGATGCGGGACGAGTATTGGCTGGGGTTGGTAACGATCATAGGCGGATTGATGCCGGTGATTATGGTCAATCGCCATATCGTTTTCCCTGATCTCTCGCGTTATGCTTTGCCTGCATCTGTGGGTGCAGTCATTCTTCTGGCTGCAATTATTGACCAACTCCCATCACGATCATTGAAAATGACCATAACGGCATTTTTAGTCACCGTGTCGGTCATCACACATCATGCCAATGCGCTTCGAGCAGTGAACACGACCGAAGCGATCCGTGATTTTTGGTGGCAGGTAACATGGCGTGCGCCCGATATTGAGATAGGGACAACGCTGGTCGCAAATTATCCTACGGTAGGGATTTCAGAAGATTATTTCGTGTGGGGACCTGCAAATATGATCTATCATCCTGAAAAACAGGATGCAGATCTCATTGAGATAAAATTGCCAGCGGCAGTCTTGACCAATGAGGTAGTGCTAAAGATAAGGACAGGAAAAGGCGTTGAAGAACCAGAACGGCGCGGCAACATTTTCACCCGCAGCTTTGACAATCTCCTTTTTATGGTGCAAACATCCCAAGGGAGTTGTGTACGATTCATTGATGGAAACGCCCCTGAACTATCGAGCCGCGATTCACATAGAACAATGATTGTCGCCCCCTATTCAAAACTCGATAATGTTCTTATAAATGCTGATTTTCCAGCTCCCCCAGAGAGTATCTTTGGCTCTGAGCCACAAAAGAATTGGTGTTACTATTACCAAAAAGCATCCCTTGCTCGCCAGCAAAACGATTGGGGTGCCGTCATAGAACTCCAGGAAAAAGCACTTAAAGAAGGCTTCTATCCTACAGACGGCATAGAGTGGATGCCCTTGCTTGAAGCTTATACTCGAAATGGCGAAAAAGAGAAAATGCGCCCCTATATCAGCATTTTGCGTGATGACCCCTTCCTTGCGGCGCAAGCTTGCCAAATACTGTCATTGGTTCCAAAGAACGAAGAAATGCAAACCTATATAGAGAAAAAGATCTGTGAATAAGATGAAAACCGTCCTCCTCACCGCCCCCTATATGATCCCCTTCGTGGATCGCTTTATCCCCGTTCTTGAAGGCTACGGTCTCGAAGTCATCGTCCCCGACGTGGAAGAACGCATGGAAGAAGCCGACCTGCTAAAATATGCCGGTCAATTCGATGGTGCAATTTGCGGGGATGACCGATACACAGCTACCGTGATAGAAGCCTGTGCGCCGCGCCTGAAAGTTATCTCAAAATGGGGAACGGGGATCGATTCGCTCGATGCCCAAGCTGGCTCCCGTTATGGTGTGCAGATAGGGCGTACCCCGAACGCTTTCACAACCCCCGTCGCGGATACGGTCATGGGCTATATGCTCGCCTTTGCCCGCCGCCAACCCTGGATGGATGTCGCAATGAAAAAAGGTGAATGGGAGAAAATTTCCGGTTTCACCCTCAGCGAAGCCACCCTCGGCGTGATTGGCGTAGGCAATATCGGCAAAGCTCTCACCCGCCGCGCAAAAGCCTTCGGGATGAAGGTCTTAGGCACCGACATTGTTGAAATAGATCACGTTTTTATTAGCGAATCTGGCATTGAACTGACCACGCTCGATATTCTGCTTTCCAAATCTGACTTCGTTTCCATTAATTGTGATCTCAACCCCACCAGCGAACATCTTATTAATCCGCTAACACTGGCGCAGATGAAAGAGACGGCAGTTCTCATCAACACCGCACGTGGTCCCATTGTGGATGAGCAAGCCTTAATTTCTGCCCTGCAATCCGGCAAAATCGGCGGCGCAGCAATGGATGTTTTTGAAGTCGAACCCCTGCCCGAAGATAGCCCCCTAAAGAATATGAACAACGTCATGCTCGCCCCGCATAATGCCAATTCCAGCCCGGCTGCGTGGGAGCGTGTGCATTGGAATACAATTAAGAATTTGTTGGATGGACTTGAGATTGACAGTAGTCAGTTAGTGGAAAGCAGAAAGTAGTTATGAATACTCCCAACTCCCAACTCCCAACTCCCAATTCCCAGAAAACTGTCCTTATCACAGGTGTAGCCGGCGGGATCGGGCGTGCCACAGTTCAACTCTTCGCCTCCAAAGGCTGGCGCGTCATCGGCGTAGACATTGCCGAATATGGCGATAACTTCCCCGAAAACGGTCTCTTCATCCAAGCCGACATCTCGCACGGCGACGCGATGGAAGAGATTTTCGCGCAGGCGCAGCAATTTACAGATAGCCTTGATGCACTGGTTAACAACGCCGCCTTACAAATTGCCAAACCCATCTTAGAGACCTCCGTCGAAGAATGGGATGCAGTCATGGCAGCAAATTTACGCTCTGTTTTTCTAGGTGTTAAACTCGCTCATCCGCTTTTAAAGGCGCGCGGTGGCGGGGCGGTGGTAAATGTCTCCTCCGTTCATGCGATTCAAACCTCGACGGATATTGCCTCGTATGCCGCTAGCAAAGGTGGCATACTCGCCCTCACCCGTGCAATGGCAATTGAATTTGCGCTTGATGGAATTCGTGTCAACGCTATACTCCCCGGCGCGGTCGATACACAAATGCTCCGCGACGGTCTCGGACGTGGTCACGTCGGCGATGGTGATATGCAAGCCCGCCTTGAGAACCTCGCTAGAAAAACCGTCAGTGGAAAAGTTGGCAAACCCGAAGAACTTGCCAATGCAATCTACTTCTTAGCCGATAATGAACAATCCTCCTTTATGACAGGTCAGCCAATGGTCGTAGACGGCGGCGCAACAGCAAGGTTGAGTACCGAGTAAGAGTGCAAACACCCACCTTTGTTTTGCTGATACTCTTTCTCATTGCACTGGCGATCATTGCTATTTTGCTATACCTGCTCAAAGAAAATAAAAAAGCACAAGAAACACTCGAACGTGAAATGCAAAGACGCATCAACAGCGAATACAGACTTCTCTTTGAAGGTTGGAAGAAAGAGTATGAAAAAACGATTCGCAAAGATGCTACATCCAAAAGCCAGTCTACGTTGATCGGAAAGATCACCGAGCACTTCATCCCCTACCTGCCCGATTTCCCCTATAACCCTCAAGATGCCCGCTTTTTGGGCGCGCCAATCGACTTTATCGTTTTCGATGGTATGAGCGAGGGCGAACTTAAAGAGATTGTCCTTGTTGAAGTCAAAACCAACAAAGGTAGCCTGAGCAAACGCGAGCGACAACTGCGTGATGCTGTCAACGGGGGCAAGGTAAAATGGACACAGGTCAGACGTAAAGTAGAATTGGATAAAGAAGAAATTGTAGGTTGAGTAGAGTGACATGCTTTTGTCGCTCGTATCGAAACCACCACTAAAAAAATGAAAAACACCCTCAAATCCCTCATCCCCTCCCCGCTTTGGCGTATTGCCCGCAGCAGCGTCATTGCGGCGCAGAATTTCCCCTCTATGCCTGCCGCCTATCTCCACCCGTGGCGCAGACGGAGCATGGATGCGCTCGGCGAACTCAAAGATAAATATAAAGGCGAACGCTGCTTTATCATCGGCAACGGTCCTAGTTTACGCAAAACGGATGTATCCAAGCTCAAAAACGAATATACCTTCGGGATGAATCGAATCTATCTCGCTTTTGAAGAGTGGGGTTTCCAGACATCCTTCCTTGCCTCGGTTAACGACCTCGTCATCGAACAATGCGTAGATGATTTCCTCGCCCTCGACATGCCCCGTTTCTTCTCTTGGCGTTCGCACAAGTTTTTTCCCAAAGCCGCCAGCGGCAACCTCCCCAACTTTCTCTATACTACTTATTCCGGCGAAAAATTCGCCGAAGATGTCCGCTATCGCGTTTGGGAGGGGGCAACCGTCACCAACGTCTGTCTCCAGCTTGCCTACCACATGGGTTTTGAGCAAGCCATCCTCATCGGCGTGGATCATAATTTCACCAGCAAGGGCGACGCAAATAAAACCGTCGTCTCCGATGGCGATGACCCCAACCATTTTGACCCGCGCTATTTCGGCAAGGGTTTCCGCTGGCAGCTCCCCGACCTCGATATGTCCGAGATCGCCTATGCAATGGCGCGCATCAATTACGAGAAAGATGGACGCGAAATTCTGGATGCAACCATCGACGGCAAACTAACCATTTTTGATAAAGCGGATTATGACAGCCTCTTCTAAAAAATCCCCCAAGCCTGTCATTGCGAGCGGAGCGAAGCAATCTCCCTCTAAGGATGGGAAGACTGCTACGTCGCAAAAGCGTGCTCCTCGCAGGGTCACGCTCGCTCGCACTCGGAGCGGAGCGACGGGTGTGATTTTGGCTTGCTTGCTCCTCCTCGGCGGGATTCTGCGCCTCATAGATAGTACCGATCCCCCCCTCGACTTTCATTCGACGCGCCAATTAAGAAATATCCTCGTCGCCCGCGACATCTACTACCAACTCACCCCCGAAGCGGATGCCGAAACCCGTAATTTGGCAGCCTCCTTTGCCAAAAGCGTCGGCGACTTTGAGCCGCCCATCATCGAGACGCTCGTCGCGCTCGGCTACAAAATGGCAGGCAGCGAGAGCTTTGCTGTCCCGCGTGTTCTAAATACCCTCTTTTGGCTCCTTGCCGGGCTTGCCCTCTTCGACCTCGCCCGCCGTATGACATCCGACGAAGCCGCGCTTATTTCCCTCGCCTTTTATCTCGTTTTGCCTTTCTCTGTGCAGGCATCGCGCTCCTTCCAGCCCGACCCTCTGATGACATCTCTTTTTGTCGGCGGGCTGTACGCGCTTTATCGTTGGGTGGAAGAAAATGACCGCTTGTCATTGCGAGGCAGTTCTACCGCCGAAGCAATCTCCCGCTCGAAGAAGACTGTCGCGTCGCAAAAAGATGCTCCTCGCAGTGACAGTTGGCGATGGGCTATCCTCGCCGCTCTTCTACTTGGCTTGGCAACCCTCGTCAAGATCGTGATCGCCTTTTTTGTTGCGGCAGTTGCGATTGCAGCAGTTTTTCTCGCATACGGCTGGAAGAAGTTTTGGAAATCGCCGCAAGTTTGGGTGATGGCAGCTCTCATGGTTTTGCCCGCCTTCTCTTATTACATCATCGGCGGCGGGGAACGTTCGGGCGAGTATTTCATCAGTTGGACGCTTGACCTTATCCATCTGCTTTCCAGCACGAAATTCTATCTTCAGTGGATGACTTTTATCGGTTCATTATTTGGGTTGCCGATCATTTATTTGAGCATCATTGGCGTTTTGCTTCTGCCTTCGCGTGGGCGTGCGCTGCTCTTCGCGAGCTGGGTCGGCTATCTCCTTTACGGGCTGACGCTGCCCTTCCAGATGTATACGCACAGCTATTATCACATTCAACTGATTCCCGTTATCGCGTTGGGGATCGCGCCCATTGCCCATTTGGTCACTGAGCAAGCCAAGGGTCAGGGGCGTTTCTGGCGCAGCCTGCTTGTGGGCGTGATTCTGCTTGGGGTTGCGTATCCCGCTTGGGTGGCACGCTCCACACTCATCGCAGAAGATTATCGCCATGAAGTGCCTTTTTGGGGAAATATCGGCGAAGCTATCCCGCCCCATTATGATGTCGTCGCGCTGACGCAGGATTATGGCTACAGACTGATGGCGTTTGGTTGGCGGAAAGTTTCGCTTTGGCCCCTTTCGACCACGCTGATGGAAGTGCGCGGCGGCAGCGTAGACGCACAAAAAGAGTTTGAGAACCGCACCGATGGCGTAGAGTTTTTTGTGGTGACGGCTTTGGGGCAATATGAAAAACAGCCCGGCTTGCAGGAAATTTTAGGCAATTACCCCATCGTGGCGCAAGGCGATGGGTATATTATTTTTGATCTGCGGAAATAATGATACGAATTTTCTTAGCTGGTTTCTGGAAAGATACAAAAAGTTTTTTTAGCGAATTGCTCCCTAAAAAAGTTTTTTCGGCGCGCGCCATTTTTCTTTTGTTTATCACGCTTGCAGCAGCGATATACCGTCTCTCAGAGATCGGATCGGGTATTTCTTATGATGAGGCCTATACTTATTTGGCATTCATTCGCGGTAGTCTTTTGCAAAGCGCAATGGATTATCACCTGCCAAACAATCACATTTTCCTGAGTCTGATCCTTAATCTTGTCTTTCATAGTTTTGGCGGGGATCTGTGGATACTGCGAATGCCAACTCTGATTGTTGGTGTTTTGATGATCCCCGCGACCTATGCCTTAGGAAAACGCCTTTATAACCCTGAAACGGGCATCCTCGCCGCGATTGCTGTTGCTCTTTTCCCTGAGTTGATCCATTTTTCTGCGGTTTTCCGCGGTTATATTTTTGTCGCTTTTTTTACCTTAGTGGTTTTTATCTTGGGGGATGATTTACGCCGCGAGAAGAATCGCTTTCGCTGGCTCGTTCTGATTATCGTTTTTATATTAGCACTATACACCATCCCGACGATGCTTTTCCCCTTTGCTATTTTCTATTATTGGTTGCTTTTTTCTGCTTTGGTTGGCGATTTTGGTGAGAGTTATAGTAACAAATGGGATTTCCTGCGATATTGGTTTGCCAGCGGAATTTTAACTGGTTTGGGGACATTTGCCCTTTACTTACCGATTTTTATTTTTAGCCGTGATGATCTTTTTAATCATCATTGGCTGATTCCCGTTCCGTGGGATGTCTTGCCAAACCGCATGTGGGGAAAACTACTTAACACTTGGGCCGAATGGACGGTCCCCATCCCGCTATGGCTGGCGTGGCTGGGTGTTTTTGGCGGCATTCTCGCTTTGCTTCTCCACAAAAAACTTTCCAAGCATAAGTTCCCGCTGCAAATTGCATTCCTTCTTGGTATCGTGACGATGATCCTGATCCAACGCCCTAATGCCTGGCCACGAGTTTGGTCTTTTTCGATTGCGCTTTTAGTCATTTGGGCGGCTGCGGGTTTGGTCGGGGGGCTTGGCAAGCTGAAAATCAGGCAGATTTCTGTAGTCTGGATTCTGATCGGGGTCGCGTCCGTCACCCTCTTTTGGGGCGCGGCGCAACGCATCTCGCAGTTATCCATTTATCCTACCGGAAAGAGTAATGTCGAGGCCTCCGCAGATTTTTTAACAGAAGAACTCAATTCAGGTGATATGATTTTAATGGATGGCTCACACGCGCCTTTCCTTGAGTATCATCTGTATATCCAAGGCGATTTTGAAGGATATTTCAATCGTGAGAAGGAGTATCAACGCATTATTCTCATTGTTGTGGAGAAAAACGACGAAAATCTGGATGTCTTACTCAGGAAATTTTCTGAGAAATACAAATTCGATATTGATACACTGAAAATGCTGCGAAATTTCGGTAACTATCAAATTTACGAGGTCTTTCCTTTAGAATGAAGTTTTCAATAATTACTCCCTCCTTCAATCAGGCGGATTATCTGGATGAGACGATTAAATCCGTTTTGGGACAAAACTATCCACAGCTTGAATATGCCGTTGTGGACGGTGCGTCCACGGATGGGAGCGTGGAAATCATCAAGGAGCATTCCGAGCATTTGACGTGGTGGGTCTCCGAGATAGATGCCGGACAAGCGGATGCCATTAACAAAGGTTTTTCCCGCGCGACAGGCGAGATCATCGCCTGGCTCAACTCGGACGATGTTTATTTGCCCAATGCGCTGACAAAAGTTGCTGCACTCTTTGAAGAAAACCCCGACGCAGGCATTATCTACGGCGATGTTCTCTCCATTGACGGCGAGGGCAATCCCATCAACGTGCAGCGTTTTGCGCCTTACGTACTCGAAGATTTGGTGGTATTCAATATCATCAGCCAGCCCGGTGTTTTTATGCGCCGCAGCATCCTAGAGCAGGCGGGCCATCTTGATATGAATTATCATTTCCTCCTCGACCATCATCTCTGGTTACGGATGGCGCAACTTGCCCCGATGGTCTATACGCCGCAGATTTTGGCAAAAGCACGCTATCATGATGACGCGAAAAATATCGCCCACGCTGAACGTTTTGGTCAAGAAGCCTTCAAAATCCTGGAATGGATGGAGCAGCAGCCAATTCTTGTGCAGATTTTGCGAAAAAAGAAAAACAAAATTTTGGCTGGCGCATATCATTTGGACGCGTTTTATCTTGTCGAAGCAGGTAAAATGTGGGCTGGCTTGGTCGCGTATGGAAAAGCTTTTATAAAGCATCCTATTATCGTGCTCAAAAGCTGGAAACGAATTCTGTACGCATTTTT